>Ga0265297_10012035_pt1 | contig 10472 bp, 10 predicted proteins | sample Munlanlwell13791_FD_192502 | JGI IMG/M metagenome (GOLD analysis project Ga0265297, IMG submission 192502) | Leachate microbial communities from a municipal landfill in Southern Ontario, Canada - Leachate well 137-91 | ecosystem: Engineered > Solid waste > Landfill > Unclassified | place...
TCCTTGATGTGCAGATTCTCCAGAAGCCGATCGATGGGGCAGATGCAGAATCCGCTGTATAATCCATCCCTTTTTTGTGAAACAGGTTTCACGGGTTTCCCTGCGTTTCTCTGAACTGCCAACGGTTCCTGTGATAATGCCGTGAAGATGGCAGCTATGGCGATCCTGCCGGTAGTCTCGCGCGGTTGTTTGTTCCATGGCGGGAACATCGCAAATCCCCGTGACGGATCGTTTCCGGGACGTTTTACGTGGGTACTGACAGGTTCGCTGCACGATACCGCTGCATGTTCGAGAGCGTGACGTTTTTACTGTACCAGGCATACGCATTGTCAGGTTGTAATGCGATCGCCCGGTCGTAACAGGCAAGCGCTTTGTCGTACTGGTTGAACCAGTTGTTGTAATAATTCCCCTGGATGATCCACGCGGTCACGTTCGTGGGATCGGCATCGCCCAGGTGTTCGTACAGGGATGCGTTCATGCGGCTCAGATTTGCCTGGCGGGCGAACTCTTCCGGGGACTGTGTCGTTACCGGAAGTGTACAGCCAATGATCCACGAGCATGCAAAAAGAAGAATACAACAGGTGAACGGGATTCTCATGTTCAGGCAACTTTTTTAGATCCCATTGAATGTATGCCGTGAGTGATACGGGCTTGGGGGGATTCGAACCCCCGACATCCGGGTTAGAAGCCCGGCGCTATGTCCAGGCTAAGCCACAAGCCCACAACAACGCCTATTACGTTCGTGTTCCGGGCTAATTAATCTGTGTCATGGACGCTGGAGCCAGACACATGCAAAAAAATGGAGGTGAGAGTGTTCACGGGTGGTTCGTGCGATGTACCCCGGTTTGACTGCCATACGGTCATCGACAGTATCAATCGTCTCGCCATAGAGCGAGACTGCACGGTACGAGGCAGAATCCTCATCTATGCATCAGGTAAAGAAGCGCTGTTCTTCTGTCGGGCATGCCGCCCTTCCTTCCGACGATACCCTGAAGTACCGCCTGTAATCACGGTTCGTATCATCGAAACCCGGATACATCCTAAGATCCTGAACTGGTGTCTCGCGGGTCTTTCCCGGTATTACACGAACGGGAACCGGCTGGTGCAGCCTCGCAGGGTTTCGCAGGCGACGGCTAATTTGCGGACGGCGAGCGATGTCGTAGGGTTGTTTTTAGCGACGGAGTGTTCGTTTGAGGTTGGGGTGAAAATGTCAAGACTTGCGATCAAAGAGATGTTTGAGAAATGGTGCGAAGAGGAAGGAGTGCGCCGGAGAATTTCCTCAACCAAACTCTGGGTTGCACTTCGGGAGCATGGAGTTGTTGATGGCGGTAAATCCGGATATGACCGGTTCTGGTCCGGAATCCGGATGAAGAAGGAGGAAGAGCGGATTGCGGCTGAGAACCAACGATTAGGGCAGGTGTCCCTTCCCGGCATCTAATCAGGAATTGCATGATTGCATTTGGACAAAAGGACAAAAAAGACCCTGTTTCCGGGAAGTACTTCATGAGAATTGTACAAGAAAAAAGATCCCGGAAATGATGATAATTTTGTCCTTTTGCCCGGAATTTCCGGACGGTTCCGGAGGGGAATTGTATAGGAGACCAATAAACACAACAACTACCGGAGGTTTAGCGAATGACAATAATCGAGATATCAGAAAACGATGAAGCGACCGGAGAGGAGGCAAAGTAAGTGGGAGAAGGCGACGAATTTCTTATCGGGGGCATCGAGCTCCCTGCCCGGATCGTGCAGGAAGGCAACAAACCCGGGGTTGATTTTATCTATGAACCGATCGTCCGCGATCTGGAGATTCCTGCCGAGGTTGCGGAATTCAGTCAGCTCATGGAAAAAATGTGCAGGCAGACCGTGGAAAATTTCCCTGACTCCCTGATACGCGGACGATTTTACCGGGAGGTGATGAAGGACGGTGCCCGGAACCGGTGCTGGTACCGCATTACCGTTACCGGACGGTTCGACGCCTATGAGCAGATTCCGATTCCATTGATCCGGCTCTCATCCGGGCTGATCCCCATGTGAAGTTCCGGGCGAAACAGTTGCGGGTGATGCTGCTGCGGTGTCAGGAGGAAGAGCCGGTCACATGAGTCCTTCATGATAGTTTTGTCACGTGTGTCACAGTGACCCAATTTTCCGGAAAAGTCCTTCGTATGAACTGTACAGAAAGAAGATCCCCGATATGACCCTCAATGTGTCCCCCTTGAGGAAAAATTTGAGGGGTTCTTTAAGAATCGTACAAACAAATCAACACCTTTATTTCTTATTGTCTTCAATATGTGTTTCAAATGTGTTTGCGGAGACACAAATGAATGATAAAAAACGAGTCCAGGTAGTTTTCACTCCCGGTCAATGGGAGTTGATTTCACAGCTAAGGGGGGAATTTGGCGAGGGTGATGCCGATATTGTCAGGAATATTGTATTAGCCTGGCTCGCAGAAAAATCTCTTATCTCTACAACCGTCAAACATCGTATGGGAAATAATGGCAACCACGAGGAAAAATGAGATCCATCCCTCATCCAAATCAATCATTAGACCGTTTTCTTGGCAACCCGATTTCGGATAAGATCGCCCCTGCAATGAATGGGAATAACCATTCAAGTTTTTCCGATCCAGCATTCGCGAACAACAAAACCCAGCCCATTCACCGCTGGGTTCCGTGGATTGCAGGCTTTTCAAAAGATTTTGTTAATGATTCGATAAAAAGACACATCGATGGTACAGGTACGATATTAGATCCTTTCGCGGGAGTCGGCACAACTCTCGTGGAGTCGCACGTAACCGGAAACGATTCGGTTGGATTCGAGATAAACCCGTACGCGTACTTTGCCTGCAAGACAAAGATCAACAGCCTTCAGATTGATGAACTTCAATTCGGCGATGAGATTGAACGGTTTTCATCGTTTTACGTGGAAAAACTGAACTCAAACTATTCGGTCCGGAGCAAAGAGCCGGAAGGATTTAAGACGAAGATTGATTTCTACAGCCCGAAGGTTCTCCGTAAAGTCCTGATTTTGATGGACTTCATCCAGACGATCGAAGACCAGAACATCGCAGATCTGTTTAACCTGGCATTCACTTCGACGATGGTGAAATATTCAAATTATTCGTATGAACCCAGTCTTGGAACCCGGCGAGGTTCGGGTAAAACCGATATCGAAGACTACGACGTACGGGCTGTTACAATCCAAAAACTTCTGGAATTTTTAAAAGATATTGCATGGATTAAGAAAACCGTTTCCACCCAGCGAATTCCAACTTCGAGGATAATTAACGATTCATTTTTTAATTATAAGGATCATCTCTCGAAGAAGACCGTCGATCTCATCATCACATCACCGCCATACCTGAACAATTATCATTATAACCGGAACACGCGACCCCAGATCTTCTGGCTTGGATTCGCGCATAGCTCCACCGATCTGAAACCGTTGGAAGAATCCAATTTCGGGAATTTTTGGCAGACGGTGAGGGGCAGAGAGAAAATTGACCCGATCTTTGATGTCCCGGAAATCGATTTGATTGAAAAAGTCGAGCAAATCAGGAAAATTAACCCGGAGAAGGGAGTGTATGGGGGGAGTGGCTGGGCGAATTACGCCGTGTCGTACTTCAATGACTGCTATAAATTTTCAAAGGGGATTGAATTCTCACTGAAAACGGGTGGGACGGCTCTCGTAGTAATTGGTAACAGTATTTTGCAGGGGGTTACGATTCCGACCGACGAATATTTTGCAAAAATTGCTGAAACCGTCGGTCTCGAAACCGTCAAAATTCATATTCCACGATCCAAAAGAATCGGAAACAGTATCATCCAGTCTGATGTTCGGGTGTCGAAACCGACGAAAGGTCACCAATTATACGAGGCTATTGTTGAATTGAAAAAATCATAGACTTTTTGAATAGTCTGAAATTTTCTCCTTGATTTTGTCGAGATTTAATTCCTTCCCGGTTAGTTTGTCGGCAAAATACCTGCCCGGGTGAAGGGTGTCCCATTCAGATCTCTTTTGCGCATACCGTCCGGAACCGGGATGATGGATTCCGAATCCCGATACACATGAGTTCCAGAGAGGAGCGTATTGACGAATCAAAGCTGCTTCGAGCCTAAAATCCCGAACTTTTTAGACACACGAACAATTTTTTTAAAATCCATTATTCATTCCTTATTGGATTCAATCCTTAAATCTCGCCGGAAACTGAAAATTTTTCATCCTCTAATGTGCCTAAATTATTTTAGGCACATGATTACTTAATCGAATGAGCAAAAACGGCAGAAAGAATCGAATAACGGTGAACGGAGGCAATATCGTAATAATTGATGATCTCATGTGCCTAAATCCAGCGGGAATTCAGGATTTAGAGGATAAAGTCGGATTTGGATGTTCTTCCCTTGAATACTCACACCGATAGTACAATGAGTGGCTTTCTCTTCATCGTATTCCTCGGTCTGATTATTCGTTCTAGACTGTTAAGGATAGTGACCGAAGCAGGATTGCTGAAAAAATACGATAAGGGAATTTTACTTGAACTGGAGAGGTATCGGAAGATTACCCTTGCAGATGGACAGATAAGGACTACTGAAATGACCAAGAAGCAGCGCCTCATTCTGGAGGCACTTAATATCATGTGTCTAATTTCTTCGGGAGCTTAAGTTACACATTCTGTATAAAAAAAGTTGGTGAAATATTATCCAAACTCCATGAAAATGACGTTACAAATCCGCCTCCCGGATATTAACCTTATATGTGAATGAGTAAAGAAAATTTACTTTCAATTAATAACTTGATCGATCATTTCCTTTATTTGGTTCAATTTTTTATCATCAGGATCCAATACCAAATCATCAACATTAAAAAAATAATTTTTCGTGTGTGAATGTTTTTTAAAATATTCTTTCACTTTATCATTATATTCCTTAAAATAATTGATATCCATATCAATTTCATATTGGCGACCACGTTGAAAAATTCGTCGTTGGATAATATTCAAAGAAAGATCGATGTAAATAACTGCCTTGGGCAATCCAATTTCCCGAATAATAAAATCATAAACCATTTCAAAAATTTTTAGTTCAGATTCTTTAAGGTTCATTTTCGCATATACGAGATCTTTCTCAATTGCAAAATCACAAAATATTACATTGTTTTTATGCTGTTTCCGCATTTCTTTAATTTGAGAATAATGGATAAGAAGAAAAGATAATTCTGTTTCAAGCTTGATGTCAGCGCCCTCATAAAACTTTTTTAGAAACGGGTTGACTTCGTAGTTTTCAAGGATTTTTGGCTTTTTAAAATGGTAAGAGAAATAATTCGTCAAACTAGTTTTGCCTGCGCCGACGCAACCTTCGAAACTGATTATTGTCATAATTTATTTCACGACCTTCAGGATGATAATATATGCGAATTTTGTAAAATGAAAATTTAGAGAAAACTTAATTTTAATAATAAAATCCAGAAAATAAAACCAACGCTGACAATAAAACATGTTGATTGAATTATTGTCAATCTTTTAACTGTGAGTGCGGACCAAGTTAACTCTGATCTTTCTTTCATTGATAATAAAACGCCGAATAATATTGAGACTATTAGAAAAGACGATGCGGATAATAATTGCCATTTCATACTTATATACGGAGTCAAATCTGTGAAAAGCACCAACGCAATTATTAATAATAACAATATGGTCGCAGAAATTTGGATTATCGAATTTTTAAATACGTTTGAAATATTGTATGAACTGGTTTCTTCTGGCTCACCATCATTGCAGGCAGTTTTTGAAGAAATTGTTTTTAAATATCCAATAATCTGCACATACATACCAATCGAGATAAACACGCAAAGGACAGAAATTATCACTAGAATATATGTCCAAGAATCGAGGGCATATTCAATCCCCTTGGAAGAACTACTATTTTTATCAACAACAAAAACAGATAAAGCGGTTAATAGTGCGGCGATAGCGGCAATAACAATAGTTGTAGATAGATCTAATCTTGATCCTAAATTATGAACCGTTTTTTCAAGTTTGTTAATTTCTTGCCGAAGATTTTTATTTGAATCCTGTAAGTTTTTTTCGATATTTTTAATTTGAAGTTCTTGTTCAATTTTATTTTTTTCAATTTTTTCTGTTGCAACTTCGTAAATACCACTTTTTAACTTTTCAGGATTATAATCGTCAAATATTACATGTTCTTTGTTAGGCCTGTCATATTCTATACATCCATTTTCTTTTGAGAAAGGTGTTGTTTTTACAAAATCCATGACGGCGATTGTCTCGTTTAATTCCAACTCAACATTATGATTTGATAAATTATAAATTGGACATGGCAAGCGTCCAACCCATCCAGGATCTACCTGAGGACCTCCGACCCATAATAATCCCTCATACGCCCATCTAACTTGAATATTCCATCTGCCAATAATAAAACGAGGTAAGTTAATTGTTTCAGCGGTGTAAATAATCACAACTTGAAATGGTTTAATGCTAATTTTATTTTTCCCGATCTCATCAGATAATTTCTCATTTTTACCGTCGATACTATATTCCTCTCCGACGGTTAAGCGATAGCTAGCGGATTTTAAATTTTTTGGTTTAAAGGGGTTGATCATGTCATAATTTTCAGCATAGTAAGAAATTTCATTATTAAGAAGAACTCCAAATGTAGTGAAAACGTCATTTTCCAGGCTTTTAAGATTTTGTAATTTCTCAATTTCTTGATCTCTTCGAGATGTCATTTCACACCTTTTCGATATCAATAAGATCAAAATCACTTGGCCCGGTTCCTATGTATGTTATATTATCTCCTAGATTTTTCACAACCATCAAAATAAAGGATTTTGTAGTGGCAGTTAATTCATCCCATCCTTTCTTTGATTTATCTCTATAATCAAGATAATCAACGCCCATCAATGCAATCTTTGCATTATAATTCGCATTAAACGCCTTTTTCACTAAATTTATGTCGAATCGTCCAACCCGACGCAACATATTTGTAACGGTGGTATTTTCAAAGATTTTATGAGGATAACCACTTTCTTGCTCGATAACATCCCAGGATATTTCATCTAGGGGTCCGGATTTTCCCGCGACACGGATAGGAAAAGTCCGGACAACCATAATAATTTCTGAAACGCAAAGTGGACTCAATCCAACTTCACTTAAAAAAGCTGATGCTGTGGTATCTCTGCTGGTAGTATTTGGATAAAACGGACTATGATACAATGAAAGTCCGAATCCTTGCGTACCTTCAATAACAATTTTTTTCTGTTTTTTGTATCCCTTCATTACCTCTTCGGAAACATCGCAAGTGAATTTTTTCAATTCCGGATTGTTATTTACAAGATCAATCGGGGGGCTTCGCAAGGCACGTTTAGATACTGCAGCACCAACACCGGATTGCGTAGACCCCAAATGGTCCCTTAATAGTAACTTTTTTTCCATCTCAATACAGTCTGGAGTGATAAGAGCTGCGTTCCTATCAATTTTTAATCGATCCGGTGTAAGGTGAAATTGTTCTATTTCGTTTTTCAACACATCCGGATTGATAAGACTTCCCGCAGCTAAGAAAAGTTTGGTATTCGGATTCACTACTCCAACAGGGACTTGTCTTAATACCGTCTGTTCACCATCAATTGTGCAGGTGTGACCGGAATTCGGCCCACCACAGCGAACCGCGATATCAAAATTATGATTTCGACAGAGATGGGATGTGATTTTCCCTTTTCCCTCCCCACCAAACTGTCCTCCAACTACAACAGTGATACCCAACGCTGTCACCAGATAATGTTAATCAACAGTATCTAGACGGGGAATGATTAAAAACTCTTCTTCTTCATTTCCAATTGCCTCATACTGATTAGCTAAAAAGAAGTATCCAACTAACGCTGATGTGAGGGCATCGATCTGATCGTGGGTTATTGGTTCTTGCTCGCAATGAGGAGTAATCCCCATATTCATCAGATCAATTTCCAGTTCCTGTAGGTTGATCCGTTTACGTGGGAATCTCAAAATGTCTTGGGCAGCCCCCGGATAACTTTCAATTACAACACAACCGGCCGCCTTAAATGTTTTTGATAGTTCCATCCCTCGTTTTGTGAGTTTTTGCATGCTCGGGATCAGACACGGGTAGACATTGATGCCTCTTCTTTTCAGTATCCGTTCGCATTCCCGCATAATCCCGAATTTCCTGCACTCGCAATCATCTTCGACACAACATCTTCCTTTTGGCAAGCTCAAGGGAGAATCAATTGAAATAATGTCGGGTTTCGCCTTTTTTACCGCCGCTATCAAATCCTCATCGGTATTAATCAGACTCAGAAAAGCATCTTTTCCATTTAGTACGCAGACTCCGGATGCGCGTTTTTCAGATCCCGTTAAATCTATACCAACACACACAGGTCCCGTTTTCTGACGGGACGTGATATTGTTGAGCAGATTCTCAATTTTTATATCAGTTTTCTTGATTTTCTTTCGTTGGATCGTCAAGAGTTTTTTATTATTACATTGAATTTCAAGACCCGACCCTTTCGCATGTAATGATACGTCAGGAATCAGTAGATTCATATTCGGGTGGTAATCTTCAAGTGGATTCCGTATCGAAGATCCGAAAAGTTTTTGCTGAAATGCAATTTTTTTGAACTTTGGTAAAATTTCATTCTCAATTTTGGTCGTATAACATTTATCCATAAGTTTTTTGAGATTGACAGTATCGGAGATATTGTATAAAATCAGATCCTTAAGTGCTTCATCATCTCCTTTAACAAATCTGCTCCAGAGAACCGCTGCCTCACGACCGTCAACATCTCGAATCGCTTCATCTCTAACAATCTCCATCTTTTTCTCAATCTTTTTGAGAGACCCGGCAAATCCTATACTTCTTAGTAAAAATCGTAAATCAATATGGACTGGCGGAATAGAAATATCTGGGAAGAATTTCTGGATAAACGGGACATCGAAAAGTTTTCCGTTAAATGTGACGATGACTTCAAACTCTTTAAGATAATCTTGAATGTCATCCAGATTATTATCCTTAACAAAAATTTTTGTGTTTTTACCGTCATAAGTTCCGATAACTGTTATGACATCATAAAATGAAGATAACCCCGTAGTTTCAATATCAAGAAATATGGTTTTATCTTGAAAATCTTTATACAATCTCCAGTATTCGCTTGGTGGTAAGTGCTGGGCAAAAAAAGACCCTTTCTTGTCGTTAAAGGCTTTTTTTGCGTTGGATAAATAATCTCTGACGATCTCTCGTTTTGCCTTGTCCGAAAATATTTCATTCAATGATAATTCTAATGAAGCCCAGTCTAAAATATCAGATTTCCAATACTCATCCTCGCTCTTCTGACCGATTCCCGGAATAAATAAAAACGTATTTTGGAGCATCATTTATCACGTTGAGGAGATTGAGTGTCCCAATCCTGTTTTAATTTTACTTTAATGCTATTTCAGAATTGAGATTTTGTTTTGTTAGATATTCCCATCTAAAACAACCGCGTCCAAAACCACCATTTTCATCCCTGCACCCACCACTCTCCTTTCACAAAACCGCCCGCATAGCGTAATCCATTTCCCATTCCGCCAATCCATTCAGCCAGAAGCATCCCCTCACACGTCGTATATAGATATGTCAAAGGGGCCCCCGAGACAAGAAAGAAAAACTAAAACAAGGAGGAAACAAACTATGGCAGATTTCGTACAGAACACAAATGTAAAATCAGCGGTTCGCACACTCGCAAGCCCAATCGCAGACGTGGCAGCGTTCAATGTGATCGTCCAGTCGGTCATCACGACAAACCCGTTTGCATGCGTCGCATACATGACCGCCGGGGTCAACCACGACCCCGTGGAGAAGACAAAGGAGACCTACACTGCCCGGCTCGTCTATGAAGACGTAGATGCAAAGAACGTCGGCACCAGTACCGAGAAGTACAACACGATCGCCGGCTTCAACGCGGGGATCGCCCTCCTCATGGCAGACACCGACCTTGCGACCGCGCACGGCGGAACGATCATCCACGACCCGGAGGAAGACACCTACTCCGCGACCCTCAAGTGCCACGACACCAACGGGGAGTTGTACTTCGTCAACTTCGCCCGGGACCGGCTCAGCGTCTCGTCCTACTCGGACGACGCGATCCTCGCGAAAGTAGAGACCTGGGCAGACACGGTCACCGCTCTTGCGTAAGGTGATGGCGATGGACAACGAACTCATCATCGTTGGAGCATTCCTCGGTGCAGGACTGCTCGCCTACGTGATCATCCCGGGGATGCTCGTCATCTGGGACCGGGTGCTCGATCACATGGAATGGTAAGATTCAGAATGAGAATAAATGGGGCGGGGGAGCAATCCCCCGCACTGTTTTTTTACAATTAACCTGGTAATTCAAAAAGTTAGTTCCCCCGCTCCCCGCCATTACCACAATCAGTACCCTGAAAAAATCCCCCGAACCCCTCACAC
>Ga0265297_10012036_pt1 | contig 10471 bp, 10 predicted proteins | sample Munlanlwell13791_FD_192502 | JGI IMG/M metagenome (GOLD analysis project Ga0265297, IMG submission 192502) | Leachate microbial communities from a municipal landfill in Southern Ontario, Canada - Leachate well 137-91 | ecosystem: Engineered > Solid waste > Landfill > Unclassified | place...
ATTACGTATGTCTGGTCCGACTTCGACGTGTATGGCGCCGCGCAGATCGAAGCGGGGTCGATCGACCTCCTTATCCTCGCGAATAATTTTCCGCACTCCCAACATCGCGACCACCTTGTTAAAGAGATCGCTCGACTCGTGAAACGTGGCGGCAATGTCCTCGTTGTCGACTGGAAACCCACGGCGAACGGCTGGGGTGCGAACCGTGAGAAGCGAGTCTCCGCCGCTGACATCAAAATGGCGTTCGACGTCCCCGAGTTCGAGTGCGCGGAGGAATTCGATGCTGGCCCCGCCCACTACGCCGTTGTCTTGCACCGGACGGATGCGAAACACGAACCGCCGAAAACGTCGCGTTGACGGCGCCGTGGATTCGCGGTAAGAATGCGCCCAATGATAAGGGATTATTTTGTATGATGAATCTCCTCACCCTGTCTTACTGGTTTGGCATTCGGCCAGCGCCGTTTATTCCAGCCGTCGAGCGCGCGCTCCTCGTTGCGTTCGCCGTGTGGATGCTCGGCGGCATTGTCGCGTCGCTCCTCCTTTTGAAGCGCGGCATCGCGAAACCGACACGCGTCGCACTTGAAAAAGCGGCGGGATTGCTCACCTGGAGCGGACTCACCGGACTCGTCCTGTGGGGGTTCGAGTATGAACGGATTCCCATTTTAAGCATGCGCTTCTTTTACGTGCTCCTGGTCGCCTGGATCGCGTACGGCGTTTACGGCATCGTCCGGTACCTCCGCGTTGAGGTTCCGGCGCAGCAGCGGATTGAGGAAGAAAAAGCCGCCCGCGAAAAGTGGCTGCCAAAGAGGAAGAGATAATCATCATATCGTCGTAGGGGTGAGGTCGGGCCTCGCCCCTACGACGCGTTTGTATGCCAGCCATGGACTATCGCCGCGCGCTCGGCATTGAAGGCGAGCGGCTCGCCGCCGACTATTTGAAATCGGAGGGGTATGTTCCGATCGCGCGGAACTGGCGGCACGGAAAAACGGGAGAGCTCGATCTGATCGTGCGGAAGGGGAACGAGATCCGCGTCATCGAGGTGAAGGCGCGCGCGGAATCGGAAGATGGCTACCCCGAGGACGCTGTTACGGACTCGAAGCTCTCACGGATCGCCGACCTCACGGAAATTTTCTTGACCGAGTTCGGGTTGCAGGGAGACGTCCACATCGACGTCATTGCGATTCAGCACCGTCCGAACCGCGAGCCAGAGATCGTTTGGTTGAAGGACGTGTAGGCTCTTGCCATACCCTCTTTTATTGGCGTGTTGACGGGCATGCGAGCATTCGGCATACTTTTGGCAGCCCTTTGGAAAGCGTCGTCGATTGTCTTCCTGTCCGTATGTACGGGTGGGGCGCGATGTCTGGAAGAAGGGTCATGCAGTGAACTGGTACGCCCGAGGAGGGCCTCCATATATGCGTGTGAGTAACCTCGCTCTCGTGACTCCGTAAGCGGTCGAGCAACCCCGCGAGCGGCCGAATGGTTCATCCACACCGACACGTGCTCCCTGTCCAAGGCGGACGCACAAGGTCGAGCGCGACACCCCAAGACAGCCACAACTGGAACATGGCTCATGCCAGGCATCAGGGATCCGACTTAACCTGATGAATGTTTTGGCTCGTCGAGAGCCCTGCGGTCCGCGAAGCCCCGCGGTGGCACGGAGCGCCCAATAAGCTACCTCCAAAACGCCATCCCGCAACATGCGGATACGGCCTGCAACTTTCGCACGACGCGACAACATAAATGCTCCCGCGCCGGGAGCACTCCGAGGCCCGTCTCAACTCGCAAGAGGAGAGACGGGCCGATTTATTTGGGCGTTGGATGGATAGATGGTTCGTGTTGGTGTGCTGCGCCGCGTCAAACGCGGCTTCGCACAATCCTTCTATTCCCCTCTGCCTGCACGCCATAAGAGGAATCGTGCGCGCATGCGCACTCCAACGCCATCCATCTAACCATCCATCCATCTATTCCCTAATAAACATCGCATCCCCGAACGAATAGAAGCGGTATCCCTCCGCGATCGCTTCGTCGTAGGCGCGGAGAATCATCTTCCGGCCGTCGTCGTGGTCGGCGTGTACGGCTCCCGCGAATGCGGAGACGAGCACGAGGAGGGTGCTCTTCGGGAGGTGGAAGTTCGTGATGAGGCCGTCGATGATTTTGAAATGGAAGCCGGGTGTGATGAAGATGGAGGTCATCCCCGAAGAAGAGATTGGGGATTGGGGACTGGGGATGATCGAAACGGTGCCATTCGCCAATCGCCAATTTCCAATCTCCGCCCATGATTCCAGCGCTCTCACCGTCGTTGTGCCCACGGCAATGACGCGGCCGCCGTTTGCCTTCGTCTCATTGATGAGCTGGACCGTTTCATTGGGGACATTGAACCACTCTTCGTGCATTGCGTGCTCCTCGACCGTCTCCGATTGCATCGGACGGAATGTTCCGAGCCCCACGTGGAGCGTAACGGACGCGAAGCGAATGCCGCGATCTTTGAGTGATGTAATGCGTTCTGGCGTAAAGTGAAATCCCGCCGTCGGCGCGGCGACCGAGCCCGTTTTTTCGGCGTAGATGGTCTGGTAATCGTCGAGTCGCTTCGGTGCGCGGTCAACGTACGGGGGCACGGGGATCTCTCCGGCCGCATCCGTCCACGCGACAATCTCGTCCGGCGTCCGGTTGAACGCGACGCGTACGGTCCCGTCCTCGAATTTCTCTTGAACCTCGCACGTAACGTCGCCGTCGAACGTGATCGTCGATCCGACAGGGGCTTTCTTTGATGGTTTGAGGAGGACGATCCAGTCGTTCTCGGTGAGAGGGCGCAAGAGGAAGGTCTCGATGGAAGGGCTGTCGGCTTCTAGCTTCTGGCTTCTGGCCGGATCCGAATGAGTGGCCAGTGGCCAGTGGCCGGCGGCCAGCAGCCTCCCCCTTAATCTCGCCTTAAACACCTTGCTGTCATTCACGATCAGTACATCGCCCGGCTTCAAATAATCTCCGATCTCAAAAAAATGTCGATGCTCAATGCGGCCCGTCTTCCGGTCGAGGACGAGTAGTTTCGAGTGGTCGCGCGGCCGGACAGGTTCCTGGGCGATTCGTTCGGGCGGGAGGCGGTAGTCGAAGAGGGAGGTTTGCATCGCGTGATGGTCTACGAATGGACGAATGGGGCGAATCGGTGAATATTTGGACGAGGGTAGCAATGACAGAGGATCGAGTCAATGGGTCTTGACACGGGGTCGAGCCCAGGCTCTTGCCAAATTTGCTGGATTCTGATACTTTTCCTGCGCGATATGAAAAAGGATACCCATCCAACATACCACGACGACGCGAAGATCATTTGCGCCTGCGGAAATATCATGACCATCGGCTCCACGCAGAAGGAAATTCGCGTCGAGCTTTGTTCAAAGTGCCATCCGTTCTATACGGGCAAGCAGAAGCTCGTTGACACGGCGCGGCGCGTTGAGAAATTCACGGAACGCACGGCGAAGCAGACGGCAACGACGGAACGCGGCGGGAAGAAGGTGAAGGCGGCGAAGCGCGCAGTCCAGAAGGCTGAAAAGAAGGCGCGCAAGCAGGCGACACATGTCCCGTCCGAGAATGAAGCTTAGATATTGGAAACAGAATCCCGTTTCAGGCGGGATTTTGTTATAGGGAGCGTCTGTTTGGCATGGAGATTGTTTCATTGTTTCGTCCACCGTCCCACGATGACCAACGTTGAATTGAAAGCCGCGCTCGCGCGCGCCAAAGACGAGCTCTCCGAGCTCGAGGTTCGCGTTGCCGCGCCGGAGACGCTTGCGGATCAGAAGAAGCTCCGGGAGGCGTCCGTTGCGTACAAACGCGCGAAGGCCGTCGTTGAGACCGGGGAACGCTGGGCCTCGCTCGCATCGGCGAAAGGGGAAGCTGAGGCGGCAATCGCATCCGGAGACGTCGAGATGGCAGCCTTAGGGACATCGGAGCTCGCGCGGATCGCGGAAGAGCTCCCGGCGGTTCAGGAGGCATTCGAGGTCGCGCTCGTGCCGCCAGAGCCCTACGACGCGCACGACGTCATCATTGAAATCCGCGCCGGAACCGGGGGTGATGAGGCGGGGCTTTTCGCGGAAGATTTGTTCCGTATGATCGCGCGGTACGCGGAGCGCGTGAATTGGAAAACGTCCCTCGTATCGGAGTCACGGTCGGAGGCCGGCGGGTACAAGGAAGTCGTCTTCATGGTCGCGGGCGAGGGCGCGTACGGCGCGTTGAAGTTCGAGAGCGGCGTGCACCGCGTTCAGCGCGTTCCGGTAACGGAAAAGCAAGGTCGCATCCATACGTCGACAGCGACCGTCGCCGTGCTCCCGCAGCTTGAAGAGGCGGAAGTTCGCATCGATTCGAAAGATCTTCGTATCGACACGTTCTGCGCTGGCGGCAAAGGCGGGCAGTCGGTGAATACGACGTACTCGGCGGTCCGCATTACGCACCTCCCCACAGGGACGGTTGCTTCCTGTCAGGACGAGCGCTCACAGCAGCAGAACAAGGAGCGCGCCATGCAGATCCTCCGCGCGCGCGTCTGGGAGGCGGAAGAGACGAAGCGTCGCGCCGAACTCGACGCCACGCGCCGTTCGCAGATCGGCACGGGCGAGCGGAGCGAGAAGATCCGGACATACAATTATCCCCAGGATCGCATTACCGATCACCGCATCAAGCACTCGTGGCATAATATCGCGCAGATTCTGGATGGGGACTTGGGAGGCATTATCGATGCACTGAAGAAAGGGGATGTTGGGGAGGATGATGAGTGAATTTCGTTGTGTCGCTGCGTCGTTGCGTCGGGCGTCGGAATGCATTTCCGAATCGACGTAACGACGTCCGACGCAACGACGCAACGAATATGGATGCGATTATCATGTGCGCGGGACTCGGAACGCGCCTGCGCCCCATTACGAATACGATTCCAAAGCCGCTCGTCCCAATTGCGGGCCGATCGAGCTTGGAGCGCACGCTCGACATGCTGCCGGAGTGCGTTGATCGCGTCGTTCTTATTGTTGGGTATCTCGCGGATCAAATAAAAACGCGCATCGGTTCGTCGTTCAACGGGCGTGAAGTCGCGTATGTCCATCAAGATGTCTTGAATGGGACGGGGGGTGCATTGCGCGCGGCGGAAGCGGCGCTGCGGTCCGATCGTTTCCTCGTCCTCATGGGCGACGACGTGTATGACGCGGAGGATCTTCGAAAGCTTTCGTCTCATGAGAAGGCCATGCTGTGTTGCCGTGGCGCTGCTTCCGGCTCCATCGATGCCATTAAGACGGATGACAGCGGACGCATTGAGTCGCTCTACCGTCCGGAGGCGGGGAGTGAGGCCATTCTGAATACCGGCGCGTATGCGCTCGACCGCCATTGGTTTTCCACAACGCCGGTTCTCGTGCCTGGAAAGGCCGATGAATGGAGCTTGCCGCATGCCATTCCTCAGCTCATCGAAATCGGGCATCCGATCTATGTTATTGAGGCGTCATTTTGGCTTCCGGTTGGGACGCATGAGCAGCTTGAGAAAGCGGAGGTTTTGCTCAAGGAATAGGTGCTGTCGAGAAGGATTTTGGGGCTTTGGATCTTTAGGTTTTTGGATCGTTAGGGTTGGAGAATTTTCTCTTATTTAAGAGAAAAAACACACTAAACCCCAATCAAATCGAGAGCCGTCGCTTAAACAGCCGTTTTTCTTGACCGATTTCATTGATTTTGATACCTTCTTTCCGCCTCGGGAAAACATTTCCCGGGCGCTTAAATCACACATCGTAGGCCATATTCGGCCGTCCCTGCCCCGTTTTGGGGCTTCGGTCGGAGGCCTTCGAGCGGGAAGTCGTTCGGACAGCGGATCGCTTAGCGTTTTGAGCTCAGCGTCAGAAGAAAAGATCTGGCTCTCAGCGCTCAACTCTAAGCCCTTAGCCATCCCGACTTCACTAAAAGGGAATCTATCTATGCCCAATATTCCATCTCTTCTTGAGATGCTCCAGGCGGGCGTGCACTTCGGCCACGAAAAGGCGAAGTGGCACCCGAAAATGGAGAAGTACATCTTCGAGGATCGCCAGGGGATCCACATTATTGATTTGGAGAAGACGCAGAAAGCGCTTGAAAAGGCGTGCGCCTTTGCCAAACAGACGGCCGCGCGTGGCGGCATCATTCTCTACGTGGGGACGAAGAAGCAGGCCGGTGAGATTGTTCGCGCCCAGGCGTCGTCCGTCGGCATGCCATTCGTCGAAAAGCGCTGGCTCGGCGGTACGCTCACGAACTACGTGAACATGGCGCAGCTCCTCCGAAAGTATAAGGATTTGAAGCGCCGACTTGAAAAGGGAGAGCTCGTGAAATATACGAAATTCGAACAGCAGAAATTCTCTGAACAAGTTAAGGCGTACGATGACCAGATTGGCGGTCTCGCCGAAATGACGCGCATCCCAGATGCTATTTTCGTCCTCGATATCCGCAAGGATAAAACGGCGCTCACGGAAGCGGCACGCCGCGGCGTGAAAATTATCGCCGTCTGCGACACGAACGTGAATCCGACGGAGGTCGCCTACCCGATTCCGGCCAACGACGATGCCATGCGCGCGATCGAACTCATCGTCAAAACGATGACAGCGGCCATCAAAGAAGGCCGGGACGAATGGGACCGTAATCGCGCTCGCCTCGGCGGCGCCCTCGTCCAGCCCGGTCAGGCATCGCATCAGCAGCGGGATCCGCGGGACTCGTAAGTTTTTCCAGTTTTAACAAAAATTCGTTTGTTGCGTGGTTGCGTAGGGGCGTGGTTGCGTAGGTTCGGAATCCGAAACCTACGCAACCACGCAACCACGCCCAACGCCCCTGAACTATGATAGACGCAAAACAAGTCGCCGAACTCCGCGCCAAAACGGGCGCCGGCATGGTCGACTGCAAAAAAGCCCTCGAAGAATCGAATGGCGACGAGGCGAAGGCCATTGAAATTCTGCGCGTGAAGGGCGCGATGAAGGCCGCGAAGAAAAATGCGGAGCGCGAAACGGCGGAAGGCCTCGTTGAGGCGTACGTCCACGCGAATGGGAAGGTTGGCGCGCTCGTCGAACTCCAGTGCGAAACGGACTTCGTAGCCCGCAACCCGGATTTTCGTGCGCTCGCGCACGAGATCGCCATGCAGGTCGCCGCGATGGCGCCGACATACGTCTCGCCGGATCAGATTCCGGCCGGTATCGTCGAGAAGGAAAAGTCCATCTACCTTGCCGAACTCGCCGAGGACAAGAAGCCAGAAGAGATCAAGGCGAAGATCATCGAAGGAAAACTTGCGAAGTGGTACGCGGATATCTGCCTCCTGAACCAGCTCTGGGTGAAAGATGACTCGAAGACGATCGGTCAGCTCATCGCCGAGAAAGTCGCGACGATCGGCGAAAAGATCATTGTCGCCCGCTTCTCCCGCATCGAACTTGCGCCGAAGCAGGTGGAGGAATAGCGATATCATCGTTGAATGCCGAACGCCCCAGGGGAGTGGGGCGTTTTGCATAAGAGATATTGTTTCATTGCTCCATTGTTTCATTGTTATCTCTAGAGGTGGAGCGTCTCCACATCCAACAATGACGCAATGGAGCAATGAAACAATCTAGGCATGCCTGCATTCGCATTCCTGCGGCCTTTCTTTGGATTTGACGCTCTTCTTCAGAGTGGAGTAATCTCGCCTCGCGTTTTCTCCCGCACTTTGGAGGTGAATCATGCCTGGCGATTTCAACTGGCAGCCGGAGCCGGATCAGCGCCCCGCCGCCGAGAAGAGACGGGAGCCCTCACCGGCGATGTACGTTTTCGCATGCGTTCTTGCATTCGGCATGCTCTTTCTGGCCTCGCGCGGCTGCGGAACCTCGTCCATTGCGCCTGATGGCGTTCATGGAGCGAGTTCGACGAGTGCTCCGTAGCGCTTCGATCGCACGTTCGCTCCGTATCCGTCGGCGGCTCTTTCGGGGGCCGCCGTTTTGCGATGGAGGGGCTTTATTTGAGGTTAAGGGGTCTTGACATAGCCAATGAAATTCAGTATAACCTCCGAGCAACGAACAGAATCGTTCGTTTGAAAAATCGGAGGTATATCATGGCGCGTGCACAGGTGCGTTCTCGAAGGGCGGTCAAAGAAGGGCGCTTCAAGGCCATCTATAAGATCGAGTTGGCGGATGAGCGCGTCGTTTTCGGCGCGGATGTCAAGCGCACGGGCGGATTCTTCGTCTTGCGGACGATTCTGCCGAACGGGATGCTGGTGACGAATCGGTATCGCGAGTCAACGGTGATGTCCTGCGTGACGGCCGTTGCCGGTGGTGGAAAGAACGGAGAATCCCAACACAAGATCTGTTTGGGCGCTCTATGCGCTCTCTTGATCGCGGAAGAACCCGAGAGCTATCTCACGCAAGATTTCATCGCGTATTGCAATCAAATGCAGTCAGCGATGCAGATTGGGTCGATTTGGCGTGCTGCCGTCGTAGGAATGACGGAGGCTTGTCTATCTCGATCTGAGGGGCGCCTGGTTCCCCGGGGAGTCGTCGAGACGGTGGCTCAGTTCGATGTGTTCGACGATGAACGGCGTGATGATCTGCTGCTCAGCATCGCAAGCAACGTGGCCGTTCAGCGGGACATCCGCAAGGAAGCCATGGACGCGCTCGCCAACGAGGAGCGCGTCGCGTGGCTCGCCACGAATCTCGCGCTCGAAGTCAACGGCTGCTACTGTCGCAAGGAAACGAGGGCGCAACGGACATGGTACGTCACGTGCGTCGTTGATCTCCTCGGTCGTATTTTCGACCCGGCCCTGCTCGAAGCCGCGATGATGAAACTCTTTGCGCACTACGAACAGGATGGCCACAATGAGAGGATGGTGCCGAGAGGCGGGTGGATGGACACGATTCACTTTTTCAGGCTGCGGATCCAGGCGCTGCAATCGGATGCTCCGGATGTCGAAGACAGCAGCGATGCTCCGGCGTATGATCCTGCCACCAACGCCAAGCCGGAAGCTGATGCAGCGTCGGATGGCGATACGGCTTCGGAAGACGCGGTACCTCCGGATGGAGGGCAACGCTAAGCCTCCGTCGAACAACGTGGAGGGCTGATCCCGCAGAGTCTCGAGAGGTTCTTTTCTCACAAGGCCCCTGTTCGTAACACCTCACTTCAGGTGCTGCGGACGGGGGTCGAATGCTGTCCGTAGAACTCCTTGAATAGCCATCGTTGTGCAAAAAAGAATGGTTGCATTGTTATATTGCTCTATTGTTGGATTCGACGGATTCATCTTGAGCACGAACAATGGAGCAATGAAACAATTCCTCTCACCTCTGTGCCCCAACCTCCCTCCTTGCTATCATGCTGATCAATAGCTCTCAATTCCTTTGAATTATGCCAAATATCGCCATCAATGGGTTCGGTCGGATCGGCAGGAATGTTTTTAAGGCCGGGTTCGGCAAGCCGGGGTTCAATGTCGTTGCCGTGAACGATCTCACGGACGCGAAGACGCTCGCACATCTCCTGAAGCACGATTCAACGTATCGCGGCTGGAGCATCTCGGTGTCGTCCGACGAAAAGAATCTCATTGTGAAGGGGAAGAAGATCCCCGTTGTCGCGGAGAAGGATCCGACGAAGCTCCCATGGAAGCAGATGAAGGTCGATGTTGTCCTTGAGTGCACGGGGCGGTTCACGGATGAGGCGGGCGCGTCGCAGCACCTCACGGCTGGGGCAAAGCGCGTCATCATTTCGGCTCCGGCGAAGGGCGGGAATGTTCCGACATTCGTCATCGGCGTGAACGAGAAGGGCGCGAAGAAGAGCGCGAAGGTCATTAATAACGCATCGTGCACGACGAACTGCATATCGCCGGTCGCAAAGATCATCGACGACGCGTTCGGCATTCAGAAGGCGATGATGACAACGATCCACTCGTACACGGCCGACCAGGTCCTCCAGGACGGGCCGCACAAGGACCTTCGTCGCGCGCGCTCCGCGCCGCAGAACATTGTCCCGACGACGACGGGGGCCGCCATCGCGACGACAGAAGTTATTCCGAACCTCAAAGGCAAATTCGACGGCCTTTCCATTCGCGTTCCGTCTCCCGTTGTATCGCTTTCCGATTTCACATTCGTTCTAAACCGGAAAACGACGCTTGAAGAGGTGAATAGCGTTATCCGCAATGCCGTCAAGAAAGCGCCGTACAAGGGCATTGTCGAGGCAACGGACGAAGAACTCGTTTCGACGGATTTCGTCGGCAACCCGGCATCCGCGATCGTCGACCTTCCGTGCACGAATGTTGTTGACGGCGACCTTTTAAAGCTCATCGTGTGGTACGACAATGAGTGGGGGTATAGCAATCGGCTCGCGGAAATGGCGTTGTTGATTGGGAAGTAGGAATCAACGAAAATCGGATTCGCATTGACTCCCTTGATGTCATTCCGCGAAGCGGAATCGCTTTCATGGCAATCAGATGCGAATAAAAGGGATTCCGCTTCGCGGAATGACATCGAAAGGTCTTCTATGAAATTACGAA
>Ga0265297_10012037_pt1 | contig 10469 bp, 16 predicted proteins | sample Munlanlwell13791_FD_192502 | JGI IMG/M metagenome (GOLD analysis project Ga0265297, IMG submission 192502) | Leachate microbial communities from a municipal landfill in Southern Ontario, Canada - Leachate well 137-91 | ecosystem: Engineered > Solid waste > Landfill > Unclassified | place...
TTTAAGGCAATGCGGCTTCTGGAAACCGTTTACCCTGACCCGAATTGAAAGGGAAGGGGGAGACTATAGAGGGGGATGGGTTGTAGTTATGAATACTACTATTACTGATGTTCTACGGACAGACTCTGCGGCTGTTCCCGATCTCGTCTCTTCTAATAACGGGGGAATACCTCCTCCTTCGCCGCTCGCTCAGGCGACCAATGAAGATGTTGACCTCATTCTCGGCAATGTCACAGAGATGCGGCAATACCTGAAACGGGAATTCCCACGCATAAAATCCCGCGCGTGCGTGTGGTTGGCGGAGTTTTTCGTCCGAACGGCGAACGCTGACCGATGCCTGGACATTCTCCGGGATTCAAACCGGGCCTGGGTCGACTGGGTTTCTGCAATGAAGGAATACCCCGGAATAGCCCGCGTTTACGAGGGTTGCAAGTGTTGCGGTGATGCCGTTCGGCAGATGCGCCGAGTAGATGAGGCTGACCGCAGGGCGCTTGACGGCTGGAATGAGCCCGTCTTCTACAAGGGGCAACGTGTGTCGACGATCCGCAAATACTCCGACAAGCTCCTCGAACTCCAGCTCCGTGCCGGCGACCCGGAGACGTACGCCGATCGTTCGAAGGTGGAGACAACCAGCAGCTCCGTGTCGTTCCATTTCCATTTCGACCGGACAACCGCGGCCGATGACCTGGCCAAGCACCGCGCGAAACGTCAGGAATCCGGAGCATGACCATACCACCGGTAGTGGTTCGAGCCCCAATAAGTACGGTCGATTCCAGAAATCGACGAGTTTCCTAATAAACTCGATGATTCTGAGGTAACGGAATCGTTATTATCAGACATTGACCCCTTGCTACCCCTACCATGCGTCCGCGGATACACCCTCATCAGCACACGGGTTGGCCTGCGATCGAGGCGCCTCGTTAAGTTCTGGGTGGGCTCGACCTTCCGCGTTTCGGGCGGATTCGTTGCCGGCCGGAAAGCCGACCCCCCGGTCGGACCAGCGGCGCGGGGCCCCACCGGCCGGGGTGCCATGCGTATACCGGTCCCCTCATGTACGACAGCCCTGTTTTTCGCCTGAGATATCCGCCTCTTTTTTCTCAGACATCTCCTCCTGATTTTCCGACCCCCCCCATGGACCAGGAAACGATATCCTGCTCGAAATGGATTTGGGTCTGGAAAATTTTCCAAAAAAAAAGAGAGACAGTTCCGGGCGGAGCTGGTAGAAGTTGACCATGATCAGGATTCTTGAAGGTGATTGCGTAGATCAACTGAAGGTGCTTGGTGATGAATCTGTGAATTGTTGTGTCACGAGCCCGCCATACTGGGGGCTACGCAACTACGGGCACCCCGGCCAACTCGGCCTTGAATCCACACCGGAAGAATACGTTGCCAAAATGGTTGCGGTGTTCGGGGAAGTGCGGCGCGTTCTGCGGAACGACGGGACCCTGTGGCTAAACATGGGGGACACTTACGCCGCGAACAATACCAGCCCCAAGTCTAATCTGCACGTTTCGCGCAAACAGAAAAACTGCGCGCACGTCAGTGGTTTAATGGCTCCAATGCGGCCGCAGCCAGACGGCCTGAAACCCAAAGACCTTGTCGGCATCCCCTGGCGCGTCGCCTTCGCGTTGCAGGCCGCCGGCTGGTATCTGCGGCAGGATATTATTTGGCACAAGCCTAATCCGATGCCAGAAAGTGTGAAAGATAGGTGTACCAAGAGCCATGAGTACATATTCCTTCTGGCCAAGTCCGGCCGGTACTACTACGACGCGGATGCGATAAAGGAAATTTCCGCCTATCCGAAACCGGATGGCAAGGCAAGAGATAGTTTAAAGCGTTACGAAAACGAATCCGGCCGCAAGGATAGCGGCAGAAAAGCCAATGGGCAAGGTTACTACCGTTCCGATAACACCCGCAACAAGCGTTCGGTATGGACCGTCGCAACCCAGCCATACAAGGAAGCGCACTTTGCGACCTTCCCGCCCGCCCTGATAACACCGTGTATCCTCGCCGGCTGTCCGCAAGGCGGAACTGTCCTTGATCCCTTTGCCGGGTCCGGGACCACCGGCGAAGTGGCGGAAGCTTGCGGCCGCAATTCAATACTGATCGAGCTGAAACTCATCCGGGCGCGATCGGCGCAACGAGGATTGTTCTGTGGAAAATCTACCGAAGAAAGTTAGAGACAACCATGCCGGGAAGTAGTAACTTCTGGCCATGATGAACAAGTGGAGGTCTGGAAATGAAAGCACTGAGCATTCGGCAACCGTGGGCGTGGTTGATTCTGCACGGCGGGAAGAGGATTGAGAATCGAGAGTGGTCCACTAATTTTCGTGGTTGCTTCCTGATCCATGCGAGCAAAGGCATGACGCCCGGAGAGTACGAGGATGCTGAATGGTCGGCAGAATGGAACGATGTGAAACTTCCCCCATTTGAAACATTGCAACGTGGCGGGATAGTCGGCATGGCAAAGCTGGTGGATTGCGTGACCGAAAGCGATAGTCCGTGGTTTGTGGGAAGATGCGGGTTTGTACTTGACGAGGTCAAGCCGTTGCCTTTTCGATCATACCGGGGCGCACTGGGATTCTTCGATGTGCCGAACGCCGACGGTAGTTCTGAACCGGCTCAACCCGCAGACGCGCGGCCTCACGAGCCGATCGAAAGCGAGGTATCGTGAAGGCCATTGTCGGAAATCTGAACCCGTTGACCGTGAGAGGTGCACCCCGAACAGCGGGCGAGGCGGCAAAAACCGCCTTCCAGGTTCGAGACCTGGGGCGGGTTCAGATTTCGAGCATGGCACACAGAGAACAACGAGGGGCGGGCGTCAATAAGACGTGGTGCGGGGTCCGGCGAATTGGGGGCGACCTGAACGGCGTAAGCCGAGTCGGCGCATGGCTTCATGCCCATGCGAGCATCCACGGGCGGGCTTCTGCTTGGCTGTGCAGGTGCAAGAACATCGTACACCGTAGCGACCTGGTTTCTCTGTGTGTCTTAACAAAGGACGCACAATGAAACGAGCGCGACACGCCGCTGAGCGATTCGCACGTCAGGTGCATGGACTGCAGTCGCAGTTCGTGGGTGCCCAGGTCGGACAAGGATGGTTATCAGCCCCAACCCGCAAAGGAGCATCAATGAAAGATGCTGTAGTCCACACTGATCCGGTTATGGAGGCCATCGCCCGTAAGTTGCAGGGGATTGCAGGCGTGCCACACGCCGAGCAGGCGGCCATGATCCGACGAGCGGCCAAAGCCGGGGCGAAGGCGTTGAGAAAGTTATTGGAGGAGGCGCAATGACTAGCGAAACCAAAGAGGGTGTTGTTTCAGAACACAGAAAGTGATGGTGTTACAATGGCAAAATGTGGAACAGACAATTGTCGGCACAACAATGGCGGATGGTGTACCCTATGCACTTGTGCGGCATGGACCACGCCATCGACAATACTCGCCAATGGTTCGATAGAATCACTGCGTGTATTGTTATCAGACCTTTCCACGATCACCCGTGCTTGCGGAATGTACGCAGAACAGACAGGAAGCACGTCAGCTATCTGCGCGCTTATACGGTGTCGTGAAATCGTGGAAAGAATAGCGGCTAGCAGTCATCAGCCCCAACCCGCAAAGGAGGCGCAATGAGTGGCGAAACCAAGAATGTCGAAATGAAAAAGAAACGGTACGTGAAACTGACGCAGTTGCGCGTTTCATCCATACAGCCACTTGATGATGCGATTGAAGAAATCCGTGAAGCATTCAAGAATGCTTTTACAACGGATGTGATAGAGATTCGATTCCTAGATCTGTCGGATGATGAATACGCGGCACTGCCGGAGTTTTCTGGGTACTAAGGAGGCGCAATGAACCGAACGGCCGCCATAGTAGCCGCCATCATCGCGGGGACAGCCTCGGTCCAGAGCATCCGCACGACCGCCGACTACCGCCGCGAACTATCAAGCTGTCGGGCAGAACATCCTGTCTGCGAGCATTCGTGGTACACCAACGTCGAGCATTCGGCGCGGGTCTCCGTGCATCATCGTATTCCTGTCGGCTGGGATTGGACATTGGCTACGAGCCATGACAACCTGATTACGCTCTGCGATCCGGCGAAGGACCGGAAGCACGGGTGCCATTATCAGTGCGGACATGGCGGACACGGCTGGAGCGGGGCGAATACGAATGTAATGAGCAATGTGTGTGCGAGAATCGGAGGATGAGCTGATGGGAGAAAATACAGACATATCCTGGGCTGATCATACGTGGAATCCGTGGCAGGGCTGTCACCCTGTTTCGGACGGCTGTACGCATTGCTACATGCGCGATGCGAAGAAGCGATACGGGCAGGACTCTAATACCGTAGTGCGTTCTAAAGACCCTACGTTCAACAAGCCGCGCGTATGGCAGAAGAAATATCACCCAGAGACGGATAGACTGGGTGATTGCGGGTTGCGAGGCTGTCCGCGGGAAGCCCGGTCGACCTGCAAAAGAATTCTGGTTTCGAGACGCCTTGTGTGCGTCTCACTTCCGCAATGCGCCTTTCTTCCTGAAACAGATAGAGAAGGACGGCAAACTAGATTACGATCCGACTCTACTTGGCAAAACATGGAGGGAATTACCGGCATGACCGAACCGCTATACATCTTCATGTGGGGCAATAACCCGAAAAGAGCGACGATGAAAGGCCGCATCTGCCGGGTACTCTTCCGTTCAAGAACGATGAACAGCGTGAAGATAGAATTCCTGGACAACGGTCAGCAGGAAATCGTTTCGAGAAACGCATTGCGGAGGGCGAACAAGTGAAGGTATTTCTGACAGTCGGCCTTGTCTTTGTGCTGATGATTGTTGCCGGCATCTTCAGGCTGTTTATCGAATGCCTGATGGGCTGGTGGGACGGGAAACGGATTATGCGCGAACGTGAAAGGAAAGAGCAATGCAAATCACAGAACTGCCCGAAAGTGTGATCGACTATCTGGACTACAGTCGCGGCCCGGACTGGCGCGAAATCTTCAAGACACCGGATTGCAAGCGATCGGTAGTCAAGCGGACTGACCATGATGATGACCTCTCCCGGACGTTCCTGCTCTCCTGCGGTCACACGAAGCGCGAATTCGTCAGAGGTCCGGTTGGAGCGGAACTGTGGTGTGATGTCTGCGAGCAACTCACGGCCAAAAGGATCGAACGGCTCTACGTATCGGAGGCACTGGCATGAGAAGCGTGAGACTTGTGCCTGAATGGTTCTATGGTCCACTGCAATCAGCGGGCTACATCTACGACGACTACCCTCACTCACGCGAGTCTGGGTGCGCCTTTCTCCGTGGAACGATAGCACGTTGCCTTGAACAGCTTGCGGAATCGGGGGTTGAAGGTGATATAGCTGAACTCGGCGTAGCGCAAGGCTGTTTGTCACGGATGTTGCACGCAGTAGCACCGGCACGGAAACTGCACCTCTTCGATACGTTCGAGGGTATGCCGGACCTGCCTAGCCATTTTGCTACAAGCGTCGAAAAGGTAGCGAAGCGGATCGGGACGAAACAGAACATAATCTTCCACAAGGGCGTATTCCCCGTCACGGCTAGAGAGGTGCTTGCCTGCAAGTTCGCGTTTGTATTCCTAGACTTCAACCTGTACGAGCCGACGGCGGAGGCGTTGCGGTTTTTCTGGCCGCGCATAGTGCCCAACGGATACCTGTTCTGCCATGATCTGCACAAACTCGATGGCGTCAGGAAGGCAATCGTCAGGTGGATGGATGAGACAAAGCGGATACCCGTTGTTCTGGGCGATGCGGCTGGAACAGCGATATTCCAGAAGGGGGCATGATGAGCATGAGCAGGCGGCGGTTCACAAGTGGCTGGGGATCAAAGGAGGCGTGGCATGATGGCACAAACTGTTCATCTCAGAGATAGGACTGCGGCCGAATGGATTGAGCTGATCGAAGCACTGGACCTTCCGCGGGCGGCAAAGCAGAAGATCGGAAGTATCGTCTGGTGGGATATGAGCGATTGGGTAGATCACCCGGAAGTATTGCACAAAAAGTATGTGTTGAACTGGAACGCGAAACTCTGCCCGACAAACAAGGTTGTCCGGAAAGCATTGCGAGCGATTGGTTACAAAGACGTGAATGTTCGGATCAAGGATATTCCGTACATGAACACGTTGATCACGCCCCAAGGGACACCATCGAAACCTTCGACTGAAACTCTTGCTTGCACGATTGGCATTCCTGATGTAGATTCTGAACCTGACGAAACTGAGGAACCGGGAATATGACGACATTATGCGAGTTTTCCGATCCGTGTATCAAGCTCGTCCCCTCATTGACCCTGCATGGCGACCTGGCTTCACTCATGCCCAGGATTAAAAAGGCGCTGGCTGACGCGCCGGCTGATTCAATGGCGGCTACACAGATGTTCGGGAACGAAACACAGATCGCATTCCAGCTTCAATTCGTGAGATTGAACGGGTCGGTATGGGCGTGGAAGATATTCTATCCAAACTGCATGACGGGGAGGAACTGAAATGGGCATATTCAATTGGTTCAAAGCAATGTGGGTACAGGCTCCCAGTCAGTCGGTACTCCCGGCAGAACTACGTGTTCAGGTCGGACCTCAGCGCCAGAAAAAGAAAATGTCGTTCAAGAATACGAAGCGGGTCTCGACTGGAAAGCGCGACTACTCGAACGGCACGGCGACCATGACGTCAGGGCGCCGATACCAGATGCTTAGAACAGGATGGAGGCGTATTGAAGACGCAAGAAGAGCAACAGTATGAAGCTCGTTGCAAGAAGTGCGGCGAATGTTGCCGGGTCAAAATCAGACTCGCGACTGGGGAGATTATCGGCTTGAATCTCTTCTGTCCGGCCCTGAATCTGTTTACCAAGCGATGCCGTTGTTACGCCAATCGTTTGATCTGGTTACGGAAACATCTTGGAATACCATGCAGGGAAATACGCGATATACCACATAGCGAACTTCCAATCACCTGTGCGTATGTCCCCGAGGGCGCTTGTGGATTCACCTACGATCCGACGAAACTCAAGATCATATCGTGGTCGGACAGAGTGTTTTTCAGGCTCGTGAATCTGATAATGCGGATTCAGTTCGAGTGGAAGTTCAGTATCTTGAAATTGCGATAACTTGCTGGCCCAGTAGAGAGACGTTTGCCGTTGGAGGGGAAGCGACATATTCAGATACTTGGAAAAGCCGCTGTGTGACGCCAACTGACTCTCTGGGCCGGCTTTGATTTGAAGAAAGGGCAGTATGAACAAGAACCAGTTCAAGCAGAGACTATCGCTGAGGCAACGGAATAAGACGCAACTTCAGCACAACGTCGAGATGGCCCAGTTCAGTCAGGCGCTCATCGAGCAGGCTGAAGCGTGTCACAAGATCGCGGCGAACATCTTTGAGTCGGTCGGCCGCTACAACTTCATGCCCTTCCCGATGAAGGTGAAACGAGCCATGTTTGAAATATGCGAACGGCTTGGTCCGTTCTGTCTACCTGTCCCAGAGTACATGTTGAAAAAACCGGAGGTGGGAGATGCCAGTACACGTAGAGAAGCGGAGCGGAAAGTACCGAGTAGTGGAAACGGAGTCGGGCCGGATAGCGGAAACACAGAACGGAAAACCCCGTGACGGAGGCGGCCACATGACAAGGGGCAAGGCGGAAAGTCAGGCCGGGCACATCAACGCCGGGATAGCGAAGGCGCAGTCGAAGAGAACGTGATATGGCTGTTATCGAAATACCGCATTACATCCCGGAGCCAACGCCGCGCCTGTTCCATGCGAGCGATCGATTCGTGCGTGGAATCATGGGACCAGTAGGCTCGTCGAAATCGAGCGCGTGTTGCAATGAGCTTCTCATGCGGGCTTTCGAGCAGGAGCCCTGGGAAGATGGAGTGCGTAGGACGAAGTTTGCTATCGTTCGACGAACGTATTCGGAATTGAAACTGACAACGCTCCGCACTTGGCAGGAATGGTGTCCGGATTCCGTGTGTCATATAAGCCAGTCTCCGCCACTCATAGGCCGGATGATCCGTGACTTGCCGGACGGCACGCAGGTCGATATGGAAGTGATATTCCTTGCGATGGACGAACCGTCTGATGAAGACAAGCTCAGGTCACTCGAAGTCACAATGGTCTGGATCAACGAAGCACGTGAAGTGCTTGAGAAGCATTTTCAGATAGCTCAGACTCGACTCAGGTATCCACCGCCACGCTGGGGCGGTCCAACCTTCCGCGGGATCATCATGGACACGAACCCGCCTTCAGAGAAAAGCTGGTACTACCGACTCGCGGAAGTAGAGCGACCGGATAATCACGAGTTCTTTCAACAGCCTCCGGCTGTAATCGAAGTTCCGACCGGCGATATCATGGAGCCGTATCGATACATTCCGAATACCGGCGGTCACGGATTCGATCCGGCAGAGAACGTGTCGAATCTGGTGGGCGGCTGGGATTATTACCTGCAATTGATACCGGGCAAGAACAGGGAATGGATCAGGGTCAATGTCCAGGGCTTCTACGGGGTTACGCTTGCCGGTCAGCCGGTCTTCCCTGAATACCGTGACGAGATCCACTGTGCGAAAGTTCCGCTCGAATATCACCGCGGACTGCCTGTAGTGGCTGGCATGGATTTCGGGACAACGCCAAGTGTCGTATTCTGTCAACTCGCGTTCGGTGGTCAGTTCCGGGCCATTGATGAGTTGTGGTCCGATCAAATGGGAATCAGCCGATTTGCCCGTGACATGCTTATCCCGTATGTCAGGAACAAATTGCCCGGCATGAAAATCTACTATGTCACCGATCCGGCCGGTAATCAGCGCGACCAGACGAACGAAAGTACATGCCTCGATGTTCTGCGCGACGCCGGGATCACCGCCGAAATGGCGATCAGCAATTTGTTCGTTCCCCGTCGTGAAGCTGTGGCCTATTACCTGATGCAGATGCGGGACGGTCAGCCTGGCTTCCTGATCTCGCCCAAGTGCGATAAGCTCAGGTCGGCCCTGAAAGGCGAATACTGTTACAAGACCAGCAGAACCTCCGAAGGCATCATATCCTCAGATCGTCCGGATAAGCATAACCCGTATACCCATGTTGCGGACGCTCTTGAGTACGCCGCGCTCCATACCAAGAGCGGATTTGTGATGAGTTCACTGAACACGGATTTCAACACCAACACAACATGCGCCCGTCCGATCGAAAGCGTCAATTGGACGCCATAACGCATATTGTACCCTCTTGACTTAATACCACTACAGGTGGTATACTCCCCGCTGAAAGTTGGAAAAGAGACGTTTTCCAGCAGGAGCGATCATGTAATTTGGTTCTAAAAGGCAAAGTCGATCCGGCTCGCTACCGTTGATCGACGAGTGATTTCAGAGAAGGCCATGTAGGGCTACATACCTGCATGGCCTTCTCTTTTGCCGGAGATGCGTATGAGCGGTTTGACCGACTTCGCGACAAAGAACGAGCCCAGTCTTATTCACGTCGCTTCCAATTCGGATATCATCAATCGCGAAAAGGGACTCGAAAAACTTCGGGCGGCCGCCAGGATTCAACTCAATCCGAGTGTTCAATCTCTTTCAACGCACGTCAGTGCTGTGTTCGAGGCCAATAAGCAGTATCGGGAGCGCGAAGGCATTGACGATATGATGCTCAACGCCCTGGCCCAGCGGAACAGCGAGTACACGTCCGACGAAATGGCGATGATCTTGAAGCAGGGTGGAAGCAAGGTCTTCATGGGACTCACCGGTCTGAAATGCAGAGCGGCCGAAGCATGGCTCCATGACGTGATGATCAGCGACCGCGAGAAGTCATGGTCGCTTCGACCGACGCCGCAGAGCGATCTCCCGGTCGATGTGCAGGACGCCGTCGTGTTACAGACCATGCAGACGTGGATGGCTTCGCAGGCTAATCCCGAGACGGCGATGAAGCCCGAGGACAATATCAAGCTCGCTTCCCAACTCCGAACCGTCGCAGAGAGTGCTGTTCAGGATGAGGCCGAACGCAGGGCGCACCGGATGGAAGTGAAGATTTCCGACCAGCTACTTGACGGGAAATGGAAAAACGCTTTCGAGGATTTCATCTACGATCTCACGACGCTCAAGGCCGGTATCGTGAAGGGGCCAATCGTGAAGAAGCGCCGACTGCTCGCCTGGAAGAAAGCGAAGTTCGGCGGGAAGACCGTACCTGATGTTCAGTTCAAGACCGTACTCTCGTATCAGCGGATATCGCCGTTTGATCTTTACCCCAGTGAAGGCGCCACCGAGATTGACGAAGGCTCGCTCTGCGAGAAGGTCCGGTATACTCGACGGAGCCTGCTCGATCTTCGCAAGGTCAAGAACTACAACGCCGACGCGATCAACTTGATTCTCACGAACATAGGCACGGAAGGTATTCAGGTCAACACGATGTCGGACGATGATCGAGCGGCCCAGGAACTCAAAGGCCAGCGCTCGAATCAGAAGGGCTGGATCGAAGGCATTGA
>Ga0265297_10012038_pt1 | contig 10468 bp, 7 predicted proteins | sample Munlanlwell13791_FD_192502 | JGI IMG/M metagenome (GOLD analysis project Ga0265297, IMG submission 192502) | Leachate microbial communities from a municipal landfill in Southern Ontario, Canada - Leachate well 137-91 | ecosystem: Engineered > Solid waste > Landfill > Unclassified | place...
GAAGCGAAAATGCTCAATGTCCTCGGTAACTTTTTTAATAGTTCTTTGCCTAGTGATTTCTAAATGATTGATTAACTCTTTTAATTTTTCTTGAGATTCTTTGGTCATTTTAATCTTCTCTGATTTCTTTTCTTTTTTAGCCAAAACAGAACCAGTAACCAAATCCCAAACTCGATTTAAAAATCGATAAACACCAATAACCCCATTAGTTTGCCAGCTTTTGGCACTAGTTAAAGGGCCTAAAAACATTTCATACATTCTTAAAGCATCAGCGCCGTATTTTTTTATTACCTCATCAGGACTGACAACATTACCGCGAGATTTAGACATTTTTTCGCCATCTTCACCTAATATTGTGCCCTGATTAATTAATTTAAAGAATGGTTCTTTACTGGAAACAATACCTAAATCATATAAAAATTTATGCCAAAAACGAGCATATAAAAGATGTAAAACTGCGTGTTCTACTCCTCCAATATAAAGATTAACTGGCAGCCAGGTTTTTTGTTTTTTAAAATCAACTAAAAATTTTTTGTTTTTCGGATCTAAATAACGAAGATAATACCAACAAGAACCAGCCCATTGAGGCATAGTGTTGGTTTCTCTTTTGGCTGGACCACCGCATTTTGGACATTGAACATTAACCCAAGAAACAATATCAGCTAAAGGAGACTCGTTTTTGCCGGTTGGCTGGAATTTTTCCAAAGGAGGGAGTTTTAAAGGCAAATCTTTTTCTTTTAAAGGAACATTACCGCATTTTTCACACTTAATAATAGGAATTGGCTCTCCCCAATATCTTTGACGGGAAAAAATCCAATCTCGAAGTTTGTAATAAACAGCTTTTTTCCCGCCAACATAAAAAGCAATTTTTTCTTTGGCTTTTTTAGAAGGTAAACCATTAAAAGGACCAGAATTAATCATAATGCCTTCGCCTTCATAAGGTTCGGGAATTTCTTTTAAATTTTTATCAGGAGAGATAACTGGTTTAGTTGGCAAGTTAAATTTCTTAGCAAATTCAAAATCTCTTTTATCATGAGAAGGAACTGCCATCACAGCGCCGGTGCCATAATTCATTAAAACATAGTCCGAAACCCAAACCGGAATCTTTTGCCGGTTAGCAGGATTAATCGCATAAATTCCCAAAAAAATACCGCTTTTTTCTTTATTTAATTGTCTTTCAAAATCAGAGTAATTCAAAGATTCATTAATATAACGTTCAACTTCTGTTTTTCTGTCTTGACTCACTAAAGTTTTTATCAAAGGGTGCTCCGGAGCCAAAACTAAATAAGTTACTCCAAAAATTGTTTCTGGCCGGGTAGTAAACACTTTTAAATATTCGTTTAGACCATCAATCTTAAATTCTATTTCTACTCCTTCAGAACGGCCAATCCAATTTCTTTGCATTAATTTCACTCTTTCTGGCCAATCGATTAAATTAAGATCGTCAAGCAGGCGATCAGCGTAAGCGGTAATTTTCAGTAGCCACTGACGTAAATGTTTTCTTTGAACAGGGCTTTGGCATCTTTCACACTTTCCTTCTTGAACTTCTTCATTTGATAAAACTGTTTTACAATTATCACACCAATTAACCGGTACTTCTTCTTCATAGGCAAGGCCCTTTTCGTATAATTTTAAAAATATCCATTGAGTCCAACGATAATAATCAGGGTCAGTGGTATTAATTTCTCGCTGCCAATCATAACTAAAACCCAATAAACGAAGCTGTTCGCGAAAACGATTGATATTCTTCGGAACAGTTTTCTGAGGAGGAATTTTTGTTTTGAGAGCGTAGTTTTCTGCTGGCAAGCCAAAAGCATCCCAGCCCATTGGGTGGAGTAATTCCCAATCATTCATTCGATAATAACGGCTCAAAATATCCGAAGCAGTATAGCCTTCAACATGGCCAACATGAAGTCCTTCACCAGAAGGATAGGGAAACATATCCAAAATATAAAGATGCTTCTTTTTTGGATTATCTGAAGCATGAAAAATTTCGTAGTTATTTTTCGCCCACTCTTTTTGCCATTTTTTTTCAATTTGGGAAAAAGAGTATTTAGGCTGGCTGGTTATTTTAGTTTTTTTTGTTTTGATTTTTCTTTGAGGCATTTTAGATTGAAAGAGTTAAAGATTTAATTATCATTGATCATTAATCAATGATCAATAAGGATAGCCATTACAAAAACGATTTTATTGCTCTTTTTTTAATTGATCGATCAATTCTTCTATTTTAAAAGTTCCTAAATCGCCTTTTTTTCTTTTTCTTAAAGCCACAGTTTTAGTTTTTTCTTCCTTATCACCAACAATTAAAAGATAAGGTACTTTTTGCAATTCAGCTTCACGGATTCTTTTGGATAAAGTTTCTTTCTGATCGTTTAATTCTACCCGGAAATTATTGTTTTCCAAAATTTCTTTAATTTTTTGAGCGTATTGAATATTTTTCTCTAAAATTGGCAAAACTTCGATTTGAATTGGTGAAAACCAAAAAGGAAATTCTCCGCCATAATGTTCAATCAAAATGCCCAAAAATCTTTCTAAACTTCCCAACAAAGCCCGATGAATCATTATTGGTCTTTGTTTTTGGCCTTTCTCGTCTAAATAAAACATCTCAAATTTTTGGGGCAAATTAAAATCAACTTGAATAGTGGTACATTGCCAAAAGCGATTTAAAGAATCTTTAATTTTGATGTCTATCTTTGGACCGTAAAACGCTCCTCCGCCTTCATCAAGATGATAAGAAAGTTTCTTTTCTTTTAAGGAGTCCTTTAAGGCCTTAATGGCTTTATCCCAGATTTTTTTCTCACCAATAAATTTTTCCGGTCGGGTTGATAAATAAATTTCATAATCATTAAAACCAAATTCTTTTAAAAGTTTTAAGCCTAAATTTAAAGTTCCTTTTATTTCTTCTTCTAATTGGTTTTCTCGACACCAGATATGAGCATCATCTTGAGTAAAACCTCGCACCCGAGTTAAGCCATGAAGAGTGCCAGAGCGCTCATAGCGATAAACTGTTCCTAATTCCGTATACCTTAAAGGCAAATCCCGATAACTATGAAGTTGGTTTTTATAAATTATAATATGAAAGGGGCAATTCATTGGTTTTACCTGATAATCATCAGTTTCTTCCGGATCAATTTCTTTTAAATGAACTGGCGGGAACATTGACTCGCGGTAAAAATTACTATGACCAGAAGTTTCCCAGAGATGAAAACGGGCTAAGTGGGGAGTAGAAACCAATTGATAACCATTTTTAAGATACTCGTCCAAAATATAATTTTCCACTATTCTCTTTAAGATTGCTCCTTTTGGCAGCCATAAAACTAAACCCGGTCCGACTTCTTCAGAAATCTCAAATAATTTTAACTGCGCCCCCAAAACCCGGTGGTCTCTCTTTTCAGCTTCTGCTAGTTGATAAAGATATTGCTCTAATTCCTTTTCTGTTAAAAAAGCCAGCCCTTCTACCCGATCGAGCATCGGATTTGTTTCCTTGCCTTGAAAATAAGCACCGCTTACCTTAACTAATTTAAAACTCAAAGGCGCTTCTTTGGTGTTTTTAATATGAGGGCCTCTGCATAAATCAACAAATTCACCGGTTTGATACAATCTTACTTCTTTGATTTTTTCTTTTTCCAAAGATTTTAAAATTTCCAGTTTATAAGGCTGATTAATTTTTTGAAAAAACTTTTTTGCTTCTTTATGAGAAATTTTTGTCTTTTTAAAAGGCAGGCCTTCTTGAATGATTTTTTTCATTGCCTCTTCAATTTTTGGCAAGTCCTCAGCATTGATTCTGATTCTCTTGTTTTTATCAAGAATCTCAAAATCATAAAAAAAACCATTTTCGGTTTGAGGACCAATCCCAAAATTAACCTGATAACCATCATAAACTCTTAAGACTGCCAAAGCCATAATATGAGCTAAAGAATGACGAATCGTTTCTAAAGAGTATTTTTGTTTTTTCATAGAAATTTAAAATCAAAAAAGATAATTTTAAAAACCAATTATCTTTTATACTATAAAATAAAATTCGAAAAAAAACAAGGTTTCTTGAAGGAAATTGTTGTCTCTTGTTTTTTCAGATAAAAATTGTTAATATTAAAAAAATATTTAGGCGCCATCGTCTAGTTGGTCTAGGACACGGGGCCTTCAATCCCGCAACATGGGTTCAAATCCCATTGGCGCCGCCGGTCGTTAATGAAACTGGTTAGGGTAAAGAGGTTAAGGGTTATAAAGCCAGTATGGTGAAAAGGTAAGGTTTAGGGTAAAAAATCCTTTTAACCTTTGACCCTAAACGATACAGGCTTCATTACCTTTCAACTCTAAACTATACCCATTTTATTTTGATTGTTAGTTATTTCAATTCGTTAACTCGTTAATTCGTTAACTAAATTTGCGCTGTTCAAACATTATTATTAATATTATGATTGTTTTGGGAATTGAAACTTCTTGTGATGAAACTTCTGTCGCCTTTTTAGAAGTCAATAAGACAGCTAAAAAATCATTAAAAATTAAACCTCTGGCTAATACGATTTCCAGCCAAATAGCAATCCACCAAAAATACGGCGGAGTCGTGCCAAAATTAGCCTGTCGGGAGCATAGCGAAAATATCGATTTTGTTTTTAGCGAAGCGGTAAAAATTGCTTTTCCTCGAATAAAAAACCCTCAAAAGGTCTTTGATAAAATAGACTGCCTCGCAGTCACTAATCGACCGGGATTAGAAATTGCTTTATTAATTGGTGTTAATTTCAGCCGGGCTTTAAGCTGGTGTTTTGATAAACCATTAGTGCCAGTAAGCCATATTGAAGGCCATTTATTAAGTTTTCTTTTGCCGGCTATCAATCAAACAATTGCTTTGCCTAAAAAAGAGGAAATTTTTCCAGCGATTGCTCTGATTGTTTCTGGTGGCCACACTTTGTTAGTGAAAGTTAATGATTATGGAAAATATCAAGTTTTAGGCAAAACCAGAGATGATGCTGCTGGTGAGTGTTTTGATAAAGGGGCGAGAATTCTTGGTTTAAGTTATCCGGGCGGCCCAATAATTGCTCAATTAGCTCAAAACTATCGGGAAAAAAATAAAACCAATGGAGACAAAGACAGAAAAAAACTTCCTTCTTTGCCCAGACCAATGTTAAAAACCAAAGATTATGATTTTTCTTTCTCGGGTTTAAAAACTGCTCTTCTTTATAGTTATCAAAAGCTATCAAAAAAAGAACAAAAACAATTGAAAGAATATTTTGCTTTTGAATTAGAAGAAGCAATTACTGATGTGTTGGTAGAAAAAGCTTTTAAAGCCGTTAAAAATTTTCCTGTCAAATCAATAATTTTAGGAGGCGGAGTAGTTGCGAATTTACGATTAAGAGAAAAAATTTTAGAAAAAGCCAAAGATTTCCCTTCTTTAAAAGTTTTTTTACCAGAATTAAAGTATTGTCAGGATAATGCTTTAATGATTGCTCTTGCTGGCGCCTTAAATTATCTTCAATCTTCAAAAAAGAAAGATTTTAGCTGGCAAAAGATTAAGGTTTTAGCAAATGAAATATTATGATACTTAAAAATAAATTTTTAATTTTAAATTAACGACTTGCGATGTCGTGAATTCCAATAATCAATGAAATCATTAGGAAAAATTTATCAACCTCAAAAAGAAGAAAAGAAAATTTATCGCCTATGGGAAAAAAGCGGCTATTTTAATCCTGATAATCTGCCAAAAACAAAGAAAGGATATTTTTCTATTATTATGCCGCCACCTAATGCCAACGATCCTTTACACATCGGTCATGCTGTTTTTGTTAGTTTAGAAGATTTAATTACTCGCTATCAACGATTAAAAGGGAAAAGAACGTTATGGCTGCCCGGTACTGATCATGCTGGTTTTGAAACCCAAATTGTTTTTGAAAAAAAACTGGAAAAAGAAGGAAAATCAAGATTTGATTTTACCAGAGAAGAATTTTACCAGTTAGTTTATCAATACACCAAGAAAAACCAAAAAACTGTTTATCAGCAATTAAAAAAATTGGGGGCTTCTTGCGATTTTTCCCGAAAAAAATTTACTCTGGACAAAGATATTATAAAGATAGTTCTAAATACTTTTGAAAAATTATATCAAGATGGTTTAATTTATCGCGGAGAAAGAATAGTTAACTATTGTCCAAAACACCAAACAGCTTTTTCTGATTTAGAAGTAAAATACGAAGAAGAAAAAGGCATCTTGTTTTATATTCAATACCCTCTAAAAGACGGAGGAGCAGTTGAAGTCGCTACTACCCGACCAGAAACTATTTTTGGCGATATGGCTTTAGCCATTAATCCCAATGACAAACGCTATCAAAAACTTATTGGAAAAATCGCCATTGAACCATTAACTAAAAGAGAAATACCTATTATTGAGGATAAAAGAGTAGAACAAGATTTTGGGACTGGGGTTTTAAAAATTACTCCGGCTCACGACCCAACTGATTTTGAAATTGCCCAAGATCATAGATTACTACCAAGACGAGTGATTGACTTTCAGGGCCGGCTAAATGAACTCGCTGGTTCTCTTAAAGGGCTAAAGGTTTTAGAAGCCAGAGAAAAAACCATTGAAATTTTAAAGCAAAACAATCTTTTGATAAAAACTGAAGAGATTACTCATCGAGTCGGTCATTGTTATAAATGCCACAGTACTATTGAGCCGATGATCATGAGCCAATGGTTTATTAGCGTTAATAAACCTTTTGGCAAAGAAAAAAAATCTCTGCGGGACAGAGCAATAGAAGCAGTAAAAACCAAAAAAATAAAAATTATTCCCAAAAATTTTGAAAAAAATTTTTATCACTGGATGAAAAATTTAAAAGACTGGAATATTTCCCGTCAAATTTGGTGGGGTATTCCAATCCCGGTTTATTATTGTCAAGAACAAAAAACAAAAAAATGCCAAAAAGAAAAAGGAATTATTGTCAGCCAAAAAAAATTAAAAGAATGCCCTTATTGCCATAGTCAAAACATTGTTAAAGATCCGGATGTTTTAGATACCTGGTTTTCTTCTGGCCAATGGCCATTTGCTACCTTGATGACCGCTAAAAAGGGGGATTTTGAAAAATTTTATCCCACTGACGTTATGGAAACTGGCTGGGATATTTTATTCTTTTGGGTGGCCAGAATGATTATGTTAGGAATTTACTGCACTGGAAAGATTCCTTTTAAAACTGTCTATCTTCATGGTTTAGTCAGGGATAAAGATCGCCAGAAAATGTCCAAATCAAAAGGGAATGTTATTGACCCCTTGGGAGTAATTGAGAATTACGGAGCTGATGCTTTAAGAATGGCTTTAATTATGGGCACTGGTTTAGGTTCGGATATTATTCTTTCTGAAGAAAAAATCAAAGGTTTCAGAAATTTTGCTAATAAGGTTTGGAATGCTTCCCGTTTTGTTTTAATAAATATTGATGATTTAAAGAAAAAACCAAATTTAACTAAAAGCGATCAAAAGATTTTCAAAGATTTTCAAAGAGTAATTAAAAAGGTTGAAAAACATTTAGATAATTTTCGTTTCAACCTGGCAGCTGAAACTGTTTATCGCTATTTTTGGTTTACTTTTGCGGATAAAATAATCGAGGAGATGAAAATTAGAATTAGGGAAAATAAAGACAAAGAATCAGCCCAATATTTACTTTATCTGATTTTAAAGAATTCTCTGATTATTCTTCATCCTTTTATGCCATTTATTACCGAATCAGTCTGGCAATCTTTGCCTGAAATTAAAGGAGAAAAAAGAGAAAAAATGATTTTGATAGAAAAATGGCCTACTTCTCTTTAATTTTATCTTTAGGTACCTCTTTAATTTTAGCTTTTTTGCCGATTTATTTTTGGTTGAAATTTTATCTCTGGCAAGATAAAAATAAACCAGAGCCAAAAAAATGGCTTTGGTTTTTATTTTTAGCCGGAGTGGCTTCCACTTTTTTTATTTACTGGTTAGAAAATTTCGTAATCAATTTTCTTCCTTCTGATTTGAAAGCCCTTAATATTTCTAACCCTTCTTTGTTGATTTTATCTTTAATCGAAGAATCTGTTAAACTTTTTATTCCTCTAATAATTCTTAAAAAAAATAAACACTTTGATGAAGCCATTGACGCTTTAGTTTATTTAATAGTTTTTGCCTTAGGAGTGGCTTTTGTGGAAAATTTAGGGGTTTGTTTAGAAGAAATTTTAATTAACCAAACTTTTTCCGCTGGCTTTTACAGCGCTTTTATTCTAGTTATTTTTAGATTTATTGGCGCTAATCTTTTACATACTCTAACCGCCAGCCTTTCTGGAATATTTTTGGCTCTTAGCCGATTAAATAAGAACAAATGGTATCTTTTACTAGGGCTTATATTGGCAACGATTACTCATTACTGCTTTAATCTTTTAATGATTAATTTAAACTTGATTAATTTTTCCCTGACTCTCCTATTTTTGTGGCTAATAATGATTGGCATTTTAAAAACCAGCTCTTTATTAGAAAAAATCAAAAAACCAATCAATAATTAACGCCTAATTGACAATGACATTGACAATGACAATGACAATGACGATGACGATAATGATAACGATGACAATGACAATGATGATAACAACTAACAGCTTTTTCTTAAAACCACTAATTTGGTTAGGGTAAAGAAGTTAAAGGTTAAGAAGCCATGCCCTCCCTTTTGCCATTGCGAGGAGCGTTAGCGACGAAGGATCTCTGGTGAACAATGTCATCCCGAGCAAAGCCGAAGGAACTCATAGATACCTCAAATCTCAAAAATCAAATCTCAAATCTACATCTTAAAATTAAAATCTTATCATTGATTATTGATTATTGATCATTAGTTAATGAACCTTTTACTCAATGGTTTTTTGAATTATTTAATTATTCTTGGTATAATAAGAAAAAATAAATATTTATTAATATGGTTCCAATTAAAAAAATCCCCACTGAAAATTTAGAACAAATTGAATGGCCAACAGAAGAAGAAGGAGAATTAGCCATTGATCTTTATGAAACAGAAAATGAACTGGTTTTAAAATCAGCGATTGGCGGAGTCAAAGCCGAAAATCTTGATATTTCTATTACCAATGATATGATCACTATTACTGGTGCAAGACAATTAGAAGAGAAAGAGGAAATCAAAAAAATTTATTATCAAGAATGTTTCTGGGGTCGTTTTTCCCGAGCTGTTATTTTGCCAAAAGAAGTTAAAAGCGATTCAGCAACAGCAGTGATTAAAAATGGAATTTTAACCATCCGGCTGCCAAAGGCTGGAGATAATAAAAAACAAGGAATAAAAATTATTGAAGAAGAGTAAAAAATCTTTGAGAGTGCCGAGGTGGCGGAATTGGCAGACGCGCAAGGTTTAGGACCTTGTGTCTTTTTGGACTTGTGGGTTCAACTCCCACCCTCGGCACCAAAAATTCAATTTAATAAGGCCGTTTAAAAACGGCCTTATTAAATTTATTTTATTTTTTCTGTTTCTTTGTTGTTTATCTCTTTTATCTCTGTTGTTCTATTGTTTGACCAACGTGAATCTCTTCTGCTCCAAAGAAACCAGTTACTAAATTAATTAAAGCCTGAGCGCCAAGAGCAATAGCAATACCAATTAAGGCATAAATTAAAGTACTCATTGCTTTTTTAACTTTCAACTGGTCTCCACCAGCTGAGGCATACAAAAAGCCGGCATAAATCAAAATAATCACACAAATTATCAAAACAATATTAAAAACCCAGTTTAAAGCCTCAATTAATAAATTGCCGGGTTTAATTTCTGCTTGGCCGGCAATTTCTTGAAAAGAGCCAACTGGATACTCACCTAAAGGAGAAGTTTCTTCAGAGGTAGGGACTTGAGATTCTGTTTCATTTTGAGCATAAACCCCCACAAAAGCAATGCTGACTAAAAAAACTGCTAATAACGAGATAACTGTTATTTTTTTCATATTTTATTTTATTATTATTTATTATTATCGACCTCTTTTGTCTATCACCTTTTTAGGTTGACTTTTCAATCTCTATTCTATTGGGTAGGGAAAATACCTTGACCTTGATTAACTCCCACCCAACCAGTGACAAAGTTAATCAAAGCTTTAGCCAAAACAGCAATAGCAATACCGATTAAGGCGTACATTAAAATTTGAAGAGCTCTTTTGGTTTTAGCTGGATCACCACTAGAAGTTATGTAAGAAAAACCAGCATAAATAACAAAGATTACTCCCAAGATAATAACAATATTGAAAAACCAATTAAGAGCTTTAGTAAGAATACCTTGTTCTCCAAATACCTGAATTTCGGTTGTCGGTATCTGTTGAATAGGAAGAGTTTCTTGTTGCCCAAAAACGTTAAAAGAGGGCAAGAAAGTTGCTGATAAAAATATTATTGATAACAAAAATAATTTAGTTTTATGTTTCATAGTTTTTTTATTAATTTAACTTTTTATTATTACCTAATTTTATATGTTTTTTATAATAAAACTAGTGGGGCCAA
>Ga0265297_10012039_pt1 | contig 10467 bp, 12 predicted proteins | sample Munlanlwell13791_FD_192502 | JGI IMG/M metagenome (GOLD analysis project Ga0265297, IMG submission 192502) | Leachate microbial communities from a municipal landfill in Southern Ontario, Canada - Leachate well 137-91 | ecosystem: Engineered > Solid waste > Landfill > Unclassified | place...
GCAATAGAACCCGGTAGTATGCCATTCTATCGAATACAATGCGATAGAGGACCCTAAAGATAATCCTACCAATAACCCGCGTATAGCCATTCTCTATCCCTCCTTTTCTGCCAGTGCAATAGCGGCCTGTAACCGCCTTGCGAGCGAACCCCCTATTCTATTATATATGTATTCGGGAGTATCTCGAATAAAGTGTACGGCCTGTTTGCACCCTTCTAATAGTACCTCGTGGCTATTGACAGCACGCAAGATAAAGCGTGTATTAGCTTTCTGTTCGTCCTCGTCTATACCCGAAAGGGTTGTATCGCACCTAAAAACGCAGCTATCATGGCTTGGATCATCAATATTATCATTTCCGGCCTCTATTTCCGGGTTTACATAATAACCACCTAACATATCCTCCTGTATATACCAAGGTACTGGTGTGTGCTCACTCATTATATATCCCTCCTTTCTATCTATATTTACATCCATCTATGATTAAACACATACCCCCCTTCTTTGTGATGGTGCGGAGTATATACCCTATCCCCGTTAGCATGATCATTTGACGGACACCCCTTCCCTATGCACTCATACCCATTAGGGTATAGCGCATAACCCAAATTATATACAAGGTGAAACCCCATATCCATACCGCACCCATGTGCCTTCGTTCCCTCATGTCTCCTATCGTACCCTTCTAGGAGTACACCAACAGAATGACTAATTCGTATTAGTTGATTCTCCCGTATCACATACAGGTCAATCACCCGATACATTCCGCTCCGCGAGACATGCACCAACTTTGTATATATCGTGTCTCCCGGCTTGAGTATTCTTTGGAGATATTCCCTTGCCTCTTGTTTCTCTCTCTCTTCTTTCCTCATTGTCTATTCTCCTTTCCTCTTCTTATATTTTTAGATTGTCCGGGTTATATCTGCCAATACTATCTTGTATCGTCGCTTGGCTAACATACCCGCTCCATCCCTGATAGCCATTGTACTTTGTATTCTTCTCCCAACAGAAATAGTCGACCTGGAGTGAGCAACAATGTGTCGGCACTCCGTCTGTTCGATACACCCTCGGTCTATCCCATCCATCCAAGTGCAGCTTTACTCTGTATGTCTTTCTACTCATTGCTACTCTCCTTTCTATTATGCGGTTGTGACACTCTCTTGTATCCTCTTGATTCTCTCGTCCTCTTTAATATATCCATCTATGATTGCCTTGCATTCATCAATCATATACCCATAGTCCTCATTAAGCCAATCTCGCGGACCTACCCGCATCCCATCACCCTCATTGTGTTCGGGATAGTATCCCCAACAACTGTCTTTGTTATTTCCGTCTCTGTCTTCAATGATATTCCCCACTACTGCCCCCCGGAGATAGTCATCATACTCCAATACCTCACCCCTCAGTACTCTCTCGGCCCTATCTCTAGTCTTCTTTGAGATATGCTTGACGCTATACTCCTTTCTTATTTCCGCAGCCGTTACATAGATGAATCCTACCATTCCAGAATCGAACTCAGCATGTCCCTGCGGTAATAGCCCCTGAAAGCTCCCCACTTTCATACGAAGTCCGGAATGGTCGTAGAGATAAAGAGGCAGGATGATATATGCCCCCCTATTTATCTTTAGGTGTGCCCTTATCTCTCCCCATCCATGATACAGATTACTGTTGATATCGTGTTTATCTCCAAGTGCATACTCCCTATGAAAGCATATCATATGCCCTAAATTGTCCCTATCCTCTCTAGGGCTTTGTGCATCCGCATCCGTATACACCTTAATATAGTATCCCTTGTATTCAATGCTCTCAATCTCATTCTCATTCATGATTTATTTCTCCTTTCCTGTCTTCGGATCAAATGAGTGGTGAATACTATATCCATCCATCTTTAGTTGTTTCACAACAGCTAGTCGCACGTATTCAATAACCTCACCCGCATTTTGGTAGTTGAAGTTACCCCCTTGTAATCTCATGCACCTTTCACAAAACCCATCTGAGGGTTTGCTATAATCTCCAATAGAGCGGTATGCTAATGCTACAATTGCGCAGACTTCAATTATCGCCTCTTCTCTTGTCATACTCTATTCTCCTTTCTTTATTCCAAATGTGTGAGCTTCAGTCTCTTAATCCCGTACTGTCTCGCATCTTCGGATAAAGCTAGTACTTCCGGACCATCTATATCATCCGGTTTAACATCAACTAAATCTCCATTTCCCTTTTCAAACTGAAACCATACCGGCCTGTTGGGAATACTCGAACAAGGCCAACTATCGTTGAAGTCTTCTACATATAACTAGAACTACTCCCAATTCATTTCTTTCGCATATTCTGCAAGCGATATGCTTCTATCACTCACGCATATAACCGCATCTTGCGTCTCGTAATCAAACTCATACCATGCGTGTCCATACTTCTGTTCTGCCCCTTCTACTGCCTTTTCCACGCGCCGTGTGCTTCCATCCGTTAGCTTTAGTGCTAACCCCTGGCTCCCTAGTCTAACCGCTACATGGAGCCGTTTGATCTCCCTTGGCACTAATACTTCGATCTCGTTTGCATCCGTAATAATACGGTTTGGCTTGTTTTCGGCTTGCCATGTCGGTTTGGGATAATCCTCCCCTGTATCAGTTTTGGCAGGAGTGGACCATGAGGCACTTGGATTTGATAGATTGATAGACTTCCATACAGCTACACCACCACGCTCTTTTATCCATCTGTACACCTTCTCAGCATTCTCTATTTTACATGTGTGCTTTTCCATGTTGTATCTGCCCCCATTGTCCGGTGTTCTGTTGGACGGTCGATATAGCCTGTCTATTATGCACAAGCCCATGAGGTTATGCTGACCCCTGGAAATGGGTAGACGACCCATCCGTAGTCCCCAAATGTTACACGCTGGAGTACATCTGTCTCTGTGTCATACAGTAAGATAGATATAGATTCTTTCATGTTATTCTCCTTTCTTTGGTTTAGATTGCTTGGTGATCCTCTTGTTTTCCTCCCTTGCGATTGCACAAGTCAAGCATTTTCTTGGCTGCGGTTTATTAGGGTGTTTTCTACAAATTAGCCTCATATCTATTCGCCTTTCCTTAGTCAGATTTCCCTTCTTTACTGCAATCCATATGCCAGTTCAGTGTAAAGTCAAATACTATTGATATCATTACATATTTCATTCTGCGCCGATGAGCCGCCGCCTACCTATTTTTACCTCTTTGCATAGTCGATATATCTTGAATTAGCCATATCTCTAGTATAATCATATATTTAGATAGATATGCAAAGTTTATATAGTCTTTGTAAAAAGGTAAGGGTAAAAGAGAGCGGAGATCTACAAAACTCTAAAGTATGCCCTCGCGCGTACACTCACGCGTAATATAGCCCACAATATAGCCCTATTTAATCGTATATATAGGCTCGGAGTCGATAGATTCCGTCTGCCATAGCTGTCTATCGGCTCGTTATCTACCCCATATAATGATGCTAGGCTATATGTGCATACAATGTAATTACACGTTAGGGTAAGGTGATTACATTGTAATTACATGGTAGAGGGGTATACAAACGTTTAGTAGTATCGTATATGCATATATCATGCATATGCATACATACGATTTAGCATACGCTACCCTCGTCCCGGATACATATAGATGCATACGATTGATGCATACAACCTACATTGTATCAATGCCCTATTATCAAGGGCTAGCGGGCAGGTGCAATCACATAATCGCAGGTTTAACGTTAAACACTGGGGATTATGCTCGATAATAGTTTACACAATACATCTTATCAGACACAGATCCAGGCTCATGGAGAGCATATTCAGGGGTGTGCATGGCCTCAAAATATGTAAATGGCATATGCAGAGGGAGGGAGGGGGCTGTGGCGAGGGCCGTCCTCAGAACGATGGAAGTGTCACCCCCGCTATCTCATAATTTTTACTGGGGTAAAATCGAGCTATCTCATAAAATTTACACGAATATTATTTGGGGCAGTTGTGGTCGCATGGTCGATATATATACCGCGCCTACATATACAAGTTGTATATAGACGCCGCGCATATAGATATATATGTATATGTAGATATAGATAGAGAGGTAGCGTAGATTTGGCACGATCCGATGCAAGTAGAGATAGATGGCTGCGGCGGGATTTCGAGGTAGATAAATACATGGGGAAGGACTATACCGGCGAGGATGAGAGCAGCAATCCATTCCGTGATGTGTTGAGGATGCACGGCATCACAGATGAGTTGATTGCACATAAATTGAGGGAAGAGCTAGAGGCTAAGACACAGCAGGCATTCAAGGGCAGTATAGAGGAATACGACGATAGCGGGAACTTGGTATCTAAGAAGACCAAGATTATATACTCGAAGAAGATGGTGGCCTGGGATGTGCGGCAGAGGGCCAGGATGGATGCACAGAAGCTATTAGGGCTATATCCCGAAGAGAGATCCCCATTGATACCTGGTGATGGGCTTCTGTTTGGCTCCCTTACCGGCCCCTTGAAGGTATTACTAGAGGATATCATAGGGAAGAGGAAGGCTATAGATGTAACCCCGGAGAGGGCTATAGATGATACCCCTAAGAAGATCGAGAGGCAGGCGGTACGCATATTGAGCTTTATGGAGGAATAATTGGCACATCTCAACACAGGACTGCGGGATGACCACCCCACCGTAAAAGCGGCCATAATGGAGTCATTCCCTGTCCTGTGTTCGCAATGAGGTTATTTATGCAACTACTCCCCGGCATTCCATATATAGGCAAGAGGGTCATAGTAGATTTCCTAGACTTTAGACTCCCGGCAATTATTATAGCAGTAAATGAGGATGGAAGCTGGATGGGGCGTATCGAGTGGGCGTATGCCTAAAGAAAGGAGAATAGAGATGGGAGAGGAACAGGGGCTTTGTTGGATGTGTATAGAGTATTGGGAGAGTGAGTACAGGGCTTTACCGCGAGTTATTCCTCCCTATGTACATTGTCACCATGAGCCGAAGGAGAAGCCGAAGTGCTGGTGTGAAGAGGGCATGATTGGAAGGGAGCGTTGGGTCAGCTTGGGAAGGGCGGTAAAAGTAGACTTCTGCCCGGAATGCGGAAGGAAGCTATCTTGATATCTCTTGAAAAGACACTAGCCAACTATCACTTAATTCTAGGTAAAGCTGCCCGCGAGGGCGAGGATAAGGTGAAGTTGGTTATGAGGGAACTATGTAAGCACGACCTATTCTTCCTGCTATATTGGGTCTGCGGCAGGAAGGATATGGGGAGACAGTGGATACTGGATAGGTGTAGGGAGGTAGAGGAGAGTCCCGATGGCTATATTGACCTCTGGGCACGCTATCATTACAAATCTTCCATCATTACATTCGGCAAGTGTATCCAAGACATACTGAATGACCCCGATACAACCATAGGCATATTCTCCTATAGCCGCCCTATCGCCAAGCCCTTCCTGCGTCAGATAAAGGTAGAGTTCGAGACCAATGAGAGGCTAAAGGCACTCTTCCCCGATATCCTCTATCTCAATCCTAAGTCTGAATCTCCCAAATGGAGTGAGGACGATGGGATTATAGTGCGGCGTAGATCTAATCCCAAGGAAGCCACAGTAGAGGCATGGGGGCTTGTAGAGGGCCAATGTACGGGGAAGCACTTCAGAGTCAGGGTCTATGATGATATCGTGGTGCGGGACTCTGTAACTACGCCGGAGATGATAAAGAAGACTACGGCGGCATGGGAGGATAGTCTCAATTTAGGTGTAGAGAATGGGGCGGTGAGATATGCGGGAACGAGATGGCACTATCTCGATACCTATAAGGAGATAATGGATAGGAATGCGGCTATCCCACGGATCTATCCCGGCACAGATGATGGAACCGAATATGGGAGAGCCGTACTCTGGGATCAGGCTTGGCTTGAGAAGATGCGGGATCAGATGGGGGTGTATGGGTTCTCATGTCAGGTACTACTGAAGCCGGTAGCGCGGGAGGATCAGAGATTTATGCCGGAGTGGATAAAGTACTGGCCCGCGTACTACTTCCATAACCTCAATAGATACATCCTCGTGGACCCGGCTAATGAGAAGCAGAAGAGAAGCGATTATACGGTTATGGTGGTATTTGGGACCGGGAGCGATAATAACTACTATATAATCTCTATGCTCCGCGATAGGATGAATCTCACGGAGAGGGCTAATGCACTCATACGGCTCCACCAGGAATATAGACCTATTCGAGTCGGATATCAGAAGTACGGGATAGAGTCCGATATACAGTTTATTGAGCAGAGGATGAAGGAGGATAACTATAGATTCTCTATAGTCCCGCTTGGGGGGAAGCTCTCCAAGGCAGACCGTATAGAGCGTCTAGTGCCTCTATTCCAGACAGGCCGTGTCTATCTCCCCGAATCTTGCATTAGAGTAAACTATGAGGGAAGGCAGGAGGATCTCGCTAAGGTCTTTATCAACGAGGAGTATATACCGTATCCCCAGGTACGCCACGATGATATCCTAGACTGTATGCAGAGAATGACGGATGAGAATATGATGGTGTCCTTTCCCGACTATGTACCCGGCATAGTAGGAGCAAGTAAAGATAACTTAATTCAACTGATCCAGGACAAGGAAGAGAGCTATAACCCTCTTACCTACGGATTCGGGAGGAGTTAAATGGGAAGACCACTCAAGTACTTTTCTCCACTGGTTATGCTTTTGGATGAGATGAAGCCTAAGTCACCCAGACAGGAGGCTACTCCTGCCCTTCCTTCAGATACAGATGCAAAGGAAGCGGCTAGGGTACAGGCTGAAAAGCTGAAGAAGAAGCGAGGGGCGGCTAGCACGATTGCTACCGGGCCGCAGGGTGTAGACACACAGGCTCCTGTCCTTAAGAGAACCTTGGGGGATTAAAGTGGAAGAACTCAAGAAATACGATAATCTCAATGATGATGAGAAGGCCAACTTCATAAAGAAGATGAAGGATAATCTGGCTAAGATCAGGAAGCCCTTTGAGGCAATGGTGGATAATGTCGCACTGATGGTCCATCCCGGTAGAAGACTAATAACTGATACCGGAGTGAGTAAGGGGCAGAAGACCGGGACGAAGATCTATGACGGGACGGCTATGAATGCAGCGTCTATCTATGCAGAGGGGGTCCACGGACATCTCTGTTCTGCATCTATCGCCTGGTTCAAGTTTGAAGTACCGACCAAATATAACTTTGGGCGCATCTCCGGGATGAAGGCTTGGAATGGGAAGAGATTAGATGAGTACCCTGATGTGCGGGAGTACTGTGAGACGATGGAAGAGGCTATGTATCCCGCATACCGCCGATCTAATTTCTACACCTTCAATCCCGAATCAATACGGGAGGGGGCTACGATAGGCACGGCTACCGGCTTCCTCCAGGAGAATGTAGCGGCAGGGAGAACTGTATTCACACTTCCGCACTTCAGAGAAGTCTATATTGCTGAGAATCAATTTGGGGAGGTAGATACTTGGTTCAGAGAGTATAACCTCACACTATCACAAATGGTGGAGAAGTTCGGGATAGATAAGTTGATAGAGAGTGATAGTAACTTTATCAATGAATTTAATACCGACCCCTATAAAGAGCGTCCATTCATCAATGCCATATTTCCTAGAGAGAGATATAATGCGGGCAGTATGGCGGGTAGGGATAGGCCCTGGGCCTCTATATGGGTTCAAGTACAACCCTTAAAGCTTATGTTGGAAGACGGCTTCTATGATCCACCGGCGGTTACATGGAGATTCCGCAAGAATAATGACGAGTGGTACGGGAGAAGTCTAGCCTGGGATGCGTATTGCTCTATTATGAGTGCCAATCAGATGGGGAGGACTAACATAGAGGCGGGGCAGAAGATGGTAGATCCGGCTATGGTAGGCCCCACCGATATGCGGGGAAGAATCAACAGGAAGCCGGGGGCATGGAACTGGGTAGATGCTGCTATGATGCAGAAAGAGCTATACCCCAAGCCCCTAGTTACCGGCATCCAGCTTCCCTTCGGCGTAGAGCAGCAGGAGAGATTAGATGCGGCAATCAGGGAACACTTCCACATCGACTACTTCCTGATGCTCAATAGAGCGGCAATGGAAAAGGTGGAGTTAACGGCATACCAGGTGGCGGGGATGATGGGGGAGCAGGCGGCTATACTCGGTACGAAGATAGGCCGTCTACAGACTGAGTGGCTAGACCCGGAGATGGATCGAATGATTGCAGTGGAGGATAGGGCCGGGAGATTACCGGATATACCCCAGATCATGTTGGATCTAGGGCAGAGGATAGAGTTGGATTATCTGGGGCCTCTTGCACAGGCACAGAAGCAGATATTCGAGATTCAAGGATTACGAACGGGGCTTAGAATAGCTGCCGATATAGTAGCTATAGATCAAACTGCTATAGACGTACTCGATGGGGATGCGGCAATGAGGAAGGGATTAAGGGCTGCGGCATTCCCGGCCACAGCTATCCGCTCCCCGGAGAATGTAGCTAAAATACGGGCCATAAGACAGCAGCAGATGGAGCAGGAGAGAGCCATGCAGCAGGCTATAGATGTATCTAAGGCTCTTCCTGGGGCAGGTAAGGCGATAGAGAAGGGTAGTGCAGCAGATGCGTTAATGGGAGGCCAGGGATGAATGTAGCTGAGAGACGATTGATGGAGAAGTATAGGGCGGTGTTATTCTCTCCATTGGGTATAGATGTGCTCTCCGATATTCTAGTTAACCTCTGTGGATTCGGGGGATATATTAATGTGGAGGGCGGGAAGGATATCAAGGAAGAAGTAGGGGCATACAATGTAGGAATCTCGATACTGGGCCGGTTGGGGGTATGCACGAAGGAGACCCCACCGAGCAGGGTTATTATGGCACTATCCGGCGTGATGCCGGAGATCCCGGAAGAAGCTAAAGAGGAGGAATAGGGAATGAAGAGAAAATGGGGAATGCTGTTTGGTATTGTGTTTATGCTGCTGGTCTTTCTTCCGGTAGCTGCTTTGCCGGAGGAAGAATTCAACCCTCCCAATAACCTGACAGGGACTATTGGGAAAACAGGGAGATCGTGGAGGCAGGGTGGATTCGGTAGATTCCAGATGCCGGAGATATCCGCACCCACAGGAAATCCCCCATCCAATTATGGTTGGCTCTACGTCAAGGATGCGGCAGGGGCCTCTGCATTGTACTTTGAGAATGATGCAGGGGTTGTGACTCAGGTGGGGGCATCTAATGCCTGGGATGATATTGCAGATCCCGATGCCAATGCCTCTATTACCCTGGGAACGTATACCAACACATTTACCGGGTCTGCTATCGCCGCCAATCAGAATCAGTTCCTCAATACTGGGAATATGGGAGATGTGGCGATAGTCTATATCCAGCAGTTAACGGGTACTCCCACCGATGGGAAATTACTCTATGCCACCACGGCGAGTACTAGTGTAGATGGGGTGCAGATATACAACTCTGTGGCTGATGTTACGGCTACGAATGCCCTGCTTCGGTTGGACTATCTCGATAATGCCGATACCGATGGGTACTTTATCATTGGCAGGCACAACAACTCCGGTACGACTTCCTTCTCAGTTGATATGACTGGGGCGATTGTAGCGAAGGGGCTTACCGGGCTTGGGGCCACATCCATTACGACTCCTGCGGGTACGGCATTGACTCTCGCGGCAGATGATGGGAATGCGGCAGGCGAAGACTTAATCATCACGGCTAATAACATCTCCCTATCTGCGGCAGGTCTAATGACTCTATCCCCTGATGGGGCATTAGCCATTGCCATTGATGCTTCCGATACCGATATAGCCACGGCACTTAACGTGGGGGCCAATGATATCGTAGGCACTACGGGATTGATTAACTACACCAACTTCGATGTCAATGCCGATGGGGATGTGACCTGCGTGGATCTTACCGCCACAGGCACGGTTAATATCGGGTCTCTGGCGCAGGATAACTTAGTTCCGGCTAGTGCGGCCCCCACTACGATTACTCTGAATGGTGCGGGAGCCGGGGGTGTAACGATAGGTGGGACATCCACAGGAACCATTACTTTAGGTGGGGGATCTACCCTCGTTAGTCTTCCTGCCAATACCGATCTCACCTTAGCGGGTGGGGTTATATCGGTGACGGACACGGCAAATAGTGCGGCATTAGCAATAACCAACGGTACTCTGACTACGGCTTCAGTTGCCACCATCACGGCGAATGCAGCTACGTCATCTAAGGTTATCTCGGTGACGGCAGATGCCCTCGATACCGGCACGATGCTCTATCTCGATTCAGATGGAATACCTGCCGCCACCTACTATATCCAGTGCTATGATGGGGCGGCTAATGATTTCCTGGTGGGGGCAAACGGGGCGGTAACTATCGCCGGTAATGCCAGTACCAATGTGCTGACTGTAACTACAGGCGATGTGCAGATTGATGATGGGTTGATCGAGATTGATACCAAC
>Ga0265297_10012041_pt1 | contig 10464 bp, 18 predicted proteins | sample Munlanlwell13791_FD_192502 | JGI IMG/M metagenome (GOLD analysis project Ga0265297, IMG submission 192502) | Leachate microbial communities from a municipal landfill in Southern Ontario, Canada - Leachate well 137-91 | ecosystem: Engineered > Solid waste > Landfill > Unclassified | place...
GTTGCCGGGGACCGTCCCGTCTCTATAAGATATGTCGCGTCTGTAAGGGCATGGTTTCATAGTTATTCCTCCTCGTAAACATGCAGCAGATCATTACCTACATAAGACACCAGGAATGCGGCATCATATCTATCGGTAACAACCACCTTTATCTTGTTGCTGTTGGCTTCCTCGGTTTCCCTGGCTCTCTTAAACGCTTCTTCCAGGGTAGCGCCGGAGACATCCTGTATCCAGCAGAAATCTCCTTCCTCTGTTTTACGGTACAGGCTAAAGTTCATAGGTGTTCTCCCTTCAAAATATATTCACCCTTAGCAAACTGCCCCACATAAATACCTTTTGCTATGCACCACAAGGTCTCAGGTACCCTGGCAGGACGCTCCAGCCCGCAGTACCCTACTCTCAACCACCCTGATACACATATCAAAAGTTCTTCCAGAGCCACCCCCGCCATAAACTCCCTGGCAAATTCAACCTGTTCAACTGCTGTTATGCTGTCAAGACTGCGGCACACCGGTTTACTGTCTCTCATGTGATACCACCGTCCGTCATTATACTCCGTGTACTTTACGCGGATAGAGTTGCCTTTAACAGCATTCAGTATCCCGTACTGTGTTTCTCCTTCTTCTATACAGCATACCTCGTTACCGAGATGTAGTCCCCATTTATTTTTCATTGTTGTCTCCCTTGTCAATGAGTTCAAAAGAACTCGCTGTATTACCACTGCTGTTCATATGCAGAGTTGTTTTTCCGGAATCAGCCCCGCATGCTTCTGCCACCATAACCCGCAACCCTTTGAGATTGCTTTTCACTGTTCTTCTCCTGTTTTTAGAAGTTTAAAAGTCTGGTCTGTCCTGAAATTATGAACGTAATCCCAGTTATACGAAAAACCTTTTTTGATTCTTATATCAGACTCGACATAATCAAAGACATAAAATGCACCACGTACTCCGTTTAAATCTTTACTAAACAAAAAGCAGTCACATCCTATACTTAAATTAAGTTGAAAGTAGTTGCAAGGCAGCAATTTTAAAAGCTTTTTTGTTGTTTTAATTTCTTTTAGTTTTACCACAGCTGTCTCCTATTTGCAGTTGTCCTTTTTCAACTTTCTTCACTATGCATCACCTCTTTAACTGATTTTATGAACTCCGCCTCTAATCTCTCTGCTTCAATATCAAATTTTTCATAGTTAGCTTCTAACACTCTATAGGTTTTTATTCCGTCGCTGTATTTGGATACCAAATCATTCCATTTTTTGAAAAACGCACTGGCTTTTTTATGTATAGCGGTTTTCCTGTCGTATGTTCTTATTATTGCATACGCTATTTCATACCCCGACAAACTGAAATCAATTTTCATTTCACACCTCATATTAAAGACGGGAACCGCAGGTATACGGTTACACCACCCAGTATACATACAGCGATCAGCACCCAGAACAATACACCCGGCCGTCCTTCCACCCACGAAAGGGTCAAGGTATACCTGCCTATCTTAAATTGTTTTATCATTTTATTACCCTCGTCATGGCCTGGACAAAACCTCCGCTGATGGATATAACAAGGTTCCCGCTTATGTCCCATCCGTCATCAAGTTTCTTCTGCACGATAGCCTTGAAGTCCGCTATTGTAGTACCTATCACCACAGTGTATTCAACTTTACTCATAGTCTGTCTCCTTTATTTCAAAATCCATGGACCGTTTGTCATGCGCTGAATAAATATCTATCTCAGGGGAAGCACCCTCAGGGACGAACTGCTCGAACTCCACTGTTATCCTGACCTTCCTGGTTTTCCCTTTTATCCAGGGGATAATGTCCTTCAGTTCGTCTATCAGATCAAGGAATGAATCGTACTCCAAGAGAAGTAAACCATCAAGGTATTCCTCATAGGAGAAGGTTGCCCCGACATAACCCTCTTCGAAATCCTCGAGGGTCTGCTCCGTGTCCTTCTTGAACGACATAATATCTTTGCAGATCTCTTTTAATCTCGTTTCCTTCTCCTTTAACATCCTGTAAGTTTCGCTGTTCATTGTACCCCCTTCAAAATGTTATCAACCTTCTTTGCCCTGGCCCACATCTTGTCTGATTCCTCCCTGAGCACTGCGGCTTTTGCCTTGAGATCCTCGGAGGTTTTGCTGAGCCACTTCTCTTTGGCTGACTTGGCAGCCTGATCCTCGTACTGCAATCCTATAGTACTATCTACTCTCCGTCCGCAGTTAAGACACGTGATCTGACACACAAACTCGGGGTCGTCTCCGAGTCTTTCGTACTGTGTAGTAAGTACCTCCGGAGCACCGCAGCTGCAAATTCCTGCTGTCTCAGGATCCGACATGTGTCTTGAGTTTTTGAATTTTGGCATCATCATCTCCTATAATAAAAATTTTATATCTGAAGTTGTATCCCCCGCGTCTGCGGGGGACAGAGAAATCATTTAAGGACGCTATGTCCCATCGACTGGATATAAACCGGTTTAACAGGATTGTTTTCCGGCTTGTACATCGGGATAGCGGAACTGATAAGATCCGCCGAAGCCACAACGCGGGCTTCCATAATAGCAGGAGGCACTACAGCACCCCACTCAGGTTTATCATGGTGCGACAGTACACAGTGTATAATGATCTCGAGATCTTCGGCAGGGATCCATTTACGGAGCTTACTTATTATAGCAGCCCCTGCGTATAGATGTCCCATAAGCATGAATTCTTTGGAAATATCAACAGCCAGACTATTAACAAAATTGTAACACTGCACTTTTCCTATATCATGGAACAGCGCAGCGAACCTGACCGCATTAACATTAACGGGATACGGAACATTACGGCATATATCAACTGCGATACTCGCCGTATTGGTAACATGTTCCAGCAGTCCATACTTGTAATCATGGTGTACTGACTTTGCACCGGCGTAAGTCTTGTATGCTGTGATGATATTACCCTTTTCCAGGAACTCGATCATCTCCGCCATAAGGTACCCTGCCTCAGTGAGAGCATCGATATGATGCGCCCAGGATACCTCCAGCTTGTCAACCGAGATAGCAGATTCCGGGATAAGGTTCATAACAGCCACTTCCTCATCCGGAAGGATAGTGTACTTATTGATCTTGATGTCCAGAGATCCCTGGTATTCCGAAACTTCCCCTGCTACGATCATAATGCCCTTGCCGGACAGTATCAATGCTTTGTCGGCGGGATTAGCCTGCCACTTCTTGAAAGCCATAACAGTGAAGCCGTCCGTTATTTCACCACTTAGGAACTCAGCCCCATTCTTGGTCTTGCGGACATCAACGTTCTTTATCAGTCCAACCCCGTTAACGGGAACGCCAGGCGTTAGACCTGCCAGGTTAATTTTTTCAATGTTCATTCTTCCTCTCCGTGCAATTGATATACCTGCAGGTCTCACAAAGCGGAGTTCCTCCGAGCATAACGTTTATGATTCTGTTGACAGTCACCTCAGGCGGCTCTACAAGATCCGTCTTCAATAAGACATCTGTCATTGTTTTTGCAGGGGTGTACGCTGCATACATAAGCGTGTACCCAGCCTGATCCGGATGAAACACTATATGCTGCATAAGCAGTGCAAGCAATGCTTCATACCTGTCATCCATAACAGGGTCACCTTCGCTCTGTACCACCTTGAGGATACCGGTTCCTTTATCGTCCATGACAAAAAGGTCACTCTGCATAACGAAAGAGGTTAATCCTGCATGTCTATCCAGATGCGGCTTGAAACTGAGCTTCTTAGCCACGGCATAATCCTTACCCGTGGTCATGTTCTGAACTGCGGTTCCCAGCTGTATCAGCTGGTGTTCCTGCAGGAAGACATCCCCGGACTTCAAGTACGCTGTCACAGCTTCATCCAGCATAGCCTTCAACTCCTCCGGAGTTGCCGTAACTGAAGTTGAAGGCAGCGCCTCCCTGAGGAACCGGAGCATGTTGTTCTTGTGTTTAAACCCGCCCTTGGCAGTAACTTCACAGCTGTCATCAATATAATTCCAGTACGCTGTGATACACCGCTGTCTCAGAGTACTGAGATTCAGCATGACAAGATTTCTGCCGCTGTACGGTTTATGCTCCGCAATAAGTTTTGTATAAATATCTTTCATTCTTCCGAACCTCCATCATCTTTCTGATCCGACCACTCCGGAATAACAGCTTTATCACATACACTCACGTATTCACATGATTTGCATCCGTAAGATGATCCGGCGTATTCCTTTATGTCGTGTTCAATCTTTTTAGCCGCGACCACAATTTTGTTGTACATCCTGCTGTCAAGTTCCGGGTCATTCAAGTTAACCGGTTCCCCTTTACTGGTAAAGAAGTGGCTATACGCCTTTATCTCCTGTTTCTTCTTACCGAAACTGCAGACTATTCTCTTGGCTTCAAAGATAACTTTCCTGTCCGCAGGTATCTCTTTCATCTGAAGCAGGGCCTTCGCGTATATCCAGGCCTGGAACAGGGTATCCGCTCCGATAGGACCTGTGACAGTAGGAGCCTTGAAATGGGATTTAAGGTCGGATATCACGTAAGCATCATGATCCTGGCTGTACCACAATTCATCAACATAACCGAGATACGGAGGGGCATCTTCAACACAGGAGACAGTATCCACCCAGGTAACGGCAAGCTCTACCCCTATAGCAGGGGTATTGACTATCGTATCCAGGTGTCCGAGAGTAAAATGGTTCATAATAAGATGCTTTCTCTCAGTAAACTCCGCTTTAAATTTTCTCAGATCAGGTATAACCTCGTTGGCATTATTAAGGATGTTCTCGTATTCCTCCAGCCAGAACCTGTCTATAAGATCCGGGATATCCACTTTAGCCAGAATCTCTTCCTTAGCCTCTGCGTATCTCTCACTGTACTGAACCATATCAGTTATCTCAACCCCCCCTATGGCTTTGTGCATAATGAGTTTCTGCACATGTTCTTTCAGGGAATGAAATATCTGCCCTCCCGACATATTAATGTTCGGGGTATTATAAAACTTGTTAAGATACCATTTGTTATAGCATTCCGACATGTTCTTGACGGAAGAATTAGACAGGTGCCCCACTCCGTGACGGAGCAAGGCTTTCCTGGCTGCAGACTTATAAGTATCCACTACTTACTTAGTTCCTTCAGCGGTTTTTTTCGGAGCTGATTTCTTCTTTGCCGTAACACCGGGAGCCTTGAAAACCTCGAGCTTGGTCTGAGGCATATAAACCGCAGCAGGGATCCATGCTTCAGTCCCTGAAGGCATTTTAAGAAGTTCTTCTATAGATATCTCCCCTGTCGCGGAAAGAACCTTGGTAACATTCTTCAACTCGGGGGGCATAGCCTTCTGTTTCGCCTTCTCATTGTGAGGCAGGAGCTCCATAACAACTCTTACTCCGAGAAGAGATTCTGTTACAGATGCTATATTCCTGAAATCCTTTGTTTCAGCTGTGAAAGCTTTAATAGTCTTGGGAACCTGTGTAGTTTTTCCGTCTTTTCCTGTGATAATAAGCATTTTTTTCTCCATATAAACAAGTGTTTTTACTGCTGCCGGGTTATCATCAGCACATACTGTGTTGTACCGGCAGTACCTTTTGTGTGCCGTACAGTACCCCAGCCTCTCCGCGGTAGTAACAGGACACATCTGTTTTCTTCTTTTCTTGGTCTCCATAAGATTATCAGCCCTGACGGGGTCAACCGCAGCTGTGAAATATTCCTTTATTACATCCGCGGCCGAAGCCTGAAGGCTCTTGCAGTTCTTCTCGGTACACCGGGCGCACTGCGATATTTCAACCTTAGTCCCCTTGATAAGCATAAGAGGACATTCTACCCATTTCATGGTTATACTCCGTTAATTAAATCCTCCGGCTGTTACACCGGAGGACAGGGTGTTATTCAGATTTCATTAGAAAGGCAGATCATCTTCTTCAGATGTAAGCTCGGATACTGCAACATTTCCCTCCGGAGGAAGATTAACTGGAGTAGTGCCTGAAGCTGCTTCCGTAGCAGCTCCGGTAACGGTCTCTACAGCTGAGTCAGCAGTAGGGTCTTCTTTCACACCGGTAAGTTTCTCACGCTCTTCACGCTCTTTTCTAATTGACTGGCAGTAAGCCTGATCATTATCCAATTTGATCCGGTACATCTCAGTGATGTCCTTTATGAGTTCAGCAACAGAAGCAGTCTCTTCCTGAGACAGACCTTCTATCCAGTCAATCCTGCCGAAACGTCCTGAAGTCCCTTTCTTCATCTCGAGTACTGTAGCAGTTATTGATGCTACATTGGCTGTAGGATAAGGAGCAGCCGGATTTTTGGTAGGAAGCAGGACTTTAAATCTCTGCTGGAGTGTCTGGTACTCCTTTACTCTGTCAAGCGGACCATAATACCTTGCTATGACAAAGCTTTTGCTGGTAGGATGTTTAACAAGCAAAATAACCATCTTGGACAATGGTCTGGAATAAAGTTTATTCTCTTTATCCACTCCCGGCTCAGCATAAGGACACTCTGAACTGCAGAGATATCCTTTAAAGGAAAGTTTACGGTTGTCTGTTGTTCTGCATACAGACCGGGCCTTCATATCCGCTTTATCAGCCACTTTCTTGCACTGACACTCTGTCGTATCTGATACATACAGAAACACTATCTCAGCATTAACAAGCTCAAGACTTTCCCCGGTTCCTCTGTGAGCAAGGTTAAACCCGCCCTGCCCTTTGTAATGCAGCTTAAAGGAGTAAGGCATAAACTCATCTCTCGATTTCGGGTCGCCCGGATCTGCCGGGACTCTGAATTCATTCAACTTAGGGATCCGATTCACTGTTTTTTCCGTCATTAGATTTTCCTCCGATTGTGCCTGAATTTTTCAGGTCATTAGAAATATATACTTAAACTATAACCGTTGTCAAGTTTTTCCCAGGTACCCCTTCATAAAAAGGATAAAGAACAGAGCGTCCCGTCTGGTGTTCCCCCGGGGAGCCTCCTTCAAGAACCGGCAGGCCAGGGCAGCTCTGTATCTGCCCCAGGGGTCTTTCAGAAAAACTCGACAAATTCCTTTTCCATCGACTTATCAATGAATCCTGCGATATAATTTATCACAGCACCTGAGATAGTTCCGAGAGCTATAGCTTTAGGAAGATCTATCCCAGTGTCAGTACTTATCCTCATATAAGAGGACAGAGCTATCAGATCGTAATCCACTACCTCAGTACGGGTCAGTATCCCAGCATTACTACGGCGTGAGATATCCTGCTCTCTGCTGCAGATCTCGAAATCCGTGAAAGACTCTTTTTTTATGTCTTTCACTGCAACTTTCAATACCGGGTTGCCTTCCTCCTTAAGAAGTTCATCATAATACTTCTTAAAATTTTCCGGAAGAAGCTCGATCCTGCCATCCGATTTCCCAGATACTTCAGCCATTGTTTCGGGAACCCCTGAGAGCTCCATTTTCCACTGGTCAATCTCAGCTTTAACAGCAGTGTGAAATGCTTCCCGCAGTTTAACAGGAACCTCAGGCATCTTTTTAAGAAGATTATATTTCTTCTTAAGTGTTGGTTCATCTTCGATCCGGTACAGGTATTTAAGCAATCCTGGATTCATTCCGGCTGATACCTGTTCATGGAACATTTTTAAATTCATAACTACCTCCGCAATAATGTGTCTCTGTACATATACTTATATCAAAAAAAAGACCGTGTTTCCGCTACCTTAGTCAACTATCTCAAAAAGGCTGCCTGCATCAGTGTATTCTTTTTTTATGCTGTCAAACCCTGCTTTCAGACCTTCAGGCAGAAAACTTATTTTTATATTATCAGGGGGGTTGTGTTCTCCTGTTATGGTTCTGATCTGTTCAGCTATGTCTGCCGGAACAGTCTTTACTACATGAACTCTTGTAAGAACATCAAGAGACTTCAGTTCCTCCTGAGACAAAACATAAACTATATTCCTGCTGTCCTCAGCCAGGAACCTGTTTATCTTTGTTCTGAGTAAAGAATCCCCCTTCTTAAGAGACGGGTTATCACATATTATCCAGATATCCGACTTGACTTCTATCCGGGCTGACATCCTGGCATAAAGACTGCTGTACAGCATATTGGACAGGTGCTGTTTAACCATAAAAGTCTCGTAGGCATTACTTTCATAATTCTTCAGTACCGCAGATTCTAGTCTGCTGTACTGCATCCTGTATTTAACCGGGAAACCTGTTGAACCGAGATCAGGATCGATAGTATTATATCTCGACTCCTCCCGGAAAGTTTCCATAAGTTTATAGATCTCTTCACAGTCCGTCATGACCCTGTCAACAAAATCGTCGAGCTGATCCCTTTTTGATATGGAATCACCTGCCGTATTGAATTCCCTCTGCAGGTAACTGAAACACGGATCAAGAACCGGACAGTCATCTTTCCGGTACATATTAAAAATATAAGCCTTGACGTTGGTGTAAAGGTAGGTCTCGTTAAAATCCATATCATCCGGCAGCATCCTGTTTATTGCATATATCGCTCTCGGGAGATACCGGCTCGGAAGATCATGAACGTCCATCCCGGCAGGAATATCATTGCAGATACACACCGCATTAAAAAAAGAGGACATGCTCATTGTAAGAACAACAGGATTGTTCAGTATAGCTGGGATAGCATAAAGCTTCTCTATAAAAAGACTGTCCATCTCTTTATCAGGATGCATCCTCTTCAATGCCTGCAGAATAAATTCCGCTTCCATAACCCGGATTTCATCATAAGTGTACTGCAGGTAAAGAATATCACAGATATCTTCTATAGGCATATGACTGTTCATATCGAAACAGTCTTTAGCCAACGCGTTAAGTATAACCGAGGACGGATCCTTTATTTCCCAGTTATTATCAGACATTACATCTTCCAGTTGCCGTTCTTGTCCATAAGCTTATCCACCACAATATCATCCGGTCTGAAGAAATTGCTTATCGGTCCCAGAACCCTGTCGTCAAGTTCCTTACGGTCTTCCGGAGGAATATCAGTGAGACTGGACAACCTTTCCACCATCTCTATAAACTGTTCAGGTACCACATTCTCTTTTTTCTCATCATAAATGTAATCCGCAACCTGTTTTGACAGGGATACACACGCCTGGGAATATCCCATAGCTTTGACTTTGGCAAGATCTATCAGAGTGCCATTCACTTTAAGTATCTCCTGACTGGAAGCCGGAATAACACTGTTGTATACAACTTTGACGGCGGGCTTGACCGTAAGCTCTGCTACAGGATCTTTGATCCCTTCAAGAGTATCGAACAGTTTCTTCTGGAAGTCCCGGTCTGTTATTGTTATATAGGTACCTTTCCGGTACTTATCAACCGCTTCCTTGAGGATAGGATCAAGTTTTCCCTTGAGAGCATAGTTGATCTTAACAAGATCTGTAAGAAGCGCCGGCATAAAAGTGGCTACCTCAGGCATCCCGTCAGAACCTCTGGTTATATCAGGAAGATTAGAAATGATCTCTACGGGTTTCTTTACTATATTATCTATAATAGCTTTTGTCGTTGCCGGGCCGAAAGTTGTTTCAGCTGCAGTTCTTACAGGAGCCATCACCTGTTCAGGAGCATTCTGGGCTGCGGCGTACAGCAGGCTCAAGAGCTGGTGTACGGGGTTGTGAAGCGGGAAATACCCTCCGTCCACATCTCCGCAGGGGAAAGACTGTCTTATTATTATTCTTACAGCTGACGGATCCGACGTGCGTCTCATAACCGGCATCATGCCTCTGTAAGCCCGGGCCATAAGATCATCAGCGAACGGGCCGTCATCTGTATCAGGTCCAAACATGTCCCCCATCTCAGCGGACAGTGCCGGAAGTCTGGGAATCATATCCTGAAGCGGCGACATTATCTGTCTTAGAAAACCGAATCCCTCCGGAAGGGAGGTTCTCTTACTTATGATTATCCCCGGATTGGTCGTCATCAGTTCCTGAAGGACAAGCCCTTCTATAACCCGTCTGAGCTGACTGAAATCCCTGTCATTCACCTGATCGAAAAACTGCATGATACCCTCCCGTTATTATTTGAAATTCTTAGACATATTATCATATTTTGCATGACATGACCTACACAGAGAAATAAACTTTTTTCCATTAGAGCCATGTACAACCGCTCTCTGTATATCTTTTGTGGAACCGCATCTGCTACACTTCTTAGCTTTGATCTTCTTTGCCGCCGCCTTATGATCAGCTGAATATCCTCTCTTACCCGGACCCTTATAATTATTGTTATTAGATCCTTTCTGGTCGGCGAGTTTGGTACTCAGGTCAGTCAGAGCGGTTATTATATCCTGTCCTGTTATATCAGCATATTTACTGAAAATATCCAATGTTCTTCTGTAGTCCACGGAACCCTCCGGTTATAATCACAGCAAGTATAATATAGACCCCTGAGGTAGTCAAGAAAAACAGAAGCCGCCTGCTTTTTTTGTTATAAGTATATGTAACCGGTTTACCAATTTTTATGGAGATTTTATTATGCCTC
>Ga0265297_10012042_pt1 | contig 10463 bp, 8 predicted proteins | sample Munlanlwell13791_FD_192502 | JGI IMG/M metagenome (GOLD analysis project Ga0265297, IMG submission 192502) | Leachate microbial communities from a municipal landfill in Southern Ontario, Canada - Leachate well 137-91 | ecosystem: Engineered > Solid waste > Landfill > Unclassified | place...
GGCGCGCCACAGGCTCGACCGCGCCGGGCTGCGCAGCCTCGGCGATCTTCTCGCGCGGCCGCGCGCGCCGCTCACGGCGCGGCTCGGGACCGAAACCATGGCGCGGCTCGACGCCATCGCCTGCCGCCGCCGCGAGCCGATCTCGCCGCGCTTCGAGTCCCCGGATTTCATGGCCGAACGCCGTTTTCCCGACGGGCTCACGCGGCAGGAGGACATAGAGCGCACGCTCGCCGCCCTCGCTCGCGAGCTCTGCCTGCTGCTCGAGCGCCATGGCGTCGGCGCGCGGAAGCTCGAGGCCGTCTTCTACCGCGTCGACGGCGCGGTCGCCCATATCGAAACGGGGACGAGCCGGCCGCTGCGCGACCCCGAGACGATCGCCCTGCTGCTGCGCGAGCGCCTGGCCGTGCTGGCGGAGGAGGGGCTCGACACGGGCTATGGCTATGACGTGCTGCGGCTCGGCGCCGCGCGCGTCGAGCGCTGCGACGCGCCGCAGGCGGATCTCGGCGTCGAAAAAATCGATCCGGCCGGGCGGGAGAGCGAAAGCGGCGGCGCGCGCCTCGACGATCTCGTCGATCGGCTCGGCGCGCGGCTCGGCCCCCGCCGCGTGCTGCGGCTCTATCCGCAGGCGTCGCATATTCCAGAGCTCGCCGTCGCGCTTCGGCCCGCCTGCGCCCCCGCTCCCGCGACGGCCGAGACCGTTCCGCCCGCATATCCGCGCGAAAGCGGCGCGCCGGCGCGCCCGCTGCGCCTGTTCGAGCGGCCGGAGCCGATCGAGGCGGCAGCGCTCACGCCCGACGGGCCGCCGCTGCGCTTTCGCTGGCGGCGGCTCCTGCACGAGCTCGCGGCCTATGAAGGGCCGGAGCGCAGCGCGCCGCAATGGTGGAGCGCCCCTGCGGATGCGGCGACCCGCGACTATTTCTACGTGGAAGATCGCCAAGGCCGCCGTTTCTGGCTGTTTCGCGAGGGATTCGTCGGCCGCGAGAGCGCGCCGCCGCGCTGGTTCGTGCATGGCCTGTTCTGATGGCCTGTTTCGAGACCGCTTTCCGACCATGCGTCATCTTATCGTCATGCTTCGAGGCGAAACCGAACCGAGCCCTCCCCGTGACGTTACTCTTCCGACGTTCGGACGAACGACGGCGCCCTTGCGAAACAGCCGGTCGCTCTCGGGGCGCGCGCAACAGGGACCCGAAAATCCTATGAACGGACGCCGCGAGGCCCGCCGGTCGCCTTTGAACTCCGCCGCCCGACGTCGTATCGAGGAAGCCTATTCCGCGCATATTCGAAGGCGTATCGAGGAAAAAGCGAAATTGAAGCGGCCGGACGGAGAATTTTCGGACGAGGGTCCCGCCGCGCCTGCGGGCGAGGCGCAGAAGCCGGACGCCGGCGGCGCCGGGCTCGATTTCTTGTCGACGGCGCGCCGCTACATCGCGCCCGGCGTCGGCAAGGCTCTCGGCGGCGTCGCCAGCCTCGCCGTATTCGTTCTGGCCGGCTTCGCTCTGGCGAGCGCGATCTCGAGCGTCAAATTCTCCGATATTCGCGCCGCCATGGCGGCGATGAGCGCCGAGCAGATACTCGCGGCTCTGCTCTTCACCGCGCTCTCCTATGTCGCGCTCACCGGCTATGACGCGCTGGCGCTGCGCGAGTTGCGGCTGCGCACGCGCTATCGCATCGCCGCGCTCGCCTCTTTCGCGAGCTACGCCTTCTCCTTCAATCTCGGCTTTCCCGTCGTCACCGCCGCGGCCGTCCGCTATTGGATCTATTCGCGCGTCGGCGTGACCGCCGTGCAGGTCGCCAATATCACGGTCATCGCCGGCGTCACCTTCTGGCTCGGCATGACCTCTGTCGTCGGCGTCGGCCTCATGGCGCGCGCCGGCGAGATCGGCGCGATCGACAAGCTGCCGGCCTTCGTCAATTTCGCGCTCGGCCTCATGATCTGCGCGGGGGTCGGCTATTACGTCGTCTGGGTGTCGCTGCGCCGGCGCCGGGTGCGGCTGCGGGGCCATTTCTTCGAGCTGCCGGGGTTCGCGCCCACCGTCGGCCAGACGCTGCTCGGCGTCGCCGATCTCTGCAGCGCCGCGGCGGCGCTCTATGCGCTCTTGCCGCAGGACGTCAGTCTCGACTTCCCGACTTTCGTCTCGGTCTATGTCTTCGCCTGCATTCTCGGCGTCATCAGCCATGCGCCGGGCGGCATAGGCGTTTTCGAGGCGACGATGCTGAACGCTCTGCCCTCCCATTCTCAGGAGAGCCTGCTCGCCTCCCTTCTGCTGTTCCGCATCATCTATTACTTCCTGCCTTTCATTCTCGCGCTGGCCTTTCTCGGCGCCGACGAAGGCTCGCGGCGCTGGAACAGCCTGCGCGAGACGATCGCCCGAATTTTGGAGGCGAGAGAGTGACGGATGTCGCGCTCCGCAGTCGTGACTTGTGACATAAAGGCGCCGTCATTCCCGACTCTCGCAAAGCGAGCGATCGGGACTCCAGCGGCAAAGACGAGGCTATTTCGCCTTTGCCTCCGGATTTCCGATCGGGCCTGCGGCCCGCCGGGAATGACGGCTCCCTGTTCATCCAGTCGACACTTCGACGAGAGGACCGATGCCGGATCTGCGACGCCGCTACCAGGGTGAGGCTCTGCTCGGCCTCGTCATCGACGCTCTGCCGGAGGCGGTCTTCGTCATCGACTCCGAGGCGCGCATCGTCGCCGCCAATCGCGCCGCGCGCTCGGTTCTGCCCTCGCTTCGCCCCAACGACCCGCTGGCGCGCAGCCTTCGCTCGCCGGATGTGCTCGACGCGCTCGACCGCGTGCTGCGCGGCGGCGCGCCGGAAAAGGTGATCTGGCTCGAGCGCCTGCCGGTGGAATGCTGGTTCGAGGTGCATATCGCGCCGCTGCGGCTCGAGGGCTATGAGAACGCCGCCGTGGTGAGCCTGCGCGACTTGACCGAATCGCGGCGCGTGGAGCGCATGCGCGTCGACTTCGTCGCCAACGCCAGCCATGAGCTGCGCACGCCGCTCGCCTCGCTGCTCGGCTTCGTGGAGACTCTGCAGGGCCCCGCCCGCGACGACGAGAAGGCGCGCGACCGCTTCCTCTCCATCATGCGCGATCAGGCGCAGCGGATGTCGCGCCTCGTCGACGACCTGCTTTCCCTCTCGCGCATCGAGCAGCATCTGCACCTGCGACCAGACACGCCCGTCGATCTCGGCATTCTCGTCGCCCATATCGTCGACACGCTCGCCCCGATGGCGGAGGACAGCGGCGCGGAGCTGAAGCTCGAGATCGCCGCTCCGGTCGTCGTCCCCGGCGACCGCGACGAGCTCGCCCGCGTCGCCGAAAATCTCATCGAGAATGCGATCAAATATGGAGCCGGGCCGATCGATATCTCGCTCGCCCCGCTCGGCGCCTCGGCCGTCTTCTCGGTGCGCGACCACGGCCCCGGCATCCCTCCGGAGCACCTGCCGCGCCTGACCGAACGATTCTATCGCATCGACGCCGGCAAGAGCCGCGCGAAGGGCGGCACCGGCCTCGGCCTCGCGATCGTCAAGCATATCGTGGCTCGCCATCGTGGGAGGCTCGCCATAGATTCCGCTCCGGAGAAAGGCGCCACATTCCGCGTATTTCTGCCTCTGGTCGACCCGGAAAAAGCCGAAACCTCCTGACGAAGAATAGATTTATAAATAAATTCAATTATTTGATTTGTCATATGATATTCATCGCCGCGTCGTAAAACCCTCGCCGCGCGTCATTAGGGTGCGCCCCGCTGGGGGCGCTGGATCCGCGCCGACACAGTGAACCTCGAGTTCGAAAGAGACCGAACATGCTCTCCAAAATGCTCCATCGAGTCGCTCTGGCGACGGGCCTGGCCGTGGCGACGGTCGGCGCTGCGTTTGCGATCGACATCTCCGGCGCCGGCGCCACCTTCCCCTATCCGATCTACGCGAAATGGGCCGACTCCTATAAGAAGGAGACCGGCAACGGCCTCAACTATCAGTCGATCGGCTCGGGCGGCGGCATCAAGCAGATCAAGGCCCGCACCGTGACCTTCGGCGCCTCCGACCAGCCGTTGAAGGCCGAGGAGCTCGAGGCGGCCGGCCTCGCCCAATGGCCGCAGGTGATCGGCGGCATCGTGCCGGTCGTCAATCTGGACGGCGTCGCCTCCGGCGATCTCGTCCTCGACGGCAAGACCCTCGCCGCCATTTTCCTCGGCGAGATCACGAAGTGGGACGACGCCGCGATCAAGAAGCTCAATCCGAAGGCCAAGCTGCCGTCGGCGGCGATCGCCGTCGTTCATCGCTCGGACGGATCGGGCACGACCTTCAACTTCACCAACTATCTGTCCAAGGTCAGCGCGGACTGGAAGTCCAAGGTCGGCGAGAACGCCTCGGTCGAATGGCCGGTCGGCATCGGCGCCAAGGGCAATGAAGGCGTCGCCAACAATGTCGCCAACACCAAGGGCTCCATCGGCTACGTCGAATACGCCTACGCCAAGCAGAACAAGCTGACCTACACCAAGCTCATCAACAAGGACGGCAAGACCGTCGCGCCGACGACGCCGACCTTCCAGGCCGCGGCCGCCAACGCCGATTGGGCCAACGCTCCGGGCTTCTTCCAGATCCTCACCGACCAGCCGGGCGCGCAGTCCTGGCCGATCACCGCCGCGACCTTCATCCTGCTGCCCAAGGCGCCGCAGGACACGGCCGCCGCGGCCGAGGCGCTGAAGTTCTTCGCCTGGGCCTTCGCCAAGGGCGGCAAGGCGGCCGAGGAGCTGGACTACATTCCGCTGCCGGCCAATGTCGTGACGCTCATCAAGAAGAGCTGGGCCGCGAATATCAAGGATGCGGGCGGCAAGCCGCTGGCGTCGAACTGACGTGACGAGCGGCCGGCGAGGCTTCCGCTTCGCCGGCCGCCCTCGACGCGAACGGTGCGAGAACGGCGGAACGACCGACGACCCGCGCCCGGACGAATTCGCCCGCTTCCTTTCGACGCGGCGCCGCCGCGACGCGGTGAGTTCTCCCGAGACCTGCTTTACGATTCGACGAAACACCGCCTTCGGGAGCGTGAAATGGAAGCCGGCTTCAACCGCCAAACGAGGGACAACAGCGTGTCGGACCTAGCAATCGTAGAAGCGACGCCTCGCGCCCCCGACGTCGACCGCGGGAAAGTCCTCGGCCGCATGGCCCTGTTCGACTTCTTCTTCCATAATCTGACCCGCGCCGCGGCGATCCTCGTGCTGCTGATCCTCGGCGGCGTGATCTTGTCGCTGGTCTACGGCTCGCTGCCGGCGATCGAGGCTTTCGGCCTCGGCTTTCTGATGACCGAATCGTGGAATCCGGTCACCGAGAAATTCGGCGCCGTCGCGCCCATCTACGGCACTCTGGTGACCTCGGCGATCGCAATGATCGTCGCCGTGCCGCTCGGCCTCGGCATCGCCATCTTCCTGACCGAGCTCTGCCCCCATGCGCTGCGCCGGCCGATCGGCGTCGCCATCGAGCTGCTCGCCGGCATTCCCTCGATCATCTACGGCATTTGGGGCCTCTTCGTGCTGGCTCCCTTCCTGCAGCAATATGTGCAGCCGGCGCTGATCTCCCTCACCGGCGACATTCCCGTTCTGTCGAGCCTCTTCGCCGGACCGCCCTATGGCATCGGCGTGCTGACGGCGGGCTTCATCCTCGCCATCATGGTGCTGCCCTTCATCACCTCCATCTCGCGGGACGTGTTCGAAACCGTGCCGCCGGTGCTGAAGGAGGCGGCCTCGGGCGTCGGCTGCACGACCTGGGAGGTCATGCGCTATGTCGTGATCCCCTATACGCGGGTCGGCGTCATCGGCGGCGTGATGCTCGGCCTCGGCCGCGCGCTCGGCGAGACGATGGCCGTCACCTTCGTCATCGGCAATGCCCATAGGGTGTCGAGCTCGCTGCTCGCGCCGGGCACGACGATCTCGGCGACGATCGCCAATGAATTCACCGAGGCGGTGGGCGATCTCTACACATCCGCGCTGATCGAGCTCGGCCTCATCCTCTTCGTCATCACCTTCTTCGTGCTGGCGGCGGCGCGCTTCATGCTAATGCGCATCGAGCAGAAATCGGGAGCTTGACCCTTGTCCCTCTATTCTTCCCGTCGCCGCACCAACGTCATCGCCACCACGCTCTGCTGGACCGGCACGATCTTCGGCCTCTCCTGGCTGGTGCTGATCCTCGGCGCGCTGATCTATGAAGGCGCGCGCGGCCTCTCGCTTGCGGTCTTCACCGAGATGACGCCGCCGCCGGGCTCGACCGGCGGCCTGCTCAACGCCATCGCCGGCTCTCTGGTGATGACGGTGATCGGCGTGCTGCTGGGCACGCCGCTCGGAATGCTGGCCGGCACCTATATGGCGGAATACGGCCGCTATTCGAAGCTCACCATGATCGTGCGCTTCATCAACGACATTCTGCTCAGCGCGCCCTCCATCGTCGTCGGCCTCTTCGTCTATACGGTGGTGGTGGCCCGCGTCGGGCATTTCTCCGGCATAGCCGGGGCGCTGGCGCTCGCCGTGCTGGTGGTGCCCGTGGTGGTGCGCACCACCGAGGACATGCTGCTGCTGGTGCCGAGCCCGCTGCGCGAAGCCGCCGCGGCGCTCGGCCTGCCGCGCTCGCATATGCTGATGCGCGTCGCCTATCGCGCGGCGAAATCGGGCATCGTCACCGGCGTCCTGCTGGCGATCGCGCGCGTCTCCGGCGAGACGGCGCCGCTGCTCTTCACCTCGCTCAACAATCAGTTCTGGAGCACGGATCTCAACGCGCCGGTCTCCAGCCTGCCCGTCGTCATCTTCCAATTCGCGCTCTCGCCCTACAAGGACTGGCAGCAGCTCGCCTGGACCGGCGCGCTGCTCGTCACCGTCGCCGTTCTCCTGCTCTCGATCACGGCGCGCGCGCTCAGCAGCCAAGGAAAATACAAATGACCGCCATGCCGGTAGTCGAAGCCGCCATTCCGACCAAGGTCTCGGTTCGCGATCTGGACTTCTTTTACGGCCAGTCGCGCGCGCTGAAATCGATCTCGCTGCCGCTCTACACCCATAGGGTGACGGCGTTCATCGGCCCGTCCGGCTGCGGCAAGTCCACGCTTCTGCGCATTCTGAACCGCATGTACGACCTCTATCCGCGGCAGCGCGCCGAGGGCGAGGTGCTGCTCGACGGCGAGAATATTCTCGACCCGGGGATCGATCTGAACCTGCTGCGCTCGCGCGTCGGCATGGTGTTCCAGAAGCCGACGCCCTTCCCCATGTCGATCTACGACAATATCGCCTTCGGCATCCGCCTCTACGAGAAGCTCTCGCGCAGCGAGCTGGACGGACGCGTCGAGGCGGCGCTGCGCGGCGCGGCGCTGTGGGACGAAGTGCGGGACAAGCTGAATTCGAGCGGCCTCGGACTCTCGGGCGGCCAGCAGCAGCGCCTGTGCATCGCCCGCACCGTCGCCATTCAGCCGGAGGTGATCCTCTTCGACGAGCCCTGCTCGGCGCTGGACCCGATCTCCACGGCCAAGATCGAGGAGCTCATCGACGAATTGTCGGAGCGCTACACGATCGCCATCGTCACCCACAATATGCAGCAGGCGGCGCGCGTCTCCGACTTCACCGCCTTCATGTATCTCGGCGACCTCGTCGAATTCGGCGAGACGAACAATCTGTTCACCGCGCCGCACAATAAGAAGACGCAGGACTATATCACCGGCCGCTTCGGCTGAGCGCGGCGCAGCGCACGAGGAATGAGAGACATGAGCGAACACATCGTCAGCTCCTATGACCGCGACCTCGAAGTGCTCGGCCGCCGCATCGCCGAGATGGGGGGCGTCGCCGAAAAAATGCTCGCCGAGGCGATGGACGCGCTCGCCAATTTCGACATAGAGCTCGCTCACCGCGTCGTCGCCACCGACCAGCGGCTCGACGCTCTGCAGCGCGAGATCGAGGAGAGCGCGATCCTCACCATCGCGCGGCGCCAGCCGCTCGCCATCGATCTGCGCGAATGCATCGCCGCGATGCGCATCGCCGCCGATCTCGAGCGCGTCGGCGATCTCGCCAAGAGCATCGCCAAGCGCACGGTGAAGATCCTCTCCGAAGCGCGCGTGCCGCGCGCGATCATCGGGCTGAAAACCATGGCCGAGGTCGCGGCCATGCAGTTGAAGGACGTGCTCGACGCCTACGCCCAGCGCGATGTGGAGCGCGCCCGCGCGGTGTGGACCAATGACAGCGAGCTCGACGCGCTCGAGGATTCGGTGTTCCGCGATCTCCTCACCTTCATGATGGAGGATCCGCGCAACATCTCCTTCTGCACCCATCTCCTGTTCTGCTCGAAGAATATCGAGCGGATCGGCGATCACACGACCAATATCGCCGAGACGATCGTCTATCTCGTGACCGGAGAGGCGATGCCGACCGAACGTCCGAAAGGCAAGTCGGCGAGCCTCGGCTCCGGCGCGGAAACGGATGAGCCCTCGCAATGAACGAAATCCGCGTCGCAACGCCGCGCGAGACGCCGCCGCATGATCGCGCGCCGCGCATCCTCGTCGTCGAGGACGAGGCGGCGCTCGCTCTTCTGCTCGCCTATAATCTCGAATCGGAAGGATTTCAGGTCGAGCATGTGGAGCGCGGCGACGAGGCGGAAATCCGCCTCGCCGAATCCGTGCCCGACCTCGTCATTCTCGACTGGATGCTGCCCGGCGTCTCGGGCCTCGAGATCTGCCGGCGCCTGCGCGCGCGCGACGACACGCGCACCATGCCGATCATCATGCTCACCGCCCGCGGCGACGAGAATGAGCGCGTGCGCGGCCTCTCGGTGGGCGCCGACGATTATGTGGTGAAGCCCTTCTCCACGCCCGAGCTGATGGCGCGCGTCCATGCGCTGCTGCGCCGGGCGCGGCCCGAGCGCGTGGCGACGCGCCTCGTCGCCGGCGACATAGACCTCGATCGCGAGACGCGGCGCGTGAAGCGCAGCGGCCGCGAAATCCATCTCGGGCCGACCGAGTTCCGCCTGCTCGAATATTTGATGGAGAAGCCCGGCCGCGTCTTCTCGCGCGCGCAGCTGCTCGACAGCGTCTGGGGCCTCTCGGCGGAAATCGACGAGCGCACCGTCGACGTGCATGTCGGGCGCCTGCGCAAGGCGATCATCCGCGGCCGCGAGAAAGACCCGATCCGCACCGTGCGCGGCACGGGCTATTCCTTCGACGAGACCTTCGGCAGGAACTGAAAGCGGCGTCGCCTCGCCTCTCCTTCTCCCATGAAGTGGGAGAAGGTGGCCTCGCGAAGCGAGGTCGGATGAGGGCGCCCGCGGTTCGCCGCAATAAATTTTCGAGACTGCGGCTGAGGCTCGGTCCCTCATCCGACCCTCGCTGACGCGAGGGCCACCTTCTCCCGCAGGCGGGAGAAGGGACGCCCTATGCCCCTACTCCACGTCCTCGACCGTCTCCGGCCCGCCGCCCAGCACGCGCTGGGCGAGCGAGGCCTGCATGAAATCGTCGAGCTCGCCGTCCAGCACTTCCGACGGCGTGCCGGAAGTGTGGCCGGTGCGCAGATCCTTCACCAGCTGATAGGGCTGCAGCACATAGCTGCGAATCTGATGGCCCCAGCCGATGTCGCTCTTCGACGCTTCGACCGCATTGGCCTCCGCCTCGCGCCTTTCCAGCTCGACCTCGTAGAGGCGGGCGCGCAGCATGTTCCAGGCGGTGGCGCGGTTCTTGTGCTGCGAGCGCTCGGCCTGACAAGCGACGACGATGCCGGACGGAATATGGGTGATGCGAATGGCCGAGTCCGTCGTGTTGACGTGCTGGCCGCCCGCGCCCGACGAGCGGTAGGTGTCGATGCGGCAGTCGGACTCGTTGACCTGAATGTCGATCTTGTCGTCGATGACCGGATAGACCCAGACCGAGGCGAAGCTCGTGTGCCGCCGCGCATTGGAATCGAAAGGCGAGATGCGCACGAGGCGATGCACGCCCGACTCGGTCTTGGCCCAGCCATGGGCGTTCATGCCCTTGACGAGCAGCGTGCCCGACTTGATGCCGGCCTCGTCGCCGGCCGTCTCCTCGATCACCTCGACCTTGAACTTCTTGCGCTCCGCCCAGCGGGCGTACATGCGGAACAGCATGCGCGCCCAGTCGCAGCTCTCGGTGCCGCCGGCGCCCGAATGCACCTCGATGAAAGTGTCATTGCCATCGGCCTCGCCCGAGAACAGCGCCTCGATCTGGCGCTCGCGCGATTCCTTCAGCAGCGCCACGAGCTGGGCGATACCTTCTCTTTCGGTGTCGGCGTCATTCTCGGCCTCGCCGAGCTCGACGAGGGTGATGGCGTCGTCGAGGTCGCGCTCGAGGCGCGCGATCGAGCCGAGCTGATCCTCGAGCTGGGTGCGCTCGCGCATGATCTTCTGCGCGGCGTCGGCGTCGTTCCAGAGATCGGGATCCTCGACCTTGGCGTTCAGCTCGGCGAGACGGCGCGTTGCGGTCTCGACGT
>Ga0265297_10012043_pt1 | contig 10463 bp, 5 predicted proteins | sample Munlanlwell13791_FD_192502 | JGI IMG/M metagenome (GOLD analysis project Ga0265297, IMG submission 192502) | Leachate microbial communities from a municipal landfill in Southern Ontario, Canada - Leachate well 137-91 | ecosystem: Engineered > Solid waste > Landfill > Unclassified | place...
CGCAGACTCCGACATCGCATGGCGCTGCAACCTCGTGACCGTCATCGACGGCATCCTCAAAGACTACTCCGCAGGCCATATCTCCGAAGCCAGCGCAGCCGAGCTTATGAAGGAGCTGAAAGGCCAGCTCGACTCCAGCAAGGCCAGCTTCCATTGCGGCGTCAGCTACAGAAACCTGCTTGTGCTGCACGGTAACGAGTTCTCCAGCAACATCGAATACCAGAAGCCGGACTCCTCGCAGGACGAACCTGTGTCCTCGCTGCGCCTGAAGCCGCTCGACAGCTCCAAGGAAGCCGCCCATACCGTAGCCTTCCTGGAAGAGCTTATGGCGAAGGCCGAACGCATTCTCAGCTCGCACCCGCTGAACAAGGGCAAGGCCAGCCCCGCCAACTGGATCTGGCCTTGGAGCCCGGGGCATCGTCCCGCCTTCACGCCTTTCAGCGAGAAGTATCAGGGCCGCAAGGCGGCGGTCATCAGCGCGGTCGATGTGATCTTCGGCATCGCCAAGTGCGCTAAGATGGACGTGATCAAGGTGCCGGGCGCCACCGGCTACATCGACACCAACTACGAAGGCAAGGCGCAAGCCGCCATCAAGGCAATTGAAGACCATGAGCTGGTCTACGTGCACGTCGAGGCCATCGACGAGTGCGGGCATATGGGCGACCTCGATTTGAAGATCAAGGCCATCGAGGACTTCGATTCAAGAATCGTAGCACCTGTGATGAAGGCTCTGGAAGGCAAGGGCGTAAGCTTCCTTGTGCTGCCGGACCACCCGGTGCCGGTCAGGAAGCGCAAGCATACGCGCACGCCAGTGCCATTCTCCATCTGCGGGACTCACGTCAAGCCGGACGCCATAGCAGACTTCAGCGAAAGCTCAGCCCTCAAGGGCTCCCTGGGCTTCCTCAAGGGCGAAGCCATGATGCGCCTGGCGCTGAACATCTGACGATTTAAGCTGATGCCTCTTCAGGGCTTCCAGCCAGAAAGTTCGCCGGTCGGATTGCTTTTCAGCCATGACAGGAAATCGTCCTTTGTGCGGACGCCATCCCTTATCACCGCTCTGTATAGGTCTATTGAGATGAAAGACGGCAGCTCCTTCGAGTCCCTTGCGTCCTTCAGTTCGAGGATTGCGCGTCTGGTTTCAGGGGTTAGAGCCTTGCGCATCGGAGCGACGAAGTCCTCGCCACGCGGGAGAGCGTAATCGGACGGAGCAGACCACATGTCCACTTTCCAAAGAGACCCTTGGGCGTCGAGATATTTGAGCTGCCAGTAGATGGCCTTGTCCGGGCCGTTGAGTTCATTCTGATACTTTACGCCGACTATTCGCGGGTTTTTGGAGCATTCCAGCAGGACAGCCATGCCGTCCTCCACCTTTACTTGCGGGCAGTATATCTCCATGTCGATATCCGGCGTGAGGATGAGGTCGAATGAGAGGGCTCCGACTAGCGAAGGGCGTCCGTAGCGCGACCATTTCCCCAGCAGGTCAAGTTCAGAAAGTATTCCCTCCGCCCTGGACTTCATTGATGCCGACTTCTCTAGCGCATTCATTATTGCCTCCTTGCCGTTCAAAAAACATCATGTACATGAACAAACTCCGCTCTGTCAAATGGAAGGCGGCTTGCGGCCTGTCATGGCAAAGGCGGAGTTGAAAACAGAAAAGCCATTGACTATACAGCGAAAAGAACAGGCCGTCAACGCCGCGCTGTTCGCATGGCGGCTGACGGCCTGTCATCGAGGGCTGAATCCTGCTCTAGGCTAGGCCTCCTTCTCGACAAACTCCCTGTGGAGGACGACCTGAGCCTCCTTGAACTTGCTGCGTTCAAGGATGAACTGGATGTTGACCTGGCGCATGGTCTGGTCGAGGGCTAGCACGTTGATGTTGGCGTCGAAGAGAGCCTTGGCGGCCCTGAAGAGGAAGCCAGGGATCTTCATGTTGCTGCCGATGACCGAGACAACGGAGACCTTGTCTGTGTCGATTACGGCGTTGGGGAACGCGGCCTTGATCGACTCGATGCACTTGTCGATGCCCTTCGACTTCTCGGGCACGTAATGGGTGATGGTGTTCGCGTTGGTGGTCTTTGTGATGTAGCTGATGTCGAACTTCTCCAAGTGCGCCATGAGCTTGCAGTCGTAGCCGGCCTCGCCGACCATTTCGGGGTCGTGGACTTCGATGCCGAGAAGGTCGCCGCGTCCGCAGATCATGTCGACGCGCGGGGTAGGGGCGACGTATTCGCGGCTGATCAGGGTGCCGGGGTGCTCAGGGTCGAAGGCGTTCTTCACCCTTATTGGGATGTTCTGCAGCTCCATGCCCTTGGCGGCCTTGGCGTGGATGGCCTCCATGCCCATGTCGGAGAGCTGGTCGGCGATGTCGAAGTTGGTATGGCCGATGACCTTCACCTTGCTTTCGCCGATGAGCTTCGGGTCGCCGGTGGAGAGGTGGAACTCCTTGTGGATGATCCCTTCGCGGGCGTCGGTGAGCGTGGCTATCTTGCTGAAGGTGATTTCGCTGTAGCCGCGGTCGTAGTGGCGCATGATGCCCTGGTCGAACTTGACGTAGCCTGTCACGACCGGGAGGGTCTTTGCGAAGTCGATGCCCTTGAAGCCGGCGAGGATCGCCTGGTCGAGCGACTGGACGGCAGGCGACTGCCAGCCTGTGAGGTCGACGAAGGTGGAGCTGATGCCATTGGCGTTCAGGATCTCGGCTGAGTTGTAGGCGCTATGGGCCTCGCCGACGGCGGCGAGGAACTCCCTGGTGGCGGGCAGGTAGTCTGCAGGCTTGAAGTGGCCGAAGGAGCGCAGGCTCAGAAGGTCCTTCATGCAGTAGGCTATGCCGTCGAGGCGCTTGTTGATGAACTCGTCGGCCTTCTTCACGTCGAGCCCGACGCACTCGAAGGACTTGTTGTAGTCGAGCATGGCCGTGCGGACCTTCTCCATCGCGTCTAGCCATTCCTGGCTGTCCTGCGCGAAGCAGCCGTAGACGCCCGGCTCGCCGCTCTTCTTGTTCTCAAGGAGCAGGTTTGTGATGTTGGAGTAGGCGGAGACCACGAAGATGCGGTTGTAGAGGTCGGCGGGCTTGCGCCTCCCGACGATCACATTCTTCATCACGTCTCCGAAGCGGCTCATGGAGGTGCCGCCGATCTTTTCGACTGTATGCAGGCCTGGCATGGTTAGATGTCCTCAATCCTGATTACGTTGATCTTCTCTTTGGTTTCGGGGAGCTTCTCGATCTCGCGGAAGGCGGCTCTGGCCTTGCCTTCGATGGCGATGTGCGTGAGGATGATGAGAGCGACATTGTTCTTCGACTGCCCTTCACGCTGCATCACGCTGGAGATGCTGATTCCATGGTCGCCGAGTATGCTGGCGATCTTGGCCAAGGCGCCCGGCTTGTCCAGCACATGGATGCGCAGGTAGTAGCGGGACTTGATCTTGTCCATGGGTATGAGCTTGCGGAACTGCGGGCCGATCCTGAAGGCCGGGACTCGCCTATGGGAGCCGAACTTGAGGTTGAGGCCCACGTCGAGGAGGTCGGCCACTACCGCGCTGGCGGTGGCGTCGCGCCCGGCTCCGCGTCCGTAGAAGAGGGTGTCGCCGACGTAGTCGCCGGAGACCTGCACGCCGTTGAACACCTCGTTGATGCCGGCCATGAGGCTGCGCTTCGGCACGAGGGTCGGGTGGACGCGGATCTGCACGTCTTCGTTGGCTTCCTGCTTGATGATCGCAAGGAGCTTGATGCGGTAGCCAAGCTCGTCGGCGTAGCGGATGTCGGCCAGTGTGATGTCGCGGATGCCTTCGACGTGTATTGGATCCATGCCGAACCACTCGCCGTATGCCAGCGAGGAGAGGATGGCCGCCTTGTGCGCGGTGTCGAAGCCGTCGACGTCGAGCGAGGGGTTGGCTTCGGCGTAGCCCATGCGCTGGGCGTCCTTCAGCACGGTTCCGAAGGTCTCCTTCTCACGCTCCATACGGGTGAGGATGTAGTTGCAGGTGCCGTTCAAGATGCCGTAGATGCCCTTGATGCGGTTGCCTGCGAAGCCTTCGCGGAGGCTCTTGATTATCGGGATTCCGCCCGCGACGCTGGCCTCGTAGTAGATGTCGGCCTTGGACTTCTCGGCGGCGGCGAAGATCTCTTCGCCCTTCTCGGCGAGAAGAGCCTTGTTCGCGGTGACTACAGGCTTGCCCTGCTTCAGGGCCTCAAGGATGAGATCCTTCGCGATGGTGGTGCCGCCTATTAGCTCGACGACCACATCGACGTCCTTTATGAGCTTATGGGCGTCTTTTGTCAGAACGCCTTTCTTCAGGCTCAGGCCGCGGTCGCGCTCGATGTCAAGGTCGGCTATGTGCGCCAAGGCCAGCTTGATGCCGCTGCGCCTGGCGATCACGTCGCCATTCTTAAGCAGGCAGGAGGCCACGCCGGTTCCGACGGTGCCAAAGCCGATGATGCCGATTTTAAGCTCCTTCATGGAGTCTGCTCCTCAATTGTTTCAGTAAAAGTGTAAATATACTGCCGTTGAACTGGTTTTTCATCATTTCCGTCTGTTTTCACTCTCCGTTTCGGTATGTTTCCATGCTTTTGAAAGGGCTTTGCTTCGATCGCGGGCAACAAAAAAGCCCGGAGCCTATTCGGCGCCGGGCTTTTTCCATCGAGGCATTCTGATGATGAGCTAGATTTTCAACGCTCCAGAATCAGCGACAGAGGCAACCCGGCCACGCGCAGTTGTGCGCGTAGTTGTAGTTGTCGTAGCCATCGCTGTCATCATGAAGTTCAAGAGGGCGTTCCTCGCTGTTAATCCATTTAGCTTAGCCCATTGAAGGCCTTCTGTCAAACCGCTTCGTCCCATTTGAGTTGAAAAGCTCAGCTAAAGGGGCTATCTTCATCTAAGCTTACATGCAAACCAAGCTGTCAAAACACAGGAGAGACTTCATGCGCAAACTCATGCTTGCGGCTTTCATTTCCGCTTTCGCCTTCGCTGGTTCGCTTTTCGCCCAGATGCCGACAACCGTCGCGGTCGATGAAATCTCCGGCAAGGAAGATGGCATGGGCCCCTACAGCAAGCTCCTCTCGGAGTATGTCATAACCGAGCTGGCGGCATGCAACCTTGTCAAGGTTGTCGGCTTCGACACCGTAAACAACGTCAAGGCCGACCAGAAGATCGTCGATATCAGGAAAGCCGACACAGCCACTCTCAACGCCCTGCTCGGAAAGCTCAAGGCCAACGCCATTTGCATTGGCTCGCTCTCCAGGATTGAAGGCAGGTCGGCGAAAATCGAGATAAGCGTCTTCAAGGACGGAGCCTACCTCGAACGCAAGGCCACCGGCACGATGAAAAGCATCGAGGACGCCGATGAAACCGCAAAGTCCCTTGCCCTGCAGCTCGAAGCCATCATCAAGGGCTGGCCTGCGCCAAGGCCGACTGTCGAAGGCGTCCCGGCTCCGGCTCCCTCCAGCAACTAATCTCCCGTGCGCAAGCTGGCGCCGCATACGCCCAGGGCTCTTCCGGCCTTGGGCGTTTTTGTTTTGACGCAATCCAACGTTTGAAGGCAAGCTCCAAGCTGGTATAGTAGCGTCTTGCCAAAACTAAAGGAGAATCCCATGCCCATAAAACCCGACGCGTTAAGCAAGCTCCTCGCTGAGAGGATACTCATTCTCGACGGCGCCATGGGCACGATGCTCCAAGCCCAGAAGCTCACAGAGGAGCAGTTCCGCAGCGCCCGTTTCGCGGACCACTCCAAGAACCTCAAGGGCAACAACGACATCCTGAACATCACCTGCCCCGAAGCCGTCTTGAAGGTGCATCGCCTCTACCTTGAGGCCGGCGCGGACATCATCGAGACCAATACCTTCAACTCAACCTCCATCTCGCAGTCCGACTACAAGATGGAGGCGTATGTCTACGAGATGGCCAAGGAGGGCGCAAGAGTCGCCAGGCAGGCAGCCGACGAGTTCACCGCGAAGAGCCCGGCCAAGCCGCGCCTTGTAGCTGGAAGCATTGGCCCGACATCGCGCACCGCGTCAATGTCGCCGGACATCAACGACCCCGGCGCAAGAAACGTCACCTTCGACGAGCTGGCCGCCTCCTACAAGGAGTGCGCCGCTGGCCTCATCGACGGCGGAGCTGACATCCTGCTCATCGAAACCATCTTCGACACCCTGAACTGCAAGGCCGCGATCTACGCCATAGCCGAGCTGCGCGAGGAGCGCGGCATCCCCGTCCCGGTCATGATCTCCGGCACCGTCAGCGACGGCTCCGGGCGCCTGCTCGCAGGCCAGACAGTCGAAGCCTTCCTCATCTCCGTGCTGCACACGCCGGATCTCGTCAGCGTCGGCTTCAACTGCGCGCTCGGCGCCACCGAGATGCGCCCGCACATCGCCGAACTGTCCGCCAAGTGCCCGGCGCACGTCAGCGCGCACCCCAACGCGGGCCTTCCCGACGAGTTCGGACGCTATCGCCAAGACCCCCAGACCATGGGCTCGATCCTCAAGGAGTTCGCGCAGGCCGGGCTTCTGAACATCGCCGGCGGCTGCTGCGGCACCAATCCTGACCATATCGCCGCCATCGCCAAGGCGCTGGATGGCATCCGTCCGCGCGCGCTGCCGTCGATCCCGCGCTACCTGCGCCTGAGCGGACTTGAGCCGATGGTCGTCACGCCAGAAAGCAACTTCGTCAACATTGGCGAACGCACGAATGTCGCAGGCTCCAAGAAGTTCCTGCGCCTCGTCAAGGATGGCAGCTACGACGAAGCCCTCTCCATCGCCAGCCAGCAGGTCGAGAACGGCGCGCAGGTGATCGACGTCAACATGGACGACGCCATGCTCGACTCCGAAGCCGCCATGCGCCGCTTCCTGCTGCTCCTCGCCACCGAGCCGGCCATAGCCAAGGTCCCGGTCGCCATCGACTCCTCAAAGTGGGAGGTCATCGAGGGCGGGCTCAAGTGCATCCAGGGCAAATGCCTTGTCAACTCCATCAGCCTGAAGGAGGGCGAAGAGCCCTTCCTGGAGAAGGCGCGCAAGCTGCGCAAGCTCGGCGCGGCGGCGATAGTCATGGCCTTCGACGAGAAGGGGCAGGCCGACAGCGTCGAACGCCGCGTCTCCATCTGCGAACGCTCCGCAAAGATCCTCATGGAGAAGGCGGGCTTCCCGCCCGAGGACATCGTCTTCGACCCGAACGTCTTCGCCATCGCCACCGGCATGAAGGAGCATGACAACTACGCCGCAGACTTCATCGCCGCCACCGCCGAGATCAAGCGCAGGCTGCCGTTCTGCAAGATCAGCGGAGGCGTCAGCAACGTATCCTTCTCCTTCCGAGGCAACGACCCCATCCGCGAGGCCATCCACTCGGTCTTCCTCTACTACGCCATCAAGGCGGGCATGGACATGGGAATCGTCAACGCCGGCCAGCTAGCGGTTTATGAGGAGATCGACAAGGCTCTGCGCGACGCCGTCGAGGACGTCGTCTTGAACCGCAGGCCCGATGCCGCCGACAAGCTCCTTGAGTTCGCATCCGAAGTCAAGGGACAGGCAGGCGGCGCGAAGGCTGCAGGTCCGTCGCTGGAATGGCGCAACGAGCCTCTCGCGAAGCGCATAGCGCACGCCTTGGTCAAAGGCGACGAAAGCTTCGTCGATGTCGACATGGAGGACGCCCTCAAGGCCTATCCGAACCCGATTGAGATCATCGAAGGCCCTCTCATGGGCGGCATGAACCAGGTCGGCGACCTCTTCTCCTCCGGCAAGATGTTCCTGCCGCAGGTGGTCAAGAGCGCACGCGTGATGAAGAAGGCCGTCACCATACTGCTGCCCTACATCGAAGCCCGCAAGGCCGCAGGCGGCGGCGCGCCAAGCCAGAACGGCGTCATCGTGCTCGCCACCGTCAAGGGCGACGTCCATGACATCGGCAAGAACATCGTCGGCGTCGTCCTCCAGTGCAACAACTACAAGATCGTCGATCTCGGCGTCATGACTCCGCTCCAGCGCATAATCGACACCGCAATCAGGGAGAAGGCCGACATCATCGGTCTAAGCGGCCTCATCACCCCTTCCCTTGAAGAGATGGTGGCTGTCGCAGCCGAAATGGAGAGGCGCGGCCTCAAGATCCCGCTGCTTGTCGGCGGCGCCACAACCTCAAAGGCGCATACCGCTGTCAAGATCAAGCCCAGCTACTCCGGCCCGGTCGTCCAGGTCAAGGACGCCTCAAGGGCTGTCCCGGTTGTAAATTCGCTCATGAATCCGTCCCTCCGCCCGGCCTTCGTCGCCGACATCGAAGCCGAATACAAGAGCATCGCCGGACACCATTCCGCGAAGCAGGACAGCATCCCGCTTTCCGAAGCCAGGGCCAAGTCCTTCAAGACCGACTGGAAGGCCTCCCCGCCTGCCCAGCCGAAGAAGCCTGGAATCACTGAATACAACTTCCAGCTCGAAGATCTCATACCCTATATCGACTGGAGCTACTTCCTGCACGCCTGGGGCATCAAGGGCCGCCTGCCGGAAGTCCTCTCCGACTCCGAAAAAGGCCCCGAGGCGCAGAAGCTGCTGAAGGAAGCCAAGACGCTTCTCGACAAGATAATCGACGGCAAGCTTCTTTCTGCTCGCGGAGCCGCCGGACTCTTCCCGGCCTTCTCGCGCGGCGACGACATCATTGCGCATGACGGCTCTACGGAGTTCGCCTTCCGCTGCCTCCGCCAGCAGATGCGCAAGGACGCCTCGCTGCCGAATCTCTGCCTCGCCGACTACGTCGCGCCGGAAGGCTCAGGCGTCAAGGACTGGATCGCGCCGTTCGCGGTCTGCGCTGGCTTCGGAGCCGACGAGCTGGCAGCGCGTTTCGCCAAGGCCAACGACGACTACTCCTCGATCATGGTGAAAGCCCTCGCCGACCGCCTTGCAGAGGCCGCAGCTGAGATGATCCACCAGCTCATCCGCAAGGATCTCTGGGGCTTCTCGCCCTGCGAAAGCCTGTCCTCCAACGAGCTTTTCGCCGCCAAATACCGTGGCATCAGGCCGGCTGCTGGCTATCCCTGCTACCCCGACCACAGCGAGAAGAAGGCCATCTTTGAGATGCTCGACGCAGGCAAGCGAATCGGCTCCACGTTGACGGAAAGCTACATGATGGTTCCTGCGGCGTCGGTGAGCGGACTTGTCTTCTCGCATCCGGAGGCGAAGTACTTCAACGTCGGAACCCCGGACGACGAGCAGCTAGCCGACTACGCCAAGCGCAAGGGCATGGACAAGGCCCAAATCACGAAATGGCTCTCGCTCTCCCCTGCGTGATCTCTGGGAAACGGAAAAGGCTTTGTGAGCGGAAGCGAACAAAGCGGGTTGCAAGGGCGCTCCCCTTGCCCAGGTGGCGGCGGAGGGCTGGAAGCCCTTCGCGATCTCTTCGGCGCGGTGGAAAATCAGCCCAATTTGGAAGCGCGCCGATCTTTGCCGAAGGCAATCTTCCTCTTAAGATTTCGGCTCCGCCGAAGATCGGGCCGCGCCGAGGCGCGGTTGTTCTCTCTGCGGCCCGAAGAACCTCACAAGGGGCTTCTCGCCCCTTGTCAATCCCCCGGCAGGGCGAACTGCCCTGCACCAATCCATTTTGCATCTTTGAATGCAAAATGGTATCAGCCGTTGACAAGCTCCATTGCGATTTCGGCCCAGCGCCAGAGCCTCTGCGGCTGGTAGCGCACAGTGCTGATGTCCTTCAAGATGATCTCAAGGGGGCAGCCATGACGGCGGCATGCGTCAATGCTCTTCTGCAAGTGGCTGCGGATGTCCTCCTCCTTGAAGCTGTCCCACGCGAGCAGCGCCGGGTTGGGCTTCCTTGAGTAGACGAAATCGCCTTTGATCTCCGCAGCGCCTCTCTCCTCGTCGACCCACGGGCTCATGGAGACTTTGCGCAGATTCGGGATCTTGCGGACTTGCTCCATCTTCTTGTCGAGCGGATCGCAGCAGCCGTAGTAGATCAAGCCGAAGCGTTCGAAGAGCGGCTGCAACGGCTGCACTTCTAGCTCGTCGAACATCTCCGGCGATACGGTCGCGAGCATTTGCGCCAGCCCGAAGCCCCAGATGTCCTGAGTCCTTGGTTTCGCAGGGTCGAACCCCGCAGACGGCAGCTCCTCGGTCCATGCCCCTGTGCAATGGATCAACGGCTGAGGCAGATGGAGAAGGCCCAGCTCCTCCATCTGGTCGAACATCGCCATATAGCCTTGAACCATGCGGCGCACCAGCTCGGCTATGAACTCCGGCCTGTCGATGATCGCATAGAGCGCGTTTTCGACCCCCATCCAGGAGCTGATGGGGTCCCACACGCTTAGATATGACCGGTCATGGCATGCCACCACTTCAAGGCGTCCATCGAATATTTCATGCGCCAGCTCAAGGCGGCGCATCGATTCGGCCTTGTCTTCGACCAGATGCGGAGTTTTGATCTTATCAAGATCCGAGTCGTTCTCAAGCTGGTTGATGAAACGGTGCCCTACAACGCTGTTCGTGG
>Ga0265297_10012045_pt1 | contig 10463 bp, 9 predicted proteins | sample Munlanlwell13791_FD_192502 | JGI IMG/M metagenome (GOLD analysis project Ga0265297, IMG submission 192502) | Leachate microbial communities from a municipal landfill in Southern Ontario, Canada - Leachate well 137-91 | ecosystem: Engineered > Solid waste > Landfill > Unclassified | place...
TAACAAAACCATCGGAATCAATCCTGGCTAATGCCTTACACAGATACAAAACACATAGCCTATCGTCAAAATATAATTGGCCCTGAAACTCAATCATATCGCCTCGCCACCCAAATAATCCTCCCCCCCGTTTTTGCACTTATTACAATCTTATTTCTTTGAATCAAATAAACGGTCGTTTATTTAGCTACCTCTTAGCCTTTCAAGAATTGAACCCAAAGGTAGCATCGCACGAACACTTGGTATAATTTCACATTTAAGACCCATAACTTTACATAGATCTTCAAATATTGAATCCAATGACAAAAGTATGGCGTAATTCGGACACTCCAAAGCAATGATTGTATCGCCAATAATTCTACAGGTTGAGCAAGTCAATTTCCGCTTACCACTCTTAATTTCATCTAGTCCCTTTTGTTGCTTCTCAAAACTCTGCTTACCGGCTCCGACCTCATGTATTTTCTTAAGTATTTCCTTTGATTTATCGAATAAAACCACCACCTTGCACTTGTCTTCATGAGTGCTCTTTCTGTAAAATTCATAAAAACGAACAAATGCTCTCTCTGTATCGTTAACCGTTTTATGAGAAGCAAAATCTAAGTTAACAGCTGCCAGATGACAGCACGTTTCATTTTTATCATATCTACTTATCAAACAATTGAAACTTATTGTTATTACTTTAATTAAAGCCCTCAGTTTGAATAGCCCATGTGTTATATCTGTGTCATTTATTCCAATAAAGGCATCGGCAATCGCAAAATCAACATTCTTGATTTTCCTAATTCTATAATCTTCAGTCCAGTATTTAATTGCATCTTTTATGCTTTTGGACTCGCTAACAACAAAATAAAACTCTATTAAGTCACAAATAAAGCCACTGTTGAACTCCGCCTTTACAAAGGGAGAGGTAATTCTTGTCTGATTTTCTAACTTCTTAATTAAAGAGTTGCGAATAGACGTATGGCCTATAAGGCGGGATCTAATTACGGAGGTTTCTAGGTAAAATCGCTTTGGCATTATTCTTCATTCGGTGTTTCTTTAATGCTAATAATATCTGCTCCGATATTAAAGAATCTGCTAACCGCTTGCTCATAATCCCTGTATTCTACGTGATCTGTATCTTTAATGGCTTTAAGAATACCGTCTGCTTCTTTCAGAATCTTTTTACTCAACGCATCGTGTGATAAAGCTTCTTCTAATAAGTTCACTATGGACAGGAAGTGCTCATCTTGACGCGTCTCTAAAAAACTCTTATAAATTGTGCTTACCTCGTTAAAGAATAATTTGGCATACATTGACATTGAAGTCTTATCGCCAAAACCTAACTCCATAACCTGGATGTACCTCAACAAGTTCGAAATGTGTTCTTTTCGTCTTATAGTTATATACTCATTTGTATAAAAAGGCCCTATTTTATCCGACAACCACTTTGGAAACTCTTTTGTAGCTGGAAGCTCCTCAGTTCCTTCTGTTGCCACATCAGTCTGATAGAAACGTCCAGTAACTCCGCGGTCTTTAATATTAAGCCTATTACGAAAACGTTCTTGCCTATATTCATCTATATGAAAAACTCCTTCCACGACAGCATTGAAGTCTTCGTTCCCCGAAGCAATGCCCATCAAGGTCTTAATAGGACTTATTCCATCTTCCATGGCACTAGAAGTTCTTGCAGACATACTATGCTCCTAAAATGTATTTCTTAAGTTGACTCACGGTCTGAAGACAATTATCAAATGCCTTTGCGAGAAATAGATCAGTATCACCAAATGCGACATCACTTTTATAACAGTCAATATCAAAAAAGATACTCATCTCGGGAAAAGAGTCTAGATACTCTTTAAACGCTTTCGTGGTCTCAAATCTATGCTTATTTTCTCCGAAATCTACCCACGTAGGAATATGCTCTCGAGGCATAGGCCCACATTTTAGATGATATAGAAAACTATCTCTTGAATAATCGCGAATATACGCCAAATCATTTAACTTCTCTGAAAGGATTTCGTTCAATTCTTTATTATTGGCAAACAATTTGGCTTGAATTATATCCGACAACTCCTCCTTTTTTATTTCCTGCATTGGAACAAACATAAAGAATCTAACACCAAGCCTTAAGAAAGATTCTATCGAGAGAGATTCGTTATACAAACGCAGGATCTTTGAAATGCGTTCTTTAGCCAAGTCAACCTTACCATTTGCATCGTCCAACTCAAATATAATTTTCTTATGAGTGACTGTTGCTGAAGAATGTCCCGCTTTATCTTGCATGGTAAAAGCAGTCCCACTTAATTCCCAACTAAGGAAATCTTCATTATATTTCTTTATTAAGTCGTATTGCTTAGGAAAGAACTCTACGGAGGGTTTAAAATCTGCATTAAAAACTATCTTCTTTTTTTCTACCTTATATTCGGCCATCTTCCGCTCTTTGTCTTTTGATAAAAGTTATTTAATTATACCCCAGATTAAGCTCAAAGTATATTCTTTTTAGGCAAGCAAGTTGTTTCTTAAGATCCCACGAAGGCAACATCTTTCTTATCTGGGATTTTATACTGGCATTAGCCTATCCTTCCCCTGCCTTAACCCACTATAATTACTTTACCATTTCAATAATAATATACAGTCCGGAGCAATGCCGAAGAGATCTTATTTCTCTACTAATATCTCAGCCAAAGAATGCCGTATTATCTTTAAAGCCCTACTGCTATCATCTATATTCTTATAAATAGTATCAAAGACCTTCTTTAACTCATTCTTAGTGAGCTTTATGGCTGCGAGATTATCAAGGTAGTGTCGAGATTTCTTTATCTGTCCAATAAGCTCTTCAAGCTTTTGTTTCTCGAGTTCCTCAGACAAACCCATAGAAGCTTGTTGAAGTTCCTTTAGGACATTACGGTACTGTATTTCCGATAAATATCCGCTCTTAACAATATCAATCCCCTCGCTAGTGATTTGCTTTATAATCTTCTCTCTTTTAGAATCGCTTCGATCCTTTGAAGTTTGTCTGATTTTCTGCGAACAAGGCAACCCTATTTCCTTAACGAAATTATTATAGAATTCTTCTTTATAACAGTTGTCTTCAAAATCATCCCTTCTTGAATTCAATACTAATCTAGGATGAGTAATATGGATCTCCCCAACTACATAATTGTTGAATCTGGCCTCTCTAAAGAAATCTGAAAGAATGTTTTTATCGCCCACCATAATGTTACCACTTCTAACTCTAATACCTTCGGTTTTCTCAGAAGGATTTATTGCTCCAAGCAAATTAAGATCGGCAATCCATCCAAATGCTAAATTTCCCACACCATTCTTGAATTCTTTAAACTGAATACCCTTTATTTGGTCTGAATGTTCCTGGCTTATCTTCACGGAATCTTTATATGGCTTAAATACCTGCTCATCATTGACGTAAATCGGATACGTTTTATACCCAGGGACTTTACTTCTTAACTCGGATTCGATTTGTTCTGAGAAGCTAAATGTTTTGCTGTCAAACGGAACTGGGGCTATTTGAGACAAATATACTTTAATAATCGGAACATCTAATAAAACATCTTTCGAGCTTTTTACATTGACCATTTCAACAGTAAAAAAATGATCTTTCTTGCTCTTCTCATATCTGTGTTGTGAAAAAGTAACGATGTTTGCTATCAAAGCGGCCGCGTCCATATCTTCTGATTCTGAGACTAACAGTTCTCTCAGTTTCTTACAATCCCAAACGCTTTCAGAACAAACCGTTTCACCAGCCGCCTTAGTAATGAATCTCAATTCATCGCAATAACCTAGCCCTCCAAGCCTTCCAATTCCCCTAAACCCTCTATTAGCAAAGGTCTTCTTATTGCTTTTACCCAAATCATGCAAAACCGTCTTGGCTCTCAATGCAGACAAACCAACTCCAGTGTCTTTTATTGTCAAAGTCCTCAAAACTCCATCAACAATAACATCAATTCGTGGCGAAATAATACATTCGCATCCAGAATCACTATGTCTATCGATTGCGTCCGTGCTATTTTGTATATACTCTCTCAATGCCATCAAAGGATTATTATACATACCTATTGAGATAGTATCTAAAATGAACTTGCCAATTCTCGGAGAAGCCTTCTCTTCATTCCTATTCATTTTTGTATTTTTTAACCTCCGTATCAGCTCGTAAATGTAGATATAACAAATCTTTTATATTTTTGTTAACACCATTTTTGTATGCTTCTGCAATCATTTCATCTTGATTTTGCTCCAACACCTCGACTAGCTTATTACGGTCTATAGCAGACAAGGAATTATAGAGATCCATCCATCTTCTAACATATGACTTCAATCGCTTACTGCCCTTAAGCTTTTTCCAGTTCTTTACGACCCTATTTCTTATAAAATCTTCAGGCATTAAAAGGATCGCCTTAAACTCTTCAACATCATTACCAAATGCTTGGAAGAAGAACTCGGCCCCAGGCATAACAGGCCCCTTCGTAACATTTAGGATTATCTTTACGCCTCTTAAATATCTTTTATTCCAAAATCTATTACCGGTATCCACATCTCTATTTTTAGCATCCAGAGGGATATATCTCATCGGGAATGAATAGATAATAGTTTTAACTCCTGTTCCATCATTCGCGAATTCCTCATTTAGGTCTATATTAATTCTAAGTCGCTCATAAAAATCTTCAAGACTATCTTTAAAATTATACAGGATATAATTGGACATACTTTTCTGGCCATACTTATGAGCAAGACGTACCGCTTTAACATATGTATCTTTATACTTAATGTTATCAAATGCAATCCGCATAGGATCAAGCGGGATCTCTGATAATAATTTCATCTTTTCTTCCGTTAAAAAACGTGCGTCTAACCCCTGATTAAAATCAACTGTCCTCTTTCTTTTGGTTTTTCCGAAAACAGCACCCTTAGTAAAACCAGCTTTCTTTATATCATCAATAATTTTGTTAAACTTGGGAGAGGCCAAGACATTATTATCCATAAGTAAAAGATTTTGTCTTTCGCCAAATTTTACGTTAACACTTTCAATCATTTTCTTAATATCAATATATGGCGTGTATGTTGGCTCAAATTGCTTAACCGCACAGAACTCACATTTCCACACGCATCCTCTTGTAGTATACCCGAGATAAGCGTCAGTATTTTGATAGCAAAAGTTTTGATTCTCAACGTCCTTTAATATCGTATAGTCTGGAGGAAGACCGTCTATGTTTACATCATCATCTTGGGCAATCTTCTTTGGATCATTTAATAAGCCTTGAATTGGCTGTATCCCTGTCGTATTAAATATTTCCTTTGGCATAAGACTAGCCAATATACCTCCAACAAAAAGTTTGCCTGAAAGCTTAAATAACGTTTCCTTGTAATACATTATTGTTTTTATTGTTTCTTCCCACGTGTAAGTAAACAGAGACGTAATATAAACCCTATCCCAGAAATTATCTCTTACGTTAGGATTACACCCTCTAACAAATACTACATCATCACCCTTTAACTTATGGTATGTGGATAATTTCATTAGTCCTAAGGGCGGATATTTACTTCTATAGGCAGGTTCAACTAATAAAATCTTTTTAGGCATCTTTTTATCCTAAGGAATAGAGTTATTTAGCGTGTAATTTAAGTTCTGCTGCAAAGTTCTTTATAAAACTTGCTTGTTCTTCGAAAATAAATTCTTTCAGAAAAGACACCCCTCCGTTAGCATATTCCTCAGCAATCTTAACTATCTCCGCCACATCATTAATAACTGCAATGTCTTTTGTCTCGGCTATTGCGATTGCTTGGAAAATACCCTTTTCCTCATCTGTTAGATTCCTCAATCTGAAAAATCCACTCTCAGTTTTAGCCGAACCATCAAGCCGTTTCCTTTTAGTATTTTTCTGACCAAATAGCAGTGCTAGAACGAAGAAATCCTTATTATCCATTTGCTTAAACTCTTCGCATTGTTGTCTTAGATTATCATATAGCTCTCGTGCTTCTTTACTAATAAAAAGTTGAGGATCTTTAATTTCTTTAATCGCTTTATTTGTCATATTTCACCACCTCCGATATGCCCTTAGTCTCATCATGTTTAAGAATTAACTCCTGGCTTACAACCGGCTTAATTTCTTGTTTAAAACCAGCGGTATATTCAGCATCAGTCACTAATAGAATAACCTGCACTTCCGTTAGAGCCTTCTTGAACCAGTCGGCAACATTCTTTCGATACTCGATATCAATCTTAGCAAGTGGAGTATCAATCACAATAGGGGCCAGAAAACCAGAAGTACTTCTTAATGCCGACATAAACGAGTACCCCATACACAAAGTTTCAGCGGCTGATAACGAAGTAACAGCATTAAAACCATCTTTTTGAACTACTAATTCATAGTTTTTTTCAATCTTGATATTATCAAAGTTTTTAGCGGTAATCAACTTGCCAAAAAACTCCTTAGTTCGAGTCTCTATCTCATTTCTGATCTCATCCATTATTTTTGTCTTGATAATGTCTAATTGTCTAATGCTTTCATCGCAAATATCAATCTTTTCTTTGATTGCCTGATATTTTTTCTGCTTCGCTAGCATTAGATTGTACTGTTTCTCGGCTTCGCGGTATTGATCTTCGTCCATTCTAATCCCCTGTTCGATCCTTCCCAACTTGCCTTTACCTTCGTATATTGCCGATTTATAGGTTTGCCGTTGTTCATGAACAGCTTTTATCTTGGCACAATCTATATTACCGATTTTAGTAACAATCTCTTTGAGTCTTTTTTGATTCTCTTCTATCTCTTCTTCAATTTTCTTCATCTTTAATTCAAAATCAGTTATCTTCTCTTGAACATCCCGCATATCCCTACTTGAGTTCTTTAAAGCGAATTTGAGTTCCATTGTATCGTTAACAATACCGGAATAGCGAGATTTATTAAGAAGCTGCTCCAATTTTTCTCTTCTTGCTTTATTCTCTTCTTTGCTCAAATCAGTTCCACAAATACATTTATTTTTCTTTAATAACTCTTCCAAGAAAGTTGCCTGGATCTTAGGCGGCAATTCATCAGTACTCTCCAACTTCTCAATCAATTCTAATGTCTGATTAATTGATTTCTTAGCGAAAACCGCTGGTGCGATTTTGAATAGGTATTGGGTATATTCTGTCTTTTTCTCATTATGACTATTTTCAAGTACTACAATCAGTCCCTCGACTTCTTTTCTTTGAGTTTCTAATTCTTGCACGTTCTTGTCTCCCACCTTTTCAAGCTCTTCATCTAATTTTTTCTTATTAATACAGGCTGTATCCAGCTCGCTAACAATCTTTTCTCTTTCTTGTTTTTCCCGGTTTATTTTGTCTTGTTGCCTCTGCATAATATCAGATACCAAATTTAGATTCGGGTCATCTTGAACTGTTTTTCGAAAAGCAGCTTTGTAAGAATTTAAATGATCTATTGCGTGTTGAAGCAATGTAACTTGAGAAAGATCAAAAATTGATTGCTTCACCTGAGTTGAGTCTATGTTTTCAAAAAGTTGGCGAAGTTTTTCGCCATCAATGAAGAAAAAATGACGCATATTCCTGGGCAAAATACGAGAGATTATGTACTCCGGATATGGGGCTGCTTTCCAGTTTTTATCAACTTGCTCCATAATTTTCAGCTTTCCATCTTCCTGATAATGCTTACTATGCTCATTCTTATAAGTAACCGCTCTCCTTTCAATCTCCTTTTCTCCCTCATCAGTATGCAGTATAACTTTGACGATAGTTTCTATAGATTTATTGGGCTTTAATTTATTAAACTCTTTTGTATTACATATCGGCAATGATCGGTCATCGGGCCGCAGATGCTCTTCTACTCCAAAAAAACACCAATTGATGGCGTTAAAGATATTAGACTTTCCAAATCCGTTTTTCCCTTCAATAACAATAATGTTTTTCTTATCGTCAATATTAAATTTAATCTTTTCATCAGCAAATTGGCGATAATTAGTCAGCTCTAAACTTTTAATTTTAACAAATTTCATGGATTCTCCTTTTAAGTTCAGAATATTCTGTTAAAGATCTCGTCATATTCCTCGGAAAACCTTGCACCTTCTTTATCAGAGATATCCATCTCGAAACCAAGGATCTCCTTAAGAAATTCCTTAATCTCCTTCTTTGCCTCAAGATTATCAATCTCACGCATTATTCTTTTGTTTATTTCTACCGCTCTTTTCATCCCTTGCTCCTTTCAGAGAATAACTAGTAAACGTCTAGTAATTCTTTGATTCTAAAGACCTCATTCATAGCTTCAATCTTATTTTCAGCCAAAGAGGAAAATTCTTCATACCTTTTTAGTTCTTTTTTAAGGATCTTTTTCTCATCCGCATCAATACTGTTTCCAATCTTGTCTTGTAGGGTGGGAACAACAATAAGATCGTAAATTCTCACAATTTGTTTATTGGGATGTCTTCGCAACAAACGCCCTCGTCTCTGGATATATTCTTTTGGATTACCTGTATTCGCTAACAAAATAGCCAATTCTGCTCTCAGAATATTTATACCTTCATCAAGACATTTCATTGCAACTAACGCCTTGTAATCTCCTTCTTCAAATCTTGAGAGAATATGATCTCTTTCGCTTTTATTATTGTACTCTTCTCTCGGCGAAGTCCCCTCTTCTCCTGTGAACCTATGTTGAACAATACCATTCTCATTCAACATATCCTGCACATTATCGATTTGCTGAGGTGAACAATAAAGTAAAAGATATTTGATATCCCCTATATCTTTTATAAGTTTTCTAAGCATGGTGTATTTAGAAACAGCGTTGGTAATAACCGCTTGACGCTTTTCACAAAGCCTTTGAAATTTATCACTCAGCTTAGCTTTATCATGCTCCTTCATGAACTGTTGTTTAATTTGTCTGCACAATTCATGGTAAGACTCGAGTTCTTGTGGATCTAAAGCAACAAATTTCGGGAAATATGCATACGGGGTTAGGAATGTCTGTTTGGTCGCGGGATTAATCTCCTTTAAAGCCCGTTCAAGAGTAAACTCATAAACTACTTTACCAAAGTAACTTTTAATATCATCGCTTCCCTCTTCGTCCATATAGCGATTCGGAGTCGCACTTAATCCCAATCTGTATTGATAGGCTGGAATCAAACCTTGGCCAAAAGTTTCGGCACCAGACCAATGGACTTCATCACAAATTAACAATGATGGTTTTTTAACTTTAGACACAATTTTAATAAACTTATCCGTGGAAAAAGTATTATAAGTAGTATAAACAACGCAATTATTTATGTATCCTTCATTAAGTTCAATAATCTTGTCGGCAAATTCTTGAAACTTTTTCTGATTAGTCCCATCCGCGACTATCGAGTACTTAAAGATATCCAGCTCATCAATATCTTTTTGCCATTGCTTTAAAATTGTGTTTTGTGGACAACAAATCACAGTTAGGAGATTTTTATTTTGCCGCATTAACTTGATAACACCTCCAATTGCAGTCTTAGTCTTGCCTGTGCCAGTGGCCATGGAAAAGATGCCCTGGAAATTATTAGTAAACCAACTATCGATTGCTTCTTTTTGGAAATACCACAATGTATCCATAAAGTCTGAAGGCGTGATACGGGGAGTAATAGCTACAGGAGAGCATCCTCTTCTTGTAACAAATCGTGCCTCTTGGGGAGGTAATTTTTCAATAAGTTTATCTTTCAAAGCCTTTGGAAAGTCGTAAGTTTTAACACCCGGGGAATAATCATTCCAAAGAGATTCAAAATGATCAATCTTAACCTTACATCTTTCTGCATCTACCCACGACTCATAAACATCAAACGATTCATAATTGTAAGAAACTCCGTACAAAGTCTCATTATTAGAGCCAGAGAAAGCAACTACATTACCATCTTCATCATAAAAAACACCTATCTTCTCATGATAAATTCCATAAGTATCTCTGGTCACCTTCTCGGGAAAAGCTATTCTAATATCTAGTTTGTTATTTTTAATAAGCCAGGAAAGAAAATTCATGCTGTCATTTAAAATCCCTGAGGGGATCTTATTGATTTCCTCTAAGAGAGCTGAGTAAATCACATCATCTCGTTCTTTATAGCCCTTCTCAATAGCAGTAACATCTTCTTCTCTTAATCGAGGATTACAGATCAATCTAATTTGACCATTCTGAGCAATAAATGCCTCAAGTCCACAAGATAACGCTACTAGTATTTCACTAGTAAAGAACCCAACAGCCCTATCGTATCGATGAGCATTGGCAAAACATGGCAAATAGAATTCTTTAACGATATTGTCTTCGCCGGAATTGTAAGACAGCTTAAGAGAGAGATCTTTTAAAGACATTTTATTGCACCAGTCCATCCAAGAAATATCCAGTATTCTTTCTAAGAGCTTTCGAGATTTTAATCAGTGTTTCCAAGGATGGCAAAGAAAAACCATTCTCGTACCTAGAAATAAATTTCTGTTTTGAATCAATCTTCTTAGCAAGATCGGTCTGAGT
>Ga0265297_10012046_pt1 | contig 10463 bp, 5 predicted proteins | sample Munlanlwell13791_FD_192502 | JGI IMG/M metagenome (GOLD analysis project Ga0265297, IMG submission 192502) | Leachate microbial communities from a municipal landfill in Southern Ontario, Canada - Leachate well 137-91 | ecosystem: Engineered > Solid waste > Landfill > Unclassified | place...
TGCATATTCAAGTACTTCATTTACTAACTCCATATCAAGGTTGCGCATTGGCTTTTGATAATAACGTGAAAAGTTTTCAAAGGAAGGACTTGTATTGTTTTCAGATGCTTGGCAATACAAAGAAAATAGACATAGCACACTTAACATTAACATTGAACCGGTATTCTCGCTGTTTTTCATATCCGATACTCTTTCAAAAATAGTAAGTCATTAAAACAAATTAGATGATTTCTACTAAAAAACTGCTCTAAATGCAAATTTAACAACAACTTATCAAAGAATTTATTGACTGCGTCATGTTTTTTTATATAGTTATGTGGATTTTGCCATTGTATAACTCATTAAAAAAAGGAATATAATGCTGTACATAAAAAAAATAATTATTATCACATTACTTCTCACGCCTTTACTCATCGGCAACCAAGAAGAATTATTCAATGCAATAAAACAAGGAAACTTGGAAAAAGTTAAACGCATAGTAGCCCAAGGAACATCAGTTAACGTCGTCAACAAAAAAGGAACTACAGCTTTGCTTTATGCGGTTAAAAAAAGATCACACAAAATTGTACAATTTTTACTTGAGCACGGCGCAGAATCAACTATCAGCACACCGAACCAATACGGTGCTCGCCCTCTTTGTAAAGCCATTTGCCATATGGATATGACAATAATCCATACGCTTCTTGAACATGGCGCAGCAGCATCGATTAATGAGGCTACTTCTGCTGGAGCAACTCCCTTATATTGGGCTGTAAATAGGAATCAAGAATCAATAGTACGTTTACTTTTAGACAACGGCGCAGCACCTTCTGTCAACATAAAAAACTGCTACAACGATACGCCTCTTTTGCTAGCTGCAGGGCATAACAATACCTCATTAGTAAAGCTGTTACTTGAAAACGGCGCCGCTGAAACAATCAATACTGTAAATGAATTTCAACAAACAGCACTCATTTTTGCGTGTGATCACTCTAATACCAAAATGGCCCGTCTGCTCCTTGAACATGGAGCCATAGAGTCTTTACACATAAGCGAACGTAAAGATTATACCCCACTCCATCTTGCCGCCATAAGAAACAATATGGAACTTGTAGAACTTCTTATGGAATATGGCGCAGCATCAAGCATTCAAGTCTGCACAAAAGATGGTTATAGTGTACTACACACTACAGCAATATATTCCAATTTACCTATGCTCCGTTTATTTTGCGAAAATGGCGCGCTGCCAGTTATAAACAAACCTAATTACCGCTCAGAAACCCCATTGTTCTGTGCAGTTTATGTCTCAAGCCCACACGTAGTACGCTACTTACTCGAGCATGGCGCCGCACCATCATTATCAATTGTTGCAATATTTGGTGAACCTTATTATAAACCAGGCACAAAATTCACTCCCTTAGAGTATGCCCGCTTTGTGCAAAAAAATTTTGGAGATACCAAAGAAATTCGCGAAATTATTGCCCTATTGACCCAATGGACATCAAGAGGATAATTTAAAAACATATATACAAAGCCAAAGGAAGGGGCTTATGTTTTCAAAACGTCTAATCCTTATCCTATCTGTATATGCAGCACATATTTATTGTTCATGTAATTATACCGGACAAGCTGTTTTCGTTCCGGCAGATAAAACCACATCTTGTTATTTTGGGGTAAGAACAATCCCATATCAAATTCCTTTCGCTCTTCAGTACAATGCACCTGTAAGGTACAGGCAATGGCAAGTTGCTGATTTTGCACAAAAAGTGTCTCAAGTTACTCAGGAAACGCAAACTATTGCATATGACTATGAAGAAGATTCTACAATGCTTTCATCGCAAGAACTTGAAGAAAAATCTCAAGCATTATCTAAGAACATTGACCGAATATCTTTACTCACAGATGACGCATTGGTAAGTGATTCAGAACATAATGAGTTAAATAATACAAAACAACTCGCTTACCAAACTTTAACAAAAATTAACAACAAACTTAGTGAAAGAAATCTGCTATTATCCAAAGAGCATGAAAATTATGCCAAAAAATTAGAAGCAATGAATCCTGAACAACAAAGTATTGAATTAACCAAAATAAATAAAACATTGGAAAGAGAATATACTCTATGCCTTGCAGAACAACATGAACTTGCATGTTGTCGAAAAGAAATAAATAAAAAACAAGAAAGAATAAAGCTATATGAGGACAATTCATTAAAATCAATAGCTACCCTTCTTGTAAAACAAGCAATATTTTATTCACCTCAAGATGCTATTGCACAAGAAAAAAGCGATTTAAAAGTATTAAATACAAAAGCAAGTATGTACGAGAAAAGTATAGCAAACAGAAAACTTCTGATAGAGAAACTCACTCTTCAACGAAACCATTGCCAAAGAATTCTTCAACAAAAAATTAAATCATCGACTTTAGAAATACACGATATAGATAATCCAGCTCTATACGATCTAGAATATAAAATATCTAAATCATATAAGCTCGCCGGAGATGAAAAAACGCGCCTTACACAAGCACTTGGTAATACTAAACGTGAATCTAAAGAATACAATCTACTCACACAAAATCTTGAAAAAATATCTGAAGCCTATAACACATGTGGGCAAGCCCAAATAGCAACCAGAAATGAAATAGGTAGACGACTGTATACACCCGAGTATATAGCTTTTTTACAAGATACCCGCGCAGAACTCACACAGCAGATATATGATGGTGCTGCAGATAGCGACACACAAGGGTTACTTGATGCTGTAAATACATCGTTAAACAATCCTATGAATATTAATGAAGTCAATATTCAACTTGATGGAAAAACCCTAAACTGGCTAAAAGATCACGTTGCAGAAACATCTGACTTTAATCATTTTACCGGCGACCCTGTTGGTCGTTATATTTTTAAAAAGAATATAGATACCTTACTCAAAGCTCGTGACATTGAGTTTGTCCATTCATCTAAAGCTATAGCAAGAGACTGTTGTCAAGTTGTGGTTAATTTTGGAGGTGCCGCACTTGATATGGTCAAAGATGGGCTTGTACAAGAGGCAAAAAGATTTACAGATATAGCTTCTGCAATCTATAATCTCACTCATTTCACTGTTAATACCGCCTATGGAGCCTTGGAAGGGTCAGCAGAAGGATGCTATGCTTTTGCAACAATGTGTACACATCCCGTTGAAACTATACAAAAAATCTCTGGTGCTATTGAAACAATTGATGACTTTGTTGATAGGCTATTCATGCTTGATCCCACAGCCATAGATGAAGCAAAAACATTGGGGCATACCTTAATTCAATCCTGTAAAGAATTCCGACAACTACCTTTAGATCAAAAAGGTTATTACATTGGTAAATGTATTGGATTTATATGGGGCCCAGGAGCAATCGCAAAAGGAACTAAATGCCTAACAGCTCTTCCAAAGATACAAAAAGGGCTTACCGCACTTAGCCAAATGGCTAGCACAGAAATGGCTACACTAACTCAATTTGCAAAGAATACTGCTACAGGGGTTATGCTTGCCACTAAAACCAGTGAAGCTGAGCTGGTAACTCTCGGAGGAAAAGTTATGTCAAAAGAGCTAGCTGAAGCTTTTACATATGCGCATAGCAAGATTGGCGGGACACTCCCCTTAAAAGATTTCGTTAGCTTTATTCAAAAAACTCAAACGCCTATTACTCAATCGTTCAAAAGAGCCTTTAGCACAATTGAAAAAATGAATGCCTTGCATATTGACCCAAAAACACAATCATTATTAAAAATACCTTATTTAATTGATGAAGCACGATTCGAACAAGTTGTTACATTGCTCAAAGAAAACGAGATCATTAAAAATATTGGCGGTGAAATTTTTATTCAAGGAAGTAGAGCAAAAGGAACCGCTAAGATATACTCCGATATTGATATTGGTATCAGAGTAAGTGCTACTCGATTTGAGGAACTTATTCAGGAATGTTTTCCAAATGCTGCAAATTGTAAATTTAAAACTATGCAACATGCCTTAAAAACAGGGAAAATACACCGAAGAGCTTTAAATTTAAGCAAACTGGGGAAAAGAATAGAGGAAATATTAGGAATTCAAGTAGACCTTTCAGCAATACTGTCTGGTGGGCCTTTTGATATAGGACCATTTATTAATCTTTAATTTAAGGATTTGAATTATGTTACAAAGCAATGAAAACTTAATCGACGGTGATTTATACTGTACCCTTTATGTTGATACTCATATAGAACACCCTGGATTTGTAATTCTAATCAATGACTTTTTAAATGGAAAAATATTTTTAAGAAACATAGATAATGACTACTTATCTCTTTCAGTAATGAAAAATGAAGATTATGATCCTATTAAAAAAGATTCTGGACTAGATGATGCTTTTTTATATTATCGTTACTATCTTGATGTCGATCCAGCTGACAATGTAAATCGTGAAACTTTTATACAGCAATTAAAATTCCTGATAAATTTCTTACGTAAAAATGATTTTAAAACTCAACCAGTCTGCGATTTCGAAGATGAGTTAAATGACATTAATAACGCGAGCTTGATCTAATAAATCAATCCTACCTCATTAGATTGAGACAAGAAAAACACACTGAAGACTATTAAAAATTTTTTAATTATCCAATGCTTTACGTATCAGAAGTTGAAGGAAATCTTTTTGCACAAAATAATTCACACTCAATGTACAAACACAAAGACATAAAAGTTGGTATAGAAACTTCATATAGAGAATATGAACAAGAAGACATAATCATTGAAAACGCAATTTATTCATCGCATGGAAACTGGGGTATTATTATTTCTCATGAAGAACATGCAGTATTAGGTGGACATAAACAATGCATTGAGACTTTTAAAGCAGCCTATCCCGACTACATAAATGATCAAAAAAGTTTATACAAGCCATGGAATATTGGAGCTTAAAACAAAAGAAAGATTCTAGTTGGTTAAAATCATACATACACTATATTAACAATGATTAGAAAGGTTCTAATCGAACAACTTGCTGCATGAGTAAATCGATGGAAACGTACAAAGAGATAACCCTAAACTGTATAGAGTCTATCTAATTTACATTTTAACCATTCAAAAGAAAGAATCTACTACGGTTTAGGGTTATTATTGCTAAGTAATGTATCACTATTTTTTATTACTGTCACAAACTATTTTTATTTCGTAAAAATTGGTGGAGCTGACCGGGCTTGAACCGGTGACCTCATGATTGCGAACCATGCGCTCTACCAACTGAGCTACAGCCCCAAATATATCTACATGTATCTGCTTAGTAGATGGACGATAATACAGATACTGGATAGAAAGACTGGTGGAGATGAGCGGGATCGAACCGCCGACCTTATGAATGCCATTCATACGCTCTACCAACTGAGCTACATCCCCAAAAATTATTTCAAAAAACTGTTCTTTATTCCAGCTTCCGTTATATTAAGTTAAAAGATTTAAAACAAAATGGCAAGTACTAACTTTACCAAGGAGATTTTCTATGGCTACACATAGGGTATACGGTTTATGTTTATTAGCATGCTCACTGGCTTACCTACAAGCTACTCAAAAGCCAGAAGCACTCATAAAGCCTATCGATAATACAAACAATTCAATAGAAATAACTATTCCTGTCGAACAAGGCACACATATTTACGCTGATTCAATACAACTATCCGTCAATAACCCAGCTGTTTCGCTAAGCCAATATAAAACATCAGTTGACCCTGTCGTTCAATATGACACTACATTTAAAGAAAACCGCAGAGTTTTTCAACAACCTATCATACTCTCTTGTACAGCAGCAACAACAACTCCGGATATCAATAATGCATACCTAAGGCTCGTATACTACACAAGCGCAAGCAAAAACGCCTTAGAACATACGTGGCCTCTACATTTTGGACTACCAACTCAACCTGTTGAACCAGAAAAAGCAACGGTCGAACCTCAGGCTACACAACACGAGGAACAAGCGGCAAAAGAATCCCAGGTTCAGGAGTCAGGACAATCGCTATCTTGGTTTAACTACTTAAAAGATGTTGCTACAAACAGTCAGTTGTTATGGGTTCGCATTTTAATCGCTTTCTTGCTTGGTCTACTTTTAAGCTTAACTCCGTGCATCTATCCGATGATACCAATCACTATTGGCGTCTTACAAGCGCAAGGAGCCCCTTCCTTTTGGCGCAACTTTAGTCTTGCTTTAGCTTATACATTAGGTATAGCTACAACATTTGCACTTCTAGGTCTTGCAGCCGCTCTGGCAGGTCAAGCATTCGGCAGCTTCATGAATAATCCAATAGTTATCCTTCTGATAGTCGCACTACTCATATACAGCGCACTCTCATTGTTTGGCTTTTATGAAATGAAGGCACCTCGCTTTATGCAACGAGGCAGTTCAACAAAAGGTGGCAGCCTTCTGGCAGCTTATATTTTTGGCGCGGCAAGCGGAACCGTTGCATCGCCATGTTTATCCCCCGGATTACTCTTCATGCTTACCTTAGTAGCAACCCTTAAGAGCTATTGGGCAGGATTTATTCTTCTTTTCTCTTTCGCCGTTGGATTAAGCATTCCTCTTTTAATTATCGGCACCTTTTCAGGCGCCCTTAATTTATTACCACGCGCAGGTTCATGGATGCTTGAAATTAAGTATCTGTTCGGATTTATGATGTTGGGTATGTGCTTTTATTTTCTTGCAAGTATTTTACCCGTACATATTTTACTCGGCAGTTTAGCATTATTCTTCTTGGTTGTAGGTATCATTAATCTATGGCATGCCAAAAAGCTCCAACCCGGCACATGGCAAAAAGCCTGGAATATTTTAGGCATGCTTATGATTGCAGCCTCAGTTTTTGTCGCTTTAAAGGCTGTAAAAGCACTTTATATACCAACACAAAGCGCCCAAGAAAAAAGTGTTTGGTCGAGCAATTATCAAGAAGCTTTTGATGCGGCTAAGAATGCACATAAAAACCTTTTTATCTTTGTTCATGCTCCCCGTTGCAGTGCCTGCAATGAGATAGAAGAACGATTGACTGAAAAACGCCCATTAGCTGCATTACAAAGAGTTGTAGCACTTCAAGCTAACTTAGCTCGTGATACAGATCCAAGTACCAAGATACTTATAGAAAGATTCAATATCTTAGGAGCCCCTGTATGTATTCTGCTTAACCCTAAAACAGATTCTGTAATCAATCGCTGGGACAGCGAACTTAATAATGAACAATTTAACCAAATGATCAGCATACTCGAACAACAATAAAGAATTTTATTCAATCAATAAAGCAAGAGCAGGAACCAAGTTTTACTGCTCTTGCTCATGTATATACCCAGATATCTTCACTTAAATCATAGCCAAATAGAAAGATTGCTTTAATAATGCTTATTTTTATGGTACTTTATTAAAATACAAGTATTTTAAGGATAGGCTATGGAAATAAGAAAAATTAATGTGCTTAGAGCATATCTCCTTCTTTGTACGATTATACAAAGCGAGGCTATGCAATATGCCAACCGGCAAGTACAACCTCAAATACCTTTATTGGTACAAGGCCGCATACTTGATAATATCGACGGGAACGTACTTTCTGCTTTGGGTAGAGGATTACTTGAAAACGACATATTACCGATTCGCGCAAAACATCTGATTAAAGCTGCTGCTTATAAATCATCACCAGACCCATTAGCACTCTATTTATGTGGCTGCACATGCTTATCAGCACTTTCAGGCTTTGTTCCGGCAATGTATTTTTGTGCGCTCGAATGGCTCAAGATATCGCTGAACACTTCTCCAATACGCATACAAAAAACCATTACCTCCATTCTTACTACTCTTGAACAGCATTCATTTTCAGAAACAACAATGTTGCCTCTACTGCAAAAAAAAGCCACTAAAGTAGGATGTTCGCTTGACCGTGATATGCCGGAAAATTGCCCATATGCACAAAGTATGCGCTGGAATAGAACTCCCCCTCTTCAAGCTGCTTGCAACATGTTTGCTTTACTTATTGAACACTATTTTAAACAAGAACGACTGGCGGAAGAACCTTGGGCAATTAGAGCTTGTTATGCATTAGCATTATTAGAACAAGCAGGCTTATATGCCCAAACTCCTACAGCAACCCCTGCACAATACCTTTATTTTGCTGCTAATAAACACTTTGAACCCGCGCTTTGGGATCTTATTACATTATCGCTACAAGACAACCCACAGCAAAAAGATGCTTTTCTAACAGCACAGACTACATTTTTAGAGGCAAGGAAACAGATAGTATATATATTAAAGACAGAAGTCACTCAAGAAAAATTTGAGCGCTCGCTTGACGATATATGTATAATGATTGATTTTTTACGATCATATAGCCATTATGTCCCGTGTGCCCATATTTTTGCAACTTCATATACGAATATAATAGAAGTACTACACAAAATTATTCAAACCACCGGTAATTACAAAGCCCGTTGCATGCTTGCAACTATTGAATTAGAACAAACAACGGATAATTCAATTGACAAGGCTTTTGAAATACTTGAACCTGTGGTTTACAACCCTCAAACTCAGCGATTTTTTGCTCAACATATTAATAAAAAAGCACGCGAAAATCTCGTCGCACACGCACAAGATAATGTTCATGCAAGCTTTATGCTTGGCATTATTCTTTTTTCTAACAAAGAAACACAAACTGAAGCGTATACATTTTTTAATCTAGGTACACAAAAGAAGGATTTTTATTCACTTTGTTCTGCTGCAAGCATGATCAGAAAAAACTTTGATAAAGATAAAACCCTTCACGATGCAGTGATCTATTATAAATATGCATGCGCATGCGCACCCACAGCAGAACTTAAAAATATGGTATTACAAACGCTCGATCGCATGGCGCAGGAAGGATGTTTGCCTGCGCATTGTCAATACATATTAGAACTTCTCAGCTCTCCTGAACAGATCGAAAAAGCTGATGCCATAATACAATCTATTGAAGCGTTGCCTAATAAGGAGTTCGGACTCTATATAACGTATTTTAAAAATAATTGTACACTGCAACTTCACGATTTAGCTGAAGCAGGCGTTGAATCTGCAGCACGCCTACTTGGCTATGTTCATTATGTTCTCGCTCATGAACATCCAGCACAGTATATATGGCATTTGCACCTAAGTCTCGGAAAGCTACATAGGTACGATAAAACAGAAAGAGCTCGTAAACTCGCGGCAAAAACAGCTTACACATTAGCTTGTCACTATCGACAATCAGGTAATACCAAAAACGCATTGCGCTTATTTGAAATAGCCGCATCGTACGATCATGCGCAGGCAACGAGCTATTGCGCATTAGCTCGTTTACAAATAAAAACAAGTCGTAACCAAACACAAGATATACAATTAGTTGAACAACTTGCAGCAGAAGGCCTTATAGAAGCACAGAAATGTTTAGTGCAGATTTATTGCCAAGAACTAAGCTCAATAACACCTCAACATCAAAGTCCTTCTATCATTAAAGCACAACAATATCTTGAACATATTATAGAACAACAAGAATGCGAACCTATCTATTATCTGCTGCTTGGTAAAATACTTGCACAAAATACATGTGAGATAGACAAAAATAAAGCAGTTAAATTATGCGCACAAGCAACAAAATTAGGTTTAACTTTAAACGAACAAGAAGCAGAACAATTTGGCATGCTTGCCTTTGAAACTCATCAAGATCAATTAGCTCTGCAACTCTTGGAAACTTGCAAACATACTAAATCTATTCAATTAGCAAAGGCCTTACTTTATTTACGAAACCCAGAGCCCCAAAATACTCACAAACAAAAAGTATTCTTAGCTTTATCAGAATATCTTTTAATAGAACATGATACATTAACTATTGATCCTGCATGGGCAGATTTTGTTTTTTCTATCTTACAAGAACTCAAAACTACGCTTAATGAAAGCGAATACGAAACCATGGTATTCTTACGCTTATGTTATGCATATGGACTTGAAAAAAAATTCATTCCTCACCATGAGTTCATACAACTCGTCGATAGTCTACAACCTGTTAATTCATTATCTTCCTTAAGCTTTATTATTTTTCTTCATAGACATGGCATTATAACGAATCATTCCATTCCTACAATACTCGAAACATACAAACAATTATTGAACGCAGAAAAGTCTGAACTATACAAAGGTGAAATACTTGAACAACTCACACTTTTAGCACAGCCAGTATTACAAAAAAACTATTACAATGAATCTCAAGAGGTTATGATTCATGCAATAAAAGCAACACATGCACTTGTTATACAAGAATATACTTCAAATTTATCTACTGCATGCTTACACTTTTGCCTTGCAGAAGAAGCAACCACAAGTATATTTTCCTATGATCATCCTATGATCTATGCTTCTCATATACTAGGATCTGTCCATATTCTCGCAAATTTAGCTCAAGAACAAAAAACTGATGCGTTTATTGCAACATTATTATT
>Ga0265297_10012047_pt1 | contig 10461 bp, 12 predicted proteins | sample Munlanlwell13791_FD_192502 | JGI IMG/M metagenome (GOLD analysis project Ga0265297, IMG submission 192502) | Leachate microbial communities from a municipal landfill in Southern Ontario, Canada - Leachate well 137-91 | ecosystem: Engineered > Solid waste > Landfill > Unclassified | place...
CTGATCGCGGAAGGCGCGACGGAAGTCCAGCGCGTGTACCATCTGGACCGGGGTTATGAAAACCTTGAACAGAAACTCACGGCCCTCGGGGCCTCGATCCGCAGGGAGAAGGAATAGAAGACACAACTTACGGAATGTAAGTTGTCGGTCTGAATTTATCCCGCCCTTTTTACGAGGGTGGTGATGTTGGGCAGGGGGTTTTGAAATCAATAAACCAGTCATTTTGGAAAAAGTTTTCAAAAGGGCGGGATTCAATTCGCCCCCACAGCTTCGCTTTGTGAAGCAAAACGTTGGGGGCTCATTAAAGGAGGCAATGTGGCAGTCAAAATAAGAATGAAACGTTTCGGCAGCAAGAACCGTCCCCAGTGGCGCATCGTCGTCAGTGACGCGAAGATGCCGCGCGACGGGCGCTTCATCGAGGAGATCGGTTATTACGACGCTCTTCCCAAGGAAGATATTTTTGTCGTGAAGCAGGATCGTCTCGACTATTGGGTAAAGCAGGGCGCACAGGTGAGCGTGGCCTTGAAGAGCCTTATACGGCGTGAGAAGAAAAAAACAAAGAAAAGCGCCTAGTACCGTTCCCCATTTGTTTTTATGGGTTAGCGGTGTTAGTGCTAGCACCGCGAATCCTTAAAATCAATGCTGCTAACACAGTTGCCAGGACCCTTGGGTCAGGAAGGCGCTTCATGCTTACGATCGACATCGTAACGCTTTTCCCGGGTTTTTTCAAAAGCCCCCTCAAGGAATCGCTTTTGGAAAAGGCCATGACAAAAGGGCTTGTAAAGGTCCGGGCGCATGATCTTCGCGATTGGACGCACGACCGCCATAAAACGGCGGACGATAAACCGTTCGGCGGCGGGGCGGGAATGGTGATGAAGCCCGAGCCGATCTTCGAATGTGTGGAAGCGATCGGCAAGGATGCCTGGGTGGTGCTTCTCGACCCCCAGGGCGAGCCCATGAGCCAGACGTTGGCTGCGAAGCTCGCAAAGGAAAAACAGCTCGTTCTGATCGCCGGACATTACGAAGGCGTGGATCAGCGTGTGAAAGACCATCTGATCGACCAGGAAATATCGGTAGGCGATTTTATTACGATGGGCGGTGAAGCACCGGCCCTTTGCCTGATCGAGGCGGTAGTGAGGCTTGTGCCGGGCGTTCTGGGGAACGCGGAATCGGTCAAGCATGAAAGTTTTCAAACGGGGATACTGGAACATCCCCATTACACACGGCCCCGCGAGTACCGGGGGTGGAAAGTTCCCGAAGTGCTTGTATCGGGGGACCACAAAGAGCTGGAAGCCTGGCGGAAAAAAACAGCCGAGCGGGTGACGAGGCAAAAAAGACCTGATCTTTTGAAATAATTTACACAAACGGGAGAATAATCAAATGAGTAAAATGGACATCGTGGAAAAAGAAGCCGCATCAAAGAAAACACCGGAATTCCGCGTGGGCGACACCCTCAAGGTGCACGTCCGCGTAAAAGAAGGCGACAAAACCCGCACCCAGCTTTTTGAGGGCGTCTGCATTCGCAAAAAAGGAAAAGGCATCCGCGCCAGTTTCACAGTCCTCAAAGAAAGCTATGGGGACAAGGTCGAGAAGATTTTTCCGCTTCATTCGCCGAACGTGGAAAAAATTACAGTGAGCGTGAAAGGCAAAGTCCGCCGCGCGAGACTGTATTACCTGAAAAACCGATAGTACCGTCAGATCCCGGCGCGATGGAGGTTGCCAAAAAGTTGTCCCGCAAAGCGCTTCTCCTTGAGAAACTCCGGGCCTTCGACCGGCAGGAAGCCCCTGCTGTGGGCGAAGGATGGATGGCAGGCGTGGATGAAGCCGGGCGCGGTCCTTTAGCCGGCCCCGTAGTTGCGGCGGCTGTGATCCTTGTGAACCCCGGGACCCTTGCCGGCATCAACGACTCCAAAAAACTGAGCGCCAAACGCCGCGAGGAGCTTTATGTCCGGATCGCGCGTTCCGGTATCGTCGGTATCGGTTTCGCGGATGAGAAACAGATCGACGAACTCAATATTTACGAAGCTACGCGCCTGGCCATGAAAAGGGCCGTACTGAACCTTCCGCACACTCCCGCGAGTCTTCTCATTGACGGCCCCATGCGTCTGGACCTCGAGCTTGAGCAAAAAGGCATTATTCACGGCGATGGAAAATCGGCGAGTATTGCCGCGGCCTCGATCGTGGCTAAAGTCTTTCGTGATCACTGGATGCGAAAACTTCACGGACTTTATCCAGTCTATGGGTTCTATAAACACAAAGGTTACGGGACCGCCGAGCATATGCGGGCCCTCAGGGAAAAAGGCCCGTCTCCTGTCCACCGCCGCAGTTTTGCACCAGTCCGGGAGGCGGCACTGATTTTTCATCCGGCAAAAGAGAACGAGGAAATGAGCGCTGTCCCGACGGCCATAAATCAAAAGAAAATAAAAGTCGGGGCGGCCTCGTGAAGCTGACGCCTCATCCCGGCCCCTTTCGGTCATCTTTAGGCGAACGGGGCGAAATGGTGGCTTGCGGGTTCCTGAAAAAACACGGGTACGAGATCCTTGAAAGAAATTACAGGTGCAAACTCGGTGAGATCGATGTGATCGCCCGGCGGCACGGAAGGCTTGCATTCATTGAGATCAAAACACGGACGAGTGCCCAGTTCGGGACGCCACAGGAGGCCGTAAACCTTCAGAAACAAGAGAAGATTTTCAAAATCGCTCAATGGTACCTAAAAGAAAAAAAGCTTATGAAAACCCCGGTCGCATTTGACGTTGTCGCGGTCCTTTGGAGAGAGGGGCAGGCGCCCGAGGCGCGTCTCATCGCCGATGCTTTTGAAAGAGAGGACAAATTTTATTGATTCTCGTGCAAAAAAAGCGCAAGATACCCGCCATTTGATACACGGAGATATGCATTGCTTTATGTGCGACTGGCACGCAGGTTTGACAACACTATTTTGTGGAGGAATTTAAATTGAATAAAAAATCTTCTGGTTTTCCGTCGCCTCTTTCTATCAAAGACAAAGAAGAACTTTTGGCCGTTGAAGGGGAAGTTTGTTCTTATGGAGATACGGTGCATTATGCCGAGCGTCCCAAGATATTCGATCGGTGTGAGGGCAGTTATCTCTATGACATGGCCGGGAAACCTTATCTGGACCTTCAGATGTGGTATTCCGCCGTGAACCTGGGTTATGGCAATTCCCGGGTCAATGAGGCTCTCAAACGCCAGATCGATAAACTTCCGCAACTGGCCTGTCAGTACCTTCACCGCGAAAAGATCGAGCTGGCGGAGCGTATTGTGGAAAGCATCAGGAAAAGCTTCGGCCTGAAAGGGCGCGTCCATTTTAACGTGGGCGGTTCCCAGGCCGTGGAAGATGCCCTCAAACTGGTGCGTAAAAATACCGGCCGTTCCCGGATGTTCGCTTTTGAGGGCGGCTATCATGGCCGCACGCTGGCTGCGTCGGCGATCACATCGTCCTATCGTTACCGGGAAGCCTACGGAGAATTCGGGGACCGGGCCGAATTTGTTCCTTTCCCGTATGTCTTCCGCTCGCCCTTTCCGAGCGATCCCAAAGCCGCCGAAGATTATTTTATCCGCGAGTTCGAGCGCAAATTCGAGCACGAATACACCGGGGCCTGGAACCCCAAAACAAAACGGGCGGAGTTCGGCGCCTTTTTTATCGAGGCGATCCAGGGAACGGGCGGCTACATCATACCTCCGAAGAATTATTTCAAACGGCTTGCCAAGATATGCCGCGATCACAGCATTCTTGTGGTGGACGATGAGATCCAGATGGGTTTTTTCAGGACCGGGAAAATGTGGGCGCTCGAACATTTTGATGTCCAGCCCGACATCCTGGTCTTCGGCAAGGCCCTGACCAACGGTCTGAACCCGCTCTCGGGGATCTGGGCCCGGGAAGAGCTGATCTCGCCCGAAAAATTCGGTCCGGGTTCCACGCATTCAACCTTTTCATCCAACACGCTCGGCACGGCGGCTGGCCTGGAGGTCATGAAGATTCTCGAGGAACAGGATTTCGGCCCCAAGGTGATGGCCAAAGGCTCTTATTTTCTCGAACGCCTGCGTCAGCTCCGGCGCAAACATCCTGAGATCGGGGACGTCGACGGTCTCGGGCTCGCGATGCGCATGGAAATGTGCGAGAAGGACGGTTTGACGCCTAACCGCGCCCTGGCCGACCGGATGTTCCAGATCGGGTTGGAGGGAGACCTTGAGGTCGATGGGCAGCCGATAGGGCTTGTGCTCGACATCGGGGGCTACTATAAGAACGTGATCACACTTGCCCCGTCGCTCGAGATCCGGGAAGAAGAAATCGACCGGGCCGCGTACCTTTTGGATCAGCTCATTACCCGGGCAAAAACAAAATAACAAGAAATAAGGAATGCATTGTTCCGGTTTCCTGAGAGATATTCGCTCTATCCTCTCTTCCGTAGGGCACATTTAAATGTGCCCTACAGGAGGGAATAACTGGAGCAACGCATAAGGACTATGGCGGTTAAATTCTGTTTTCGTTTACCACGGCAATCTTCGTCTCCTGTCCTGACAAATGGATTGGAATACAAGGCCGAGCCTTCGCAGGCGACGGTCCTTCTGATCCATGGCCTGACCGGCACAACGAACGAAATGAAGGGCCTGGCCAACTTTTTTTACCGAAGGGGCTATTCAGTCCTCTGTCCCAGACTTGCGCATCACGGGGAGTCGCTTCACATTCTGAGGCGGGCCAAGTGGCAGGAGTTTTACCAGTCGGTCAAAGAGGCACTTTCGAAGATCCCTTCGGACCAGAAAATATTCACGGCCGGCCTCTCCATGGGCGCGTTGCTCGCTCTTTTACTGGCCGAGGAATTCCCGGAACGGATTTCGGGCGTGACCGGTCTTTCTCCGACGCTTTTCTATGACGGATGGAATATTCCCTGGAGCCATTGCCTTTTGCCGCTCGCATATTACACACCCATCCGTTATTTCACCTATTTCAAGGAAGAGCCGCCCTACGGGATCAAGAATGAACGCATCCGCAGCAGGGTCCATGAGTATTATAAAAACGCCTCACTCGCCGATGTCTCGGAAGCGGCGCAGTACGGATATCCCTATTTTCCGGTGACGCTTCTCTGTGAATTGCATCTGCTGATCCGGGAGCTGATGAAAAAAATGTCCCGTATAACCGCCCCTGTTCAGCTGATCCAGGCCTCGGAAGACGATATGACCAGCGTCAAAAATTCGCAATTTATCTACGATCACGTTGCTTCAACCCAAAAAGAAATTGTGCTCCTGCATGACTCCTATCACGTCATTACGGCCGACCAGGAACGGAGAACGGTGGCCCAGAAAATGAACGAATTTTTTTGCCGTATCCAGGGCATACAGCCGGGCGAGACGCTCAACGGGGAAGAGGAGAGAGAGGAAGACGCGTGCCGTCCTGCGTAAAAAAAAACAAACCCCCCGTAGTTTTTCTTGACTTCGACAACACAATCACCAGTCTGGATGTCCTCGATGCCGTGATCGGACGGTTTTCTATCGATCAAAAGTGGATGGTCTACGAAGAGGCATGGAAAGAGGGAAAGATCGGATCGCGGCAATGTCTCGAGGCGCAGCTGCGATCGGTCCGCGTGACCCGCGCGGAACTGGTAAAATATGTGCGGCAGATCCCGCTGGACCCCTTCGCTTTAAAACTTTTTCAAACGCTTCGCCGGCAACACATCCCGTTCATTATCGTCAGCGACAGTTTTACCGTGATCATTGAAACCATTTTGCATCACCACGGGATCCAAAAGGCCAAAGTTTTTGCCAATGAACTGGGATTTAAAAAAGACCGGCTCATTCCTTCGTTTCCTTATCACTCGAAGGACTGCCGCCGGCGCTGCGCCCATTGCAAAAAGATCCATGTTTTGAAACATAAAGACAAAACAACGATCTATGTCGGGGACGGCCTCTCGGACGTTTGTCCGGCGCTTGAAGCGGATATTGTTTTTGCCAAAGACAGCCTCGCAAGCCATCTTGAAGCGGAAAGAAAATTCCACACCGCGTTCTGCGATCTGGGGGATGTTTGCGCGTTTTTTGAACGCACAAAACGAAAAACCCCTTGATGAAAACCTATGCTTGATAACTTATCGGCGGGGTTAACCGTGACGGCGCCGGAAAAGCGGGGGAACGGAAACGCCGGCTTGCGCACGGAGATCATCACGGACATCACGCGGATTTCTCCCGAAGAATGGTCCCGGGTCTATCCGCAGATCTGCGAAAGCTATCATTTTTTCAAGACCCTTCAGGAATCGGGTCTCGAACAATTCGAATGGCACTATATTCTTGTCTATGACGCCGGAGAACTTGTGGGCGTTGCCCCTTGTTTTTTAATGCATTATCCTCTCGATACCACGATCCAGGGCCCGATAAAATCCGTCCTTCTGAAGATCAAAAAAAGATCCCCGAATTTTATGGAGTTGAGGGTGCTGGTGTGCGGACTGCCGATGGGCCAGGGGAGGATCGGCGTTGTCAGGGATGCCGGGGCCGTGGTGCAGGCGATCTGCAGAGCCATGGAATCCCTTGCCGCATCCCGGAAGATATCGATTTTGGGCTTCAAGGACTTCGGCTTGCGGGAATGCGAATGGCTGGATGTGCTTCAGGCCGAAGGTTATTACAAATTCGAAAGCATGCCGTCGACCGAAATGGCCGTTCCATACCGGTTTTTTGACGAGTATGTAAAAACGCTCAACCGCGTCTCGCGCGACGGGCTGAAACGAAAACTCAAGGAAATAGACCGCGCCGCTCCGCTTCCTATGGAGATTCGCGAACATTTATCGGAAGATGAACTGGATCAGGTCTACGCCCTCTACACGCAGACCTTACTCAGGCACGGCGAAATGTCCTTCGAGATCATGACGAAAGATTTTTTCCGCCGCCTTTCGGGCAATATGCCGGCCCAGACCCGTTATTTTTTGTGGCGCCTGAACGGTCGCATTGTGGCCTTCGCGCTATGTCTTGTCTCCGCCGAGAGAATGATCGATTATTATTTGGGTTTTGACTACGCCCTGGCCCATGATCTTCATCTTTACTTTACCCGCTTTCGCGATCTCATGAAATGGTGCATTGAAAACAAAATCCCGGTTTATGAAATGGGCAACACCGGATATGAGGCCAAGAGGCGCCTGGGGTTCGAATTCGTCCGCCTTTTTGTTTATGCCAAGCACCTCAATAAATTCGTCAATCCGTTCTTTCATCTGTTGTGCCGGTGCCTGAGGCCGGAAAATTTCGACGCAACGTTCAAACATATCCGGAAAAAATCATGAGCAAAGCCGGCGGCATCACCCTCAAAATATTTCTCGCGGTTTTCCTGAACGACGTAATCGACGCACTGGCCCAGGTCCTGATGAAGAAGGGGCTTGCGGGGGAGGCCATGGTTTCCTGGAGCATCCACGACCTGCTCTCTTTCGTGACTCAGAACGCGGTTTCGCCGCTGGTGATAGCCGGCATCATCCTGTGCGCGCTCAATTTCTTTCTTTGGATCATTGTCCTTACAAAGATCGACCTGAGTTTGGCCGTTCCTTTGGGGAGCACCACGTACGCACTCATCCCGCTTTCCGCGGTCGTTTTTCTGCATGAAAAAATACCCTTGATGGGGATCGCGGGCATCTTCTGTGTCATCTTCGGGATACTGATCCTGTCAAAAAGCAAGTCGGCTGCTCCTTCCATGGTGCCTACGCCATGATTCTCATAAATTTAAAACCAAAGGTAATCATGACAGCCCAAACTTTTCATTTCTTTTCCAAAAAGGTAGTTTGGGCAGCCCCATCCCGCCTTTGTAGCGGCGGGATGATAGGTATTGGGACAGCCCAAGTCACCCTTCAAGAAAAAAAACAGGAGACTTGGGCGCCATGATCCGGATCATTTTGTGCGTGCTTATTGCCGAGACGTGGAACACCGCGGGACAATTGCTTTTCAAAAAATCCGCGAATACCTTGCCGCCTGCGTCAGGGGCGGATTGGAGAGCTTACGGGATCTTTTTTAAAGATGTGGTCCGCCAACCCGGCATTTTACTGGGGCTCGTCTGTCACGCGGTCGGACTTGTCTTTTGGCTTGCGGCGCTCAGCCAGGGGGCCTTGAGCATGGTATTCGTTTTCGGCAGCATGCAATACATTCTTGTTTTGATTGCCTCGCGTATTTTTTTGGATGAAAAAATCGATGGCGTGCGTTTCCTCGGCACGCTTTTTATCGCGATCGGCATCACTTTGGTGGCCTTGGCTAACTTGGCATAAAAAACACTTGGAATTTTTTTATAATCGGATATTCTCATCACCAAATACGCACGCATCTTTTAAGAGACCTCAGACCATGATCTTGAGATTGTTAAGACAAACCGTTATTTTCCCGGTCCTTTTTTTGAGCCTCATGACCGTTGGATATGCCGGAGAAAAAAAGCAGGATCTTTATGCTCCGGTTTATACAGAGCCTCTTTCTGCGGAGCCCCTCAAGGATCCCCTCTCACGCCTTATCGAATTCCCTTTCAAGCTGATCAAGCGGCCTGTGGATAAAGGGCTTGTTTTCATGGAAGAACACCGGCTTGATAAAAAAACCAAATGGGTCTATGAACGCATGACGGAGAAAGGGATCAAACCCCTTGTGGGAGGTTCCGAGACAAGCCTTATACCTCTTTATGGGGTCGAACTGAGTTTTATGCCTCTTTTGAAACAAAAAGAAAAACACCCCGATTTTTTTGCAACAGCCACTGTCCTTCAGGGGCCCACGGATTTTTTTCTGGTCGGGTCCGAGATCGGGGCGGAGCAGATCGGCGGCGGCGGACTCCATACCAACGGTTTCTTCCAATATGAAGTGCGGGAAAAAGAGCCTTTTTACGGGATCGGGCCCAAGAGCACTATGGGGGACAGCACTTCTTTCAAGATGAGAACGACCCAGCTCGGGGCTGTCGCCGGCCTCAGTTTTTCTCCGACTGTCGATTTATCCTCCGTTTTCTCCTATAAAAACGTGCATATTACCAATCGTAAACGTGATGGAAAGGGGGACATAAGGACGATTTTTTCCGGACAAAGTATCCCGGGTATAGGCGGGGAGGAACTTTTAAGCTACGAACTGGTTCTGAACCGTGATACGCGGGACAGCCAGGAGCAGGCCACAAAAGGGAGTTATCAGCGGCTTTCTTTCAAGTTTACGGACGGTACGGGAGGTTCGGCGGCGCGTTATTTCACTTACGCGCTGGATGCCGCCAAATATTTTCAGCTAGGCTCCCCGAGGCGTATCTTTGTGACGCGTTTCTTTACGGAGTACAATCAAACGGTTAATCACGGGGATGTTCCTTTTTTTGAGATGGTCAAATTGGGCAGTTCCGGGACCTTCCCCTCGCGGAGCCAGACTTCGCGGGCTTATGTCTACAACCGGTTCTATGACAAGAGCGCCGTCCTTCTTAATCTGGAATACCGTTACACCGTGATGGAATACAAGGAATTCAAGCTGAACACCGCGGTTTTCTTTGACGAAGGACAAGTTTTCAAAGATTTCACCAAACTATGCATGAAATATTTTCAGGAATCTTACGGCGTCGGCTTTTATCTTAGCTACGCCAAGACCACGCTTCTGGCTTTCTCCGTTGCCCACGGCAACGAGGGCACCCAGTTCTATCTTGACAACAAAATAGCGTTTTGACGCGGATCGAGACATGAAACAAAAAACAAATAACAAAAAAATCCGGTTCTGGATCGCGATCGGGATCCTCGGGATCGGGGTGTTTGCTCTTACGGGAACGGCTGCGGCTGATGAGACCGTAAAATTCAAAAAGAGCGAATCCTCGTTTTACAGCGATCTCTTTGACCAGAATTTTTACAGCGAAGGCATCAATCTATTGGATCTCGGGCGCTGGGGAAGGAAACTTTTTGGGAAAGCGCTTCCCTCCAAAGATGTGAATGTTTTTGATGAAGTGCCGGATTCCGGGTTCTTCACGAACCGCCAGGGCCGTGAAAGACTCGCGCCCGAGGTTCTTGAAAAAGGATACCAGGAGACCCCGGGACCTGACCTGAGCAAGCCTTTGCAGGTCATTACAGCGGAACAGCGGGGGATCTATCCCCGGTTCTGGGTCAGGGACGCGCGCGGGGATGAATATCTTCTGGAATTCGATCCTCAGGGAAATATGGAGCTCGTGACTGGAGCAGAAATTATTGCCAGCCGGTTTTATTACGCCTTGGGCTATACCGTGCCGCAGTTCACGATCCTTTCAGTCAAGCCTGATCAGTTTCAGGTGGCTCCCGAAGCCACCACCTGGGAGGGAACGGGTTTTAAAAAAGCACTGAGCCCGAAACGATTTGAAGAGTATTTGATGGTCCTGCCCCAGACCAAGGAAGGTCTTTACCGGGCCTCGGCGTGCAAGATCATGAAGGGGAACTACCGCGGGATCTTCAGTTTTGAATCCCGCCGGAAAGACGAACCCGAAGATCTGGTGAACCATCGCGATCGCCGGGAGATACGGGC
>Ga0265297_10012048_pt1 | contig 10461 bp, 6 predicted proteins | sample Munlanlwell13791_FD_192502 | JGI IMG/M metagenome (GOLD analysis project Ga0265297, IMG submission 192502) | Leachate microbial communities from a municipal landfill in Southern Ontario, Canada - Leachate well 137-91 | ecosystem: Engineered > Solid waste > Landfill > Unclassified | place...
TGGACCGCCGTAGCCGGTCCGTTTCCAGTCGTTTTTGCCTTGGTAAGTGCCGACGGGTAAATTGGCGACAGCAACGGCTTGCGGTAGCTCTGTAGCCGTCGGCGGAATGTTGTAAAGCAGCCAATGCACCCAGGTCATTTTGGGCTTGGCAGGATCCGGCGCATCGGGATCGTCAACAATCAACACCAGACTTTTGGTATTTTGCGGAAGTCCCGACCAGCTTAAAGCGGGCGAACTGTCGTTGCCGTCGCAGGTAAAAATTTTGGGAATTTCTCCCTGATGGGCAAAGTCCGGTGATTTGAGGATCAAGGTCATGTGTTGCTCTCCTTCAGCCAAGACGGCTGTAGTAAAAAAGATGCTGAAAACCAAATAAATTAGGCGGATAAAAATAGGCTGCTTGATTGAATTCATTAATCACCTCAAAAAAAAAATTAGGATTGCCGGTTTACTGATCGCCAATCTCAAGATTGGAAACCAACCCTTACAAATTCGTGTCCGCTCCTAAACCATAAACCTATCCCGACCGGCTGGCAATTGTAGAAAAGACCTACAGACAAACAACTTTTCATTAGTTTACACTCCACCGCTACAGCCGATTTTTGTGCGGTAAAATCAGGAGGTTGTGAATATGAGAAGAGTAAAACATCTTATTTTTTGGCTGGTGGTCATCGGCATTATTTTGCTGTTATTTTCCTCCCATGTGATCGCTGAAAATGATTTTCACCGGCAACGCTATGCGTTGGTGGAGATCATCAAAGCCGAAGTGAAGGAGACCGGCGATTTCCTGAATCAGGAAGCGCTCGATGAGCGGGTTATCGATGCGCTGCTCAAGGTGCCGAGACATGAATTCGTCCGCGATGCCGAACGTCCCTATGCCTACGCAAACAGGCCGCTCCCTATCGGTCATGGCCAGACTATTTCCCAGCCTTATATCGTGGCGGTCATGACCGACCTGCTTAAGCTGAAAAAAACCGACCGGGTTCTGGAAGTCGGCACCGGTTCCGGATACCAGGCGGCTATTCTCGCCGAACTGGTTGATAGCGTCTACACCCTGGAAATTGTTGAACCGCTGGCTAAACAGGCCGCAGAAAACCTTAAACGAACCGGTTATGGCGCCGTTCATACCCGCATCGGCGACGGTTATTACGGCTGGGAAGAAGCCGCGCCTTTTGACGGCATTGTCGTTACCGCCGTTGCCAGCCATATACCGCCGTCGCTGATTAAACAGCTTAAACCCGGCGGACGCATGATCATCCCGGTCGGCGCTCAGTTTATGACCCAGTACCTGGTCTTGGTGACTAAGGATGCTGACGGAAAAGTCACCACTCGCCAGACCTTACCGGTCAGTTTTGTCCCGCTCACCGGCAAGCATTAATGATTTGTCCACGAAAGACACGAAAAGCACGAAAGTAATAAATCAGGTAACTATTCAGCGTATGCCCAATAGAACACGGGTTCGCTGGTTCCCAAGCTCTAGCTTGGGAACCAGCACAAAAAGCTTGTTGCATTGAATTATTCATTCGCGCTTTAGCTAACAGTTTATATTCCTGTATTGCTTTGAAAATTTTCGTGCTTTTCGTGTTTTTCGTGGACGAGATAATTTTCCATAAGTACTAAGGAGAAATGACGATGAAACCGCGCGTATCGCTGTTGGCCGCTGTCGCGATGATCTCGGCCTCCGCCCTGGCCTATGAAGTCTTATTGATGCGCCTGTTTTCGATTATCCAGTGGCATCATTTCGCTTACATGATGATCAGTCTGGCGCTATTGGGCTACGGCGTCAGCGGCGTGTTCCTGGCGCTGAACCGCGACCGGTTAGCGCAACATTTCCCGGCTGCTATCATGACCAATATGCTGCTGTTCAGTCTTTTGGCACCCGCCTGTTTTTTGCTGGCCCAGCAAATCCCGTTTAATCCGGCGGAAATGCTATGGACGCCCGTGCAGTTATTGTATTTGTGCGGCATTTACCTGATTCTGGCGTTACCTTTCTTTTTCGCGGCCAATGTGATCGGCCTGTCCCTTTACCACTACAAGGGCCAGGTATCTTCCATCTATGCGGCCGACCTGTTTGGCGCGGGCTTGGGCAGTGCCGGGGTTATGTTGCTGCTGTCCATTATGTTTCCCGAAAAGATATTAACCGTGTTGATGCTGTCGGGACTGCTCGCGACCTTGCTGGTATCGAGCTATACCTTTAACGCCCCAAAACACTGGACCATTGCGTCCGTTATCATCGGGCTGGCGGTTATTTTCGCCCCGACCGGCTGGATGGCGCTGAAGATTTCGCCGTATAAAAGCCTGAACCAATTGCTGCAAGTGCCGGGCACAAAAATCATAGACCGGTATTCCAGTCCGCTGGGTTTAATCAGTGTGGTCAAGAGCGATATTACCCCGCTACGCCATGCGCCCGGCTTGAGCCTTAATGCTACGACAGAGCCGCCCGAGCAGCTTGCCGTGTTTACCGATGCCGACAATATGACCGCCATCACCCGCTATGACGGCAACCCGGAAACACTCGGCTACCTGGATCAAACCACATCGGCATTGCCCTATCACCTGAATCAACACTCCGACATCCTGATCCTCGGGGCCGGTACCGGCAGCGATATTTTACAGGCCAACTATCACGCCATTAAGCATGTCGATGCCGTTGAACTGAACCCTCAAATCATCGACCTGGTTCAAAGAAAATATGCCGATTTTGCCGGTTATCTTTATTCCAGTGCCCACGTTAATGTCCACGTTGATGAAGCCCGCGGCTACCTTGCAGCAACGGATAAAACCTATGATTTGGTCAATATTTCATTGCTGGATGCGTTTGGCGCATCGACCGCAGGCCTTTATTCGATGGCTGAAAACTACCTTTATACCGAACAGGCCATACGGGAATATCTGCGCCATGTCAGCGCAAACGGTTACCTCAGCATTACCCGCTGGATTAAAATTCCGCCGCGCGATGAACCCAAACTGTTGGCTACGGTTATTAACGCACTTAAAGACACCAATGTCAGGCAGCCCGGCCAACAGATAATCATGATACGCGGCTGGCAAACCAGTACCTTACTGGTAAAAAACGGCAATATATCCGCCGAGGAAATCAGCCGGTTAAAACAGTTCTGCACCGAGCGCAGCTTCGATTTGGTTTATTATCCCGGCACCTCGGAGTCGGAAGTCAATCGCTTCAATATCCAGCAGCAGCCTTACCTGTACGGGGCGGCTGCGGCTTTATTGGGCGACCAAAGCCGGGCGTTTATTGATGCTTATAAGTTCAATATAGAGCTTGCGACAGATGACCGGCCCTACCTGTTTCATTTTTTTAAATGGCGCACCCTGCCCGAGATTTTGTCGTTATTGGGTACCGGCGGAAGCTTTTTACTGGAAAGCGGCTATTTATTGTTAATCGCGGCTTTGGTCCAAGCGATGCTCGCCAGCCTGTTATTAATAGCGTTGCCGCTGTGGCTTTGGAAAAGCAAGCTGGGCATCGAGCCGGGATCGGGAAGCCATCTGCGCATACTCGTGTATTTTTTCTGCCTGGGTTTGGCATTCTTGTTCATTGAAATCGCCTTCATCCAGAAATTTATCCTGATTCTGCATCATCCGCTTTATGCCATTACCGTGGTGCTGAGTACCTTTTTGCTATCCGCCGGTGCCGGCAGTTATTTCTCGACCAAGCTGTCGAGCAGGACTGAAAAATCGGCGTTTATGTTGCCGATAGCGGCTATCGCATTGCTCAGCATCGGTTACAGCCTGGGCTTTGAAGCCATCGCCGGTTTTTTGCTGAAAACAGGGAGCCTGAGCCGCTACCTGTTTTCGATAATATTGATAGCGCCGCTGGGTTTTTGCATGGGCATGCCGTTTCCGATGGCGCTGGCTAACATCAGCCGAACCGCCCCGGCATTGATACCCTGGGCATGGGGCATTAACGGCTGCGCCTCTGTCATCAGCGCGATACTGGCAACCCTGATTGCGATGCAGTTCGGCTTTACCGTATTGATCTTTCTGGCGGTGATTTTGTACGGCGTGGCGGCGTGGTGTTTTCCCAAGCTGCTTTAAAACACGAAGTCGGCATTGAAAATCAGGCGAAGGGCAAAAGGCGCAAGGCGAAAAAAACCAAGCTTCAACACGGCCGTTCTTAGCCTTTAGCCTTTAGCCTTTAGCCTTTAGCCTTTAGCCTTTAGCCTTTAGCCTTTTACTTTTACCTTTTACCTTTTACCTGCCATTTGCAAACTCCACCCACACTGTCCTCCAAATCACAATCGGGCGCAAGCAGGTGAGCAACATGCCACTCTGTTGCATAAGCGAATAAAATAAATTCTTCACTAGATCTAATTGACAATCGTTCTCATTAACGTTAAAGTTGTTCGCACTTATCTCTCGCATACTTCATGACATCCTGAAAATTGGTTATATCGTCGTGATCTATGTGCTGAAACACGCATTCTCTATACGAACAACAACTGAGTTATCAAAGGAGCCTTATCATGAAACATGCGACCACTCGCATAGCCGTCACCTTAGCCGGTAGTGCCTATCTAGCTTCATTGCCGCTAGCTGCTGCGGAGCAAAAACAAGACACTACCATATTGGAAGAAATGATAGTCAAAGGAGACTGGCTTGGACCGCCGACCAAAGACAGCGTTCGTACCTATCCGGGAGGACGCTCCGTGGTCACCGATACCGAATTGCAACAGGCCGGTGCCCGTACTTTGGAAGATGCTTTACGCTTGGTGCCGGGCGTCCGCGCCCAGGATGAAACCGGCACCGGCATTCTGCCGAATATCGGCGTGCGCGGCTTGGACCCCAGGCGCAGCTCACGCACGCTGGTGCTGGTCGATGGCATTCCTATCGCTCTGGCGCCTTACGGACAAACAGGCTTGTCGATGTTTCCGCTGACCATGCAAACCGTAGATAGAGTCGATGTCGCACGCGGCGGGGCAGCCGTGCGTTATGGGCCTAACAATGTCGGCGGCGTGATCAATTTCATCAGCAAACCGATCCAGGATAAGTTCAGCGCCACCATCAGGGAGGCGCTAACCATTTCCACCGAAACCGGCAACGTGCTTACCGACAGCTACCTGCGCGCCGGCGGCTTTGTGAACGACAGGCTGGGCCTGCAATTCCAGGCCAACACGGTGATGGGCGATTCGTCTCGCGCCCACTCGGACACGGAAGTGGAAAACCTGGCATTGGATGCCCACTGGTTCGTCACCGACAACGCCGACATCAAGGCCGGATTGCAGTATTACAATACCGATACCCAACTGCCGGGCAGCCTGTCGCCCCAAGCCTACAATCAGGACCGTTTTCAGTCGCAACGGCCGTACGATAAATTCCAGGGCGATACTGTAAAGGGACATTTGGTCTACAACCAAAACTTCGATCTTTTCGGCAGCCCTGCGGAATTCAACTGGACCAATTTTGCCCACACCAGCGACAGGGAGTTCACCGTCGGCTGTCAGCTCAATGCTGCCGCGACCTCATGTAACCTCGATCCCTCCAAGGTGTCCGACGGCGCGCAAACCAGCCCGCGCACATTCACCGTTTACGGCACCGAACCGCGTCTTACCGTAGGCGCCAAAACCGGCTGGCTGGACCACAAATTCACGCTGGGCGGGCGTTACGTCAGCGAAGCCGTCGAACAGGGCGTTGACCGAACCCGCCTGAGCACCGGCAAGGTCACCAATGCCCAGGACTTTCACTTCGGCACCGACGCCTTTGCACTCTATGGTAGCGACACTTTGAGCGTGTGGAATGAACGGCTTAACATCACGCCAGGCTTACGCTCGGAATGGATCGAGCAATCTAGCAACAATCAACTGACAGGCAAGTCCGTCGACAGCAGCAGCAACGAACTGCTGCCCGGCGTCGACGTAGGCATCAAGCTGTGGCCGGATAAACTCTTCCTGTTCGGTAATGTGCATAAATCCTTGCAACCGGTACAATTCACCCAAATTACCTTGGGAGGCGATACTGGTGTGGAAAAGACCTGGAACTATGAAGCCGGTCTGCGTGTATCGCCGCTATCGGAGCTCGACGCCACGTTCAGTTATTTCCGTATTGACTTTGATAATCAAATCGTCGGCGTCGTTGAAAACGGCACAACCAAATTCCGCAACTTGGGCCAAGCCCAGCATCAAGGCTACGAAACCGAACTGGACTGGCGCCCGTCCTTCCTGGCTGGCCTTGATCTCAAAGCAGGCTACACCTATGTGGACACCGAGCAGTTGAATAACCTGTTCAGCGGCACGACGCAAGTCGCGTTTAAAAACAATGAAGTGCCGTTCAGCTCACACCATCAAATCAGCCTGCAAGGCAATTACCGCATTAACACCGTCAATTTCAACGTCAACGGTTCGTACCTGAGCTCCGCCTATACCGATGCGGCCAACACCGTGCTGGAAAACGCCATTGGCGACAAAGGCAAGATACCGGGCTATTGGCTGTGGAACGCCCAAATCACCAAGGAGTTCCGTGTCGACAAAGCCAACATGCGGGTCGGCCTGGGCGGCAACAACCTGTTCAATCAGGACTACTACTTCCGCGGCGTGGATACCAGTCTCGGCCGAATGCCGGGACCGGGGCGTTCGGTGATGCTCAGCGTTCAAATGGATCTATAAGGAAAACTCATGCATAACCAAGAATTGATTCTTCTAACTCATGTCTCGACCGAATCGGTCAACGACGGCTTTTTACCGGCAGCGCGCCGCCTCGGCCTGTCGCCGGTGCTATTGACCGACCAGGCCGAAGCCCACCGCCAGTACTTTAGCCAAAGCGGACTGCCGGCCTACCCCGAGGCCATCATCGCTTGCGACGTGTTCAATCCGTTAGCCGTGATTGAAGCGATCAGCCGGCGCGGGCAAAAACCGGCGGCGATTTTTTCCAACAGCGATCACTTGCAAACCAGCACTGCGATTGTCGCCGAGTATTTCAGGCTACCCGGCAAGAACTGGCATGTGACTTACCGCGCCAAGAACAAGGCGGAAATGCGCAGCTATCTCAGCGAGCAAGGTATCGAAACGATACGGTACGCGGTAGCATCGGAGTTGGAAAGCCTGGCGCAGGCCGCTGCCAACGTAGGGTTCCCCTGCGTGGTTAAACCGCGCGAAGGGGTCGCCAGCCAGGAAGTCGGTTTGGCGCGGGATTATCCCGAACTCGCCGCCCACTGCCAATTGGTTTGGCAAGCGCGGCCCGGCCAAGTCATGTTATTAGAGGAATACATCGAAGGCCCTTTGTGTACTTTGGAAACGCTGGGCGACGGTAAAGGATTGCAAGCCCTGGGCGGATTTCATGTCCGCCTGTCGGCGCCGCCGCATTTCGTCGAACTGGAAGCCGACTGGAGCAGCGAGCTGGCAAAGCAGCAGGAGGTGCTGAACCAGATCGTCCGTTTCGGCGTCGGCTTCGGCGCCTGCCATACCGAATTCGTATTGACTGCCCAAGGACCGCGCCTGATTGAAATCAATTACCGCTGTATCGGCGACCGGCGCGATTTCCTGCTGGAGCAGACGCTGGGCATTCCGCTGTTCGAAACTGTGTTGCGGCTGCACCTGGGCGAACCGCTGTCGGCCTTGCCGTTGACGCCGCGCGCAGCCGCGATACGCTATCTGACGCCCGCTACGGACGGCCAAATCGTCACCGCCCCCACGCCGTTCAACCGTAGCGGCGGAGCCGTCGACATCGGGCTTCGCGTCTTGCGCCAGGCCGGTGAATCCATAATGATCACGCATTCCAATAAAGATTACCTGGGCGTCTTGACCGGCGTCGGCACCGATGCGGATACCGTGCATCAAGCCTTGGCGCAAGCCCGCGCCGACTTGGCATGGGAGATCCGTTGATGAGCATACAGCAAGGAGTCGCCAACAAAGATCAGCAGGACTATATCTGCCGGCGCGTCGTCGATGCGCTGTTGCGGGAAGATGTGCGGGAAACGGTAAGCCGGGGGCGTATTGTCTCTGCGGCCGATGCGCCATTGTCAGATCCGCCGGTGCGGCCCAGTCACTGGCTCGCCGTCGACCATCTGGGCGACGGCTGCCTGTGGATTCCGGTCCGGCCATGTACCTTCATGCAGGAATGGACGTTATACGATCTTCCGCTGGTTTGGCAAAGCAGCAGCGGCTACGGCCGGCTGGACGATATTTTCGTCATTCTCGCGCTGTTCCGGCAAGGACTGGACCAAGCCTCAGCGGCTGATTTTGAAGACTACGCACGGGAATGCCTCACCGCCGTCGACCACGGCATCTTATGCGCACAAGAGCGGCAGCGATATTTTGCCGAAGTGCAACATAGCAGCCAATCCGCGCACCTCAGCCCGCACTGGCAAGAGCGGCAGTTACATTACGAGCGGCTGGCTGCGTTTCTTGACCATCCTTTATATCCCACGGCGCGCGCCAAGCTGGGTCTTTCCCCGGACGATCTCGCCTTATACGCTCCTGAATTCCAACGCCCTTTTCAATTGCGCTGGGTAGCTGCAAGCAAGGATATTCATATCGGGCCGGAGGTTGCGGCAAGCCTGCAAGAACTATCTCCAAGCTTTACAGAAGTCGGGCTCGATGCTCGATTGAGCGATGATCACGTGCTATTGCCGGTTCATCCGTTGTTTACGCACGAGATGCTGGATGCGCTGGCCGATGCGAATAGCCTGCAAGGCAAACTCCTGCTTGCGCCCAAACCCTACCTGGAAGTCCTGCCGACCTTGTCGGTGCGCACCCTGGCGGTACAAGGCAAGCCGGGGCTGCACATCAAACTGCCGATGGCCATCCGCACTTTGGGCGGCAAGAACATACGCACCATCAAGCCCAGCACCATCGCCGACGGTCACGCCGTGCAAAGCCTGTTGGGCCGCATAGCGGCGCAGGACGCAGACATCGCCGGCCGCTTGCTGCTGACCGATGAAAGCATGGGCGCCCATATCAACCATCTGCCCGAGCTGGGTTACATTTTGCGCCGCTATCCGGCAGGACTGGAGCAAACTACAGTGGTTCCGGTGGCTGGCCTGCTCGCGACCGCGCCGCAAGGCTTGCTGGTGGCCGAAGAACTGGCGCAATGCTTTTATGCCGGTTGGTTGGAAGATTTTCTCGACGCCTATCTGGAGGTAACCTTACGCACTCACCTGGTTTTGTGGTTACGCTACGGTATCGCGCTGGAATCCAACCAGCAAAATACCATGCTGGTGCTCGGTACTGGGACCCCGACCTTGCGCCTGCTGTTAAAGGACAACGATGCGCCGCGCATTCATGGTTCGCATCTCGCCGCCCGTTGGCCTGCTCTGTCGGCGTTCGTGGACGGCTTACAAGATCGCCGCATCGTAGTGGACGACGAATTGCCGCTGGCGCAGATGTTCACCACCATCACCTTGCAGCTCAATATCGCTGTCCTAATCGAAGGCTTGGCAGGGCTTGGCCACTTGACCCGCAGGCAACTCTACGGCTGTGTGCGCGACAAGATAGCAGCGCTGCTCACGGAACTGGCCGGGCAAGGGGAAGACGCCGCATTGGCGCGCCGCATCCTGCTGGAAGACGACCGGCAATACGTCAAATACCTGCTGACCGCGGCCAGCCTGAAACCCAAATCCGCGACCGGCGCCGCCGACGTCAATAAGTTCTACGGCAAAAGCGGGCCTAACTTCCTGAAGGAGAGTTCGTGACCGTCTCTCAACGCCGCATGGTGAGGGTGGTCATGTTTTGCCATTTTATTGCAGCTTTCGCCGCCCTCGGCATGCCGCCGTTTTTCGCGCTGATCCTCAGCAAGTCGCTGCACAACAGCAACGCTTATCTGGTCGGCTGGTTTTACGTTGTCCCGACCTTGTTCACGGCGCTGTCCAGTCCCTGGTGGGGCCTGTTTGCCGACCGGGTCGGCAAAAAAACCTCATTGCTGCGCGCGCAGCTTGGGCTGTCGGCGAGTTTCCTGTTGGCAGGCTTTAGCAATGACACCGAACTGTTCTTTCTGGCCTTGGCTTTGCAAGGAATGCTGGGCGGTACCTTCGCCGCTTCCAATGCTTATCTGGCGACAATGTCCAGCGGTCCCGCCCTGGCCCGCAGCCTGACCCTGATGCAAGGTTCCGCGCGCGCGGCACTGGTGGTCGCTCCCGCCGTGCTGGGGCTGTTTGCCGCTTCAGTTTCACCGATAGAACTTTACCGCTATCTGGCCTTATTGCCGCTGGCTGCGGCCTTGCTGCTGTGGCTATTGCCGGAACCGGCGAAAACCGTAGGCGACGACTATCGGCCGAAAAACACCGCCGCAGGCCAGCCGCTGCTGCCGGCAAACACTGTTTACGCGCTGCAATTTGCTTTCGTTTTCGCGACCGTCGCCACTTTCCCTTACTTCATCCCTTACGCCCAAGGTTTGGGATCGGTTTCTGTCGAACTGGCCGGCCTGCTGTTCGGCGTGCCCAACCTGCTTTACCTGGTCACGGCCGGCGTCTTAACCGGCCGTTTCGGGCAACGGGTATCGCCGGCCGGGCTGGCATGG
>Ga0265297_10012049_pt1 | contig 10461 bp, 15 predicted proteins | sample Munlanlwell13791_FD_192502 | JGI IMG/M metagenome (GOLD analysis project Ga0265297, IMG submission 192502) | Leachate microbial communities from a municipal landfill in Southern Ontario, Canada - Leachate well 137-91 | ecosystem: Engineered > Solid waste > Landfill > Unclassified | place...
CGGCTGGCACTCGTCTTACCCAGTCCTTATTCGCCAAGCTTTTTACACTTGGCAAAAGCTTTTCCATTGGAAAAGCACTCTGGCTCAATCTATCACACTTTCGTGCATTGTAGAAGATTCCTAACTGCTGCACCCCGTAGGGCTGGGAATAGTGTCTCAGATTCCCTCTCAGGGCCTCTCCGCTAAGAGCCCTTACGGATCTTCGGCTTGGTGGGCATTTACCCCGCCAACAACCTAATCCGCCGCAACCTCATCCTATGGCACGAGTTTCAGAGATAAATCTTTCCAGGGTATATCTCTTATCAAGTATTATCCTCAGTTTCCCGAGGGTATCCTTGACCATAGGGTAGATTAGTTACGTGTTACTGAGCAGTTTGCTGATTTGCATCAAACTTGCATGTCTAAGCGCAAACCAGAGAGCCGCAGCCGCCAGCAGGATCAACTGGAATTAAAACAATTTCCTTGATTATAAAAATAATCTCTATTGCGCATTCTTCTCATAAGATGAAAGAATACTTCACACATCTCCTAACTATTGGCTTTATTGACTACGAACATATTGATAAAAATCTATTAATGAATTAAAAGAAATCTATCGATGACTGCTTTTACATACCTCATACCTTATAATGTAATATTTTTTTGTAAGGCACTCATCTTAGTTAATGAAATTTGGAGAGAATTTGCGTTTATAAACCTTTCGAAGAATTTTCTTTTAATTCTCCGTCGTGGTTTTTGATTTTATTTAGATTCCATTTTTTTAATAAAATTTTTTGTATTTCTCACAGATTTTATAAAGAATATTTCCTTCTAAATCTTATGGTTGTTGACGAAAGAAAATTGTTTGTAATTCAAGAACACAACGCGTCTCACTTGCACTGGGATTTTCGTTTAGAAAAAAATAGAGTTCTAAAAAGTTGGGCATTGCCAAAAATTCCTCCAACAAAAAAAGGAGAAAGACATTTAGCAATACAAGTAGAAGACCATCCACTTTCTTATGCAAAGTTCGAGGGAGAAATAAAAGAAGGTTACGGAAAAGGAATTGTAAAAACTTGGGACAAAGGAAAATATAAATTACTTAAAGAAACTAAAGATGAAATTGAATTTGAAATTTTTGGAAAAAAATTAACAGGAAAATATGTTTTAGTAAATACAAAATTTCAAGGAAAAAAAGAAAATTGGTTATTAATTAAATTATAAAAATATTTTATTCTTCGTCGCTTGCCCACCATTCTAAATCAGGAATCTTTTCAGTAGATATTCCTTTTGCAAGGCAATAACCTCTTGTTAAAAGATAGAAAATAACTCCTAGGCTTCTTGGGCTTTTATTGTTTCCAATAATTATTTTATCTGCTCCAGTTCCAAAATTATTTGTATCGCAAATCATTAAAACTTTTTTCTTAACTTTCATTGTATCATTTAAAGCATTTTTATCTAACCAGTGGTCAGTTATAATTGTCAATTCATTTTCAAAGAAAGTGGGTAAATTTGTATTTGTTAAAATTCCTGCAGGATATTTTTTTGCAAAAACTCTAATTCCAGTTAATCTAGAAAACATTTCAGCAGTTCTCCATCCTGCTTGTCTTTTACAAACTAAAATTACATCTTCTGGATTAAATTTAGCTAAATATTCAATTCCTTCTTTTAATTTCTCGTCGATTAAATCAGTATTAAAAATTGCAAGTCCGTCTGCTCTTCTTCGATAAACATAAGGTTTCATTGTTGGAGTAACAACTCGTGTTCCAAGATAAATTCCTGATTTAACATATTCTTCAAGAGGAATAAGCATGTCAGTTCTTTTTTTGATTTTAACTTGTTCTTTAAGTTCTTCAGTCGTAGTTTCATCAACTTTTGATTTTAACTTCGCAACTTTTTCCATCAAAGATTTCTTTTTTTCTTCAAGAGATTTTCCTTTTGTTTCTTTTGATTCTTCTTCAGCTTCTTTATGCAATTCTTTTTTTACTTTTTTAGGTTTTTTTCCAGAAATAACTTCTTCAACTTTTTCTTCTGCACTTTCAGCTAATTCCTTAACTTCTTCTGCTATATCTTCAACTAATTCTTCTCCTTTCTTTACAACTTTTTTTGCTTCTTTGATTATATCCATAACAACTCACAGAGATTTAGGTTTTTAAAGGTTTTTACTGGCTTACATTGTTACCTTAGCGGTTGGTAGATAGGTTTTTAAGTTTTAGAATTGTGTTTATTTTATGGCTTTAATCTCAAATGCAAAAGGAAGGGGCGAAAATGGGACTCCGTCTGGTTATGAAAGACTATTTGGGAATCGGCAATTAGGATTATTAATGAGCAAAGTTCAGTCTGCTGTAATCTCAACAGGCAACGAATTAGAGAAAACAATAGCCGACGAAATTACAGATACCAAAGGAATCTCTATTCAAAAGATAAATAAGGAAAATAGAGTCTTCAAGGGAATAAAAGACGGACACGACATAATTATTGATTGTGTTGTAGAAAAAGAAGGAAAGATTAAACTTATTGAGATTAAAGACGGAGATACTTTTGATACTAAAAAAGTCGCTGGAGAAGTAGCGAGTTTGATAACTGCAAAAGCACATTTAATTAAAAGCCATAATCTAAAAGAAGAACAAGTAAGTATTCATTATTGTTCTTTTAATGCAACTTCTCACGAACAAATAGAAAAAGGAGCAAAAGGACTTTTGCCTAAAGACTCGGCTATGACTGGAAGGGAATTTTGTAAAATGATAGGTTTAGACTTTGATAAAATAGTAGAAGGTAGAAAGTCTGACCAAAAGGAAAATTTAGATTATTTTATAGGAGAATTAAAGAAAATTCCAGAGATACATTCTAAGTTTTAATAATCCATAAACTCTCTTGCATACTTATATCTTAAATCATCAATACTCATTAATTTTCCATCTCTAATAACATACCAATAAGACCAACCATTACTACTTTGTTTATTTAGGATTTTCGCACTTATGGAATGAATTGAACCAGTTTCTCCGTTGTTTATTGTTCCATCTGCATTAATTTTAACTTTGTTGTTTCCGTATTTGTCCGTCATTATTTCTCCAACTTTGATAAATCCATCTTTTATCAAATTCCCAAAGGCAACTTTTGGCTTTGGTTTTTCTATTCTGTATTTTAAAAAATCTTCATCAATAGGCACAACTTTATTTATTCTATCCTCTGCAATTTTCTTATATTTTTCTTCTTTCTCAAATCCTATAAATTTTCTTCTTAATAATTTGGCTATTGCTCCTGTTGTTCCACTTCCCATAAATGGGTCAAGAATAACATCTCCAATATTAGAGGTAGATAAAATAATTCTATAAAGTAATTCTTCGGGTTTTTGTGTGGAGTGTGCTTTTTCTCCATTTATTCTTATTCTCTCATTTCCTAAACAAATAGGAATATACCAATCACTTCTCATTTGTTTATCGTCGTTAAATGCTTTCATAGATTTATAATGAAATTTATATCTTGAACCTTGTTTTTTAGAAGCCCAGATTAAAGTTTCGTGTGCATTATTAAAACGAGTTCCTTTAAAATTAGGCATAGGATTCGTTTTCATCCATATAACATCATTAAGAATCCAATAACCTAAATCTTGAATAATCTTTCCCACCCTAAAAATATTATGATAAGAACCAATGACCCATATTGCCCCATCTTCTTTTAAGACTCTTCTACATTCTTTTAACCAAGCAATAGAAAAATCATCATAGTGTTTAAAACTTTCATACTTATCCCAATCATCATCAACAGCATCTACTTTTGTTTGATTAGGTCGCCATAATTCCCCTTGTAATTGCATATTATAAGGGGGGTCTGCAAAAATTAAATCTACTGAATTATCTGGAATTTTTTTTAAATTCTCAATACAATCTCCCAAGATTATTTTATTTTCAAATTCTTTTAAGTTAGTCATTTTTTCTCATCCTTATTAAATTTAGTTTTTGGTTTATCCCAATAAGGACTTTTACACTTCGGACAAATACGAGGTTTTTCTTCTTCTCTTTGTGTCCATTCGTGTCCGCAACGATAACATTTATTTCCTCTGATTAAAATATTATGTCCTGCTTCCTCTTTTTCTTTTTTGTCTGTCATATTAATTTATTATGCTCTTTCCTTTATAAACCTTTTGATATATACTTAATCATATATACCTACAATAGAAACATTTATAAAGGTTGTATACCTATTAGGTATATAACAATAAAGAGATAGAAGGGTGCTTCAACACCCCTCTTTTGTTACCCACGATAAAATGAATAACAATAAAACAACACAAGCAGAAGTTAAAAACATTTGCCCATTTTGTAAATCTGAAAATTGTATTAAATGGACTAAAAGGAAAACTCAAAACAGGGGATTAATTCAGAGATATAAATGTAAAGATTGTAATAAAACTTTTGTGATTGATGACGGATTTTATAGAATGAGAAACCATCCTAAAAAAATAACTTGTGCTATGGATTTATTTTATAGGGGAGTTTCTACTCGGAAAGTTCAAGAACACTTTAAAGCATTTTATCCTCATAACTCATCACATAAAACTATCTATAAATGGATTGTAAAATATGCCGATATGATTTCTAATTTCACAGACAAATTAAAGATTAATTCAGGAAAAGAAGTTCAGGTTGATGAAATGGAATATCATAGACGAGAAGAACATAAGAAGAAAGGAGTTTGTAAGGATTGGTTTATTGATTCTATTGATTGTCAAACTCGGTTTATGGTTTCTGCTAAATACTTTAAATCAAGAGGACAAAATGAGATAAGAGAAGTTTTGAATAAAGTTAAATACAAAACCGAAGGATATGTAACAACAATTACAACAGACGGATGGAAAGCATACACTAAAGTAATTAAGAAAACTTGGGGCTACAACAATAAAAATCATAAGCACAATATGAATCATAATGTTGTTTGTGCTTCAAAAGGAGATGGTTTTAATTTATTTGTTGAGAGAATGCACAACTCAATAAGAGAGAGGACTAAAACTTTTAGAGGTTTTCACGGATGTGTTGAGAGTGCTGATTCAATTATGAAGGGTTACTCAATATTTTATAATTTCATAAGAAAACATCAAAGTATAAACTGCTGTCCTTATGAGTTGGCTATTCCAGATTTAACTTTAAAGAGTGAGAATAAATGGTTAGAATTAATTTATTTATCAAAAATAAATAAAACTGCCATTAAAGAATCGTCTAATGTTGAAAATGCTTTTCTTTTATGAAGTAGTTTTGCCTTCTCAACTAAATCTATGAATCGTGAAGGGTTTAAACATTTTATACAATCATTACACACACTCTTAAAATCCTCTGAATTTTCGCTTAAAATTATTACTTTTTTTGAATTTGATTCTGATTTTGCAATCCATTTTATTGCTTGAATAATATTATAATTCTCTACATCTTTTGCAGAATTATCTATTCTATAAATACTTTCAAAAAATATCCTATGGTCATCGTTAAGTTTATGTTTTAATCTGTCATATAAAATACCTTCAATTAAAACCCCTATACTTGATAAACTCATTAATTCCGTCGCAGTATCAAAAGCGATTCTTCTTAATTCTCCTCCACCGCTTTGAATATTATTATCAACATTCGCTTTCATAACTTCAAGCGAGGGAATAATTGTTATCATAAATAAAAATAAGAAATAGTTTAAGCGGTAATTTCTCCTTCTAAGAAATTACCTTTGCTTTTAAGATATTCTCTTATCCCTCCTTCTTTAATTGCTATAAAATTTTCTTTCAAATCAGGATTAAGACTTTCAATTATTATTAATCCTTCATTCGGCAGATTATGTTTCTTTCTAATTTCATCAGAAAGATTTTCTGCTCTTGTTAATCTTGCATTTTTTAGTGCCATATTATTATATAAAAAACTCCTTTTTTAAATTTTGTTGTGCCGTTTTTTCACCTCCTTTCAAACTATTTGTAAATATATTAATATTAATGGGGCTATCTTTAAATAACTTACTATTGCAGAAAGAGGGAGTTTTAACTATCATAAAATAACTAATGCTCTCATCTTTAACTAATTTTCTATTCATATTATTTCACCAACCTTTAAGGTAACAATGCATTACTGGCTTTAAGCAATAAGAGAAGTTTGCATAAATCTATTCCAATGATCCAATTCATCGCTGGTTAAAGGTCTAATATAATTTTCTCCACATCTTTTGCATCTGCACGCAGTTCCATAATCTCCTGCAACTTGCAGAATAAATCCTTCAACATGCCCATATTTTTTGCAATCTTCATATTTTTGCAAACTTTTTAAACCCTCAATTTTTGATTCCAATATTCCTCGTTTATACATAGAAGCACTTAAGCTGAAACCTTCTTCAAGTTTTGATAAATAATCTTTTTTTTCTTTACCCTTCAACCTAACAGGAGGGGAATTCTTTTCTAAATTTAAAAGTTTCCTTTCTGCAATAAGCAGTTCTCGTTTTAATCCATTAAAATTTATTCTCATAAAAAAGAAATTTTATTTTCGTTTAATAACCTTTCTACTTAAAGCTTTTTTCAATTTCAATTAAACGATTTATTTTCACTTCTCGTTCAATTCCGTCAATTCCACATTTCAAAAAATCAGCAGAAAATCCAAAAGCCAAATCAGCCAAAATATTTTCTTTTGTTTCTCCACTTCGGTGAGAAAAAATTATTTTAATATTATTTTCCTTTGCAAGTTCGCAAACTTTTTTTACTTCAAGTAAAGAACCATTTTGATTTGGTTTTACAATTAATGCATTAACACTTTTCATCTTAATTGCTTTTTTTAATCTTTTAACATTTGTAACAGTCAAGTCATCTCCAACAATCATTCTATCTGGAAATTTTTCTAAAAGTTGTGCAAATTCCTCAAATTCCTCCTCGCCAAATGGGTCTTCGATATAAATCAAAGGATAATTTTTAATCAAATTTGAAAGATAAATAATCTGTTCATCAAATGTTCTTTTTAATTGAGGGTTTTCATAATTATATTTTTTTCTTTTGTAAAAACTCGACGCTGCAACATCAACTCCCAAATCAATTTTTACTTTAGCTAAAACATCTAAAACCTCTTTTTCATTTAAAGAAACCATCCAAGCATTTTCATCATTTTTTTTAGATTTAAAATATTCGTCAGATTTTTTTAGGATAGATTCAACTTCTTTTTTTGTTTCAATATTTTTTTCCCAAGCTTTTGTCGGAGAATTTTCTTTTGGAATTAAAAGAAACTCTTGAAAATCTGGTTTTTTCTTTCTATCTCCAATTGGGGAAGAATGTTTTCCTCCTCCAATACAATTTCCAACTAATCTTGGAAAGTTTTTTGCCGCGGGATTAATTAATTGCCAAACTTCTTTTTTCTGCTCTTTTGCAACTGCTTTTAGCGTCGCTGATTCTAAAGCAAAAAGAGTATTTGCTCCAATGTGCCCTTCAACAATATCTTCAATTCTTCGTAAATCTTCAAAATTTTCTATAACTTCTTCTGAGAAATAATTCTTAAACTTTTCAAGAGTTTCAATATCTTTTTCTAAAGATTTTTTATATGATTTAGATTCATATTTTCCTGTTGATTTTCCTGTAGGACTAGAAGCTTTAAAATTTCCCACATCAGTTTTTATTTCAACCTCAATTGTTTTTTCTCCTCTCGAATCATTTATAGATTTTGCAAACACCTCATTGATAATCATAGAAACTCAAATTTTCTAGAGTTAATAAATTTTAGGATTTTAGAATTAAATTATAATCTTTACGCTTCTTCACTTTCATCAGTTTCTTCGTCGTTTTCTTCTTCAGGATTAGCAATGCCCATAATTTCTCCTTCTTGAGCAATTTCTTTTTCTTCTTCAGATTCTGATTCTTTTATTTCTTCATCACTTAATTTCTTTTCTTTTACTCTCTTTAAAGCGCCTTCTTCTTTTTTAGGTAAAGGTTTAGTAATCGAAATTGGTAATACATTTGAGTTTAATTCTACTTCAGCAATTTTTAATGCATCAAATTTTATTTTTTCTAAATCTTCTTTATCAATTTTAATCAAAAGTGGTGCGTTCATTGCAATTTGTAAGGCTCTTGCTCCAAGAATTCTTGCTCTTTCGTATTTTGTTAAATCTGCTGAGTTCATTTTAAATATTTTTTAATTTTTGATTCTATTTCATCCCAAGCTTTTTGAGATAAATCTAAAACCTCTGAAAATTCTTCGCTACTTAAACTTTGTCCAAGACTTTTTTGTATAGAAGAAATAATCCCTCTGCTACTTCCAATAGTAACTCTTGTTTCACTTAAATCTTCTTCTTCTCTAGTGGGGTCAACAATAAAGCTGTCTCCAACCTTGTGAACACTAACAGTAAGAGGTAAAGCATCAGTTAAAGGAACTTTTTCATTACTTTCTTCATCATACAAAACTTTTTCATTTTCTAAATCATATTTTGGAAGTTTTGAATTTTTCAAAGCAACAACTGCTCCAATTCCTGCAGCATCAAGTAAATTTCCGTCGTCATTAATTGAATAAATATCTACAAAAACAGTCCAAACTTTTTTTCCTTCTTCAATACATAATTTTTTGAAATCAATAAAACCACTTTCTCTTAAAGCTCGGTCAATTACTCTTCCAAGTTCAATTGAATCAAAACCTGGTTTTCCAAGCTCAATTCTGTCTGAGCTAAGAGGTAAAATTTCTGCAGTAGTCATTAAATTTCCTTTGTCTGCTGAATCTGGATAAGGTGTTCCAACAGCTAATTTAACTCCAACAATAACTTCTGTTTTTCCTATTTTTACTCTACATGAACCTTCAGCTTTATTTGAAACATTTCCTTCAATTGTAATATTTCTAAATTCATTTAATTTTCTCTCATCAAATCTTTTTCCAAGAGATAAATATTCTTTAATTCTTCTTCCAGTAATATATGAAGTTTCCATTTACTTTTTTTCCTCCAAAGCATTTTTCAAAGCTTGTTTTTGAATTTCATAAACTTTTTTTGTTGCTTCTTTTGCCATTTCTATTGCTTCTTTCATTTGTTCGTGATTTATTTTTCCATCAAGTTGAAGATGAGTAATTTGTCCGTCGTCAGTCATTGAAATTGGAATGTCAGTTGGACCTTCTCCAACATGATAATCTTCTTCTTCTTTAGTTAAATCAACTACAAGTTGTTTATCAAGTTTTCCAATAGAAATACTTGAAACCATACTTTTCATTGGAATTCCCGCATGAGCCAAAGCCATTGCAGCAGCATTAATTCCTGCGCATCTTGTTCCAGCATCTGCTTGAATAATATTAATATGAACATCAATTACTTGATTTGGGAAATTCTTTAACATAATTACAGGTTCAAGTGCCCATTCAGTAATTTTACTAATTTCCATACTTCTTCTATTTGGGCCAGGTTTAATTCTATCCGAAACAGAAAAACTATTCATTAAATAAGTACATCTTAAAGTTCCTTTTTCAGGATTTTGAGAATGTTGTGGGTGCATTTTCTTTGGGCCATAAACTGCAGCAATAGCAATTGTGTTTCCACTAGAATAAATTGCACTTCCATCTGCATTTGGAACAACTCCAACCTTTGCAGTAATAGGTCTCAATTCTTCAATTTTTCTTCCATCAGGTCGTTTGAATGCTGTCATTTTATTTTTTGTTCTCCGATAACCATTTAGTTAATACCTCTGTTAATCCGTGAATATAAGATTTGTCTGAAACAAAATCAATTGCGCGTCGAGCAAAAATTTCGTCTTCAACATTCTCTCCATTAATCCAAATAAACCCATTTTGACCAACAGTAATTTCACAATGAGTTTCATCTTTTATTAACTTAATCATACTCCCTTCTTTTCCAATTATTCTTGGAACTTTGTTTGGGTTTACTTTCATAATTATTCCTTGGCTTATTCTTCCAAATCCTCTTTGTTTAATACTTAAATCAATTCCTCGTTTAGAAATATTCCAGATTTTTCCAGCCATCATATCTCCGATTTCCATAACTTCTTCTAAAGCATCTTTATTTACAAATCTTGGAACTTCCATTAAAGATAAGAATGCATTTTCAGCATATCCCACATCAATTAACCAACCATTTGCAAGAACATTTACAACTTTCCCAACAACAGTGTTTCCTCGTCTTGGAATATAAGGTCCAGAAATTGCAATAACTTTTACTAAATTATCACTTTCTTCAGATAAACCAAATCTTTGAGCAACAATTTTGTTACCTCGCTTTTCAGTTCCTTCTCCAGGTAAATATCCATCTCCTTCTACGATTGTTTCACCAGGAATTACTATTTTTCTTTTGTTTTCTTCTGTCATTTTACTTATCATAATCCGATAAGAGAAAGATTAAATCTTTATTTTCTCTCATTTACAAAATAAACTCGATTTTTTCCTTTATAAATTTTGTGGAAACTTAGGCTTTGTGTAAATAGTCCAGAATAAGTAATACTTCTTACACAGCATTAATCTAGCTCTTTCAAAAAATCGACTCTCTTAG
>Ga0265297_10012050_pt1 | contig 10461 bp, 18 predicted proteins | sample Munlanlwell13791_FD_192502 | JGI IMG/M metagenome (GOLD analysis project Ga0265297, IMG submission 192502) | Leachate microbial communities from a municipal landfill in Southern Ontario, Canada - Leachate well 137-91 | ecosystem: Engineered > Solid waste > Landfill > Unclassified | place...
CTTTTCCCTTATATGGTTCAGGTGGCTTAACCTGTCTAATTGTAGCACAGATTTGTCCCACTAAGCTTTTATCGATTCCAGTAACGATAATAACGTTCTTTTCAACTTTAAATTCAATACCCGTTGGAGCCTCAATATCTACGGTGTGACTTAAACCGACATCTAAAACCAATTTCTTAACTTCAACTCTGGCTTTAAAACCAACTCCATTGATTTCCAATCTCTTTTCAAATCCTTTTGTCACTCCATCAATCATATTTGAAACTAAAGTTCTAGTTAAACCCCAAAGAGCATTAGACTTTAAATCTAATTTCTTAGGAGTAAAATAAATGGCATTTTCTTTAATTTCAATTGCAATTTGATCTACCGCTGTCATCGACAAAACACCCTTAGGTCCTTTAACCTCGATATCTAATCCGTTGATCTTTACTTCAACTCCAGAGGGTATTAAAATTTCTTTTTTTCCTATTCTTGACATATTACCAAATTTCACAAATTACTTCTCCCCCAAGTTTAGCTTTTCTAGCTTCCTTGTTAGTCATTATTCCTTTTGAAGTAGTGACCAATGAAATTCCGTGTCCCGACTTAACCGGTTTTAATTCATTATGAGTTGAATAGATTCTCTGTCCTTGCTTAGAAACTTTTTTAATCTTAGTGATTAATGAATTTCCTTCAGCGTCATATTTCAAATCAATGACAATCTTTCTCTTTGACAATCTTCCTTTCTTATCAATGTTTTCAACAAGACCTTCCTTTCGCATTGCTTCAAGTATCGCATACTTAAAATCAGAGTATGGATAAAGAGCTATCTGACGCTTCTCGACAGCTAGGGCGTTATTTATTGAACTGATCATGTCTGCTATTGGGTCCATTTTCGTATATATAATTACCAACTACTTTTTTTAACTCCTGGCAACTCTCCTTTGTTTGCCATTTCTCTAAAACAAATTCTACATAAACCGAACTTTCGAATATAGCCATGCTTTCTTCCACACTTAAAACATCTTCTTACAATTCTTGAAGAGAATTTCGGTGTCTTTGCTGATTTTGCTATTTGTGATGTTTTTGCCATAATTTAATACTTTCTGACTTTAACTTTTCTTAAAGGGAAAGTCAAGTAACCTGAATAATTGAAGTCCAGCCTCTCTAGTTTTTGCACTAGTAACAATCGTAATTTCCATTCCTAAAATGATCGGTGATTTCTCTGGAGATATTTCTGGAAAAGCAATATGTTCTTTAACTCCCAAATTTAAATTACCAGCACCATCAATTGATTTAGGATTAATTCCTAAGAAATCTCTTGAACGAGGAAGAACAACATTGATTAACTTTTCTAGAAAATCGTTCATTCTTTTTCCTCTCAAAGTTACTTTTGATCCAATAATACTACCTTCTCTTAATTTAAAAGAAGAGATTGACTTTCTGGCAACAGTCAAAACTGGCCTCTGTCCACAAACACTAGAAAGATTATTAATAATGTATTCGCCAAACTTTCTTTGTTCATCCTTTGTCTTCGGAGAAATAACTCTGCCAAATCCAATATTAATAACCACCTTCTCTATCTTTGGAATCGCCATTATATTTTTGTATCCAAACTTTTCCTTCATTTGAGGTACAACAATCGTCTTATATTTTTCTTTGATACTTATTATTGCCATAATCTTTTAATTAAATATGCGCTCCGCATTTCTTACAAACACGATACTTTATTCCATCAACTATTTCGTGACCAACTCTAGTTGCTTTTCCACATTTAGAACAAACCAACTCAACGTTTGAAATATTGATTGATCTGGGACTCGAAACCACCTGTCCTTTCTGTCCAGACTTCTTAGGCTTCACATGCTTTTTTATTAAAGCAATTCCTTCAACGATAACTCTCTTTTTGTCAGGAATAGATTTTAAAACCTTTCCTTTCTTTCCTTTATCGTTTCCCGCAATTATTAAAACTTGGTCGTTTGTTTTGATCTTCATATGTTTAAACTAAATCTTTTGTCATTGTTGAAATTTTCTCAAATCCTTTTTCTCTTACTTCTCTTGCTACTGGTCCTAAAATTCTTGTACCCTTAGGCTCCTTTGAAGCTCCTTCAAGCATTACAACAGCATTATCATCAAAGCGAATATATGTTCCATTTTTTCTCCTAACAGCCCCTTTTTCTCTTACTATAACTGCTTTTAATACTTGGTGCTTCTTTACGCCCTTTCTTGGCTCAGCATCTTTTACGGCAACGACAATAATATCGCCAAGTGATGCGTATCTTCTATATGTTCCACCCAAAACACGGATGCATTTAGCCATCTTTGCTCCTGAATTATCGGCAACTTTTAATAATGTCTGTACCTGTATCATTTTCTTTTATTTACTTAATTTTGAGATTACTTCCCAATTCTTATCCTTTGACATCGGCTTTGTTTCTCTAATTACAACTTTATCTCCAGTCTTGTATTCATCTGTTAGAACGTGAGCTTTGTAGCCCTTGTGAATCTTGTATCTTCTCTTATACTTAGGATGTTCTTTAATTCTTTCAACCTTAACTACAACAGTCTTCTGCATCTTATCCGAAACTATTATACCTATTAATTCTTTCTTTGGCATACTATTTTTTATTTAATATAGTCAAAATTCTTGCAATATCTTTTTTGCCTTCTCTTAACTCTTTAGTATTCTTAATTCCTCCAGACATAACCTTGAAACGAATATCTTCAATTCTTGCCTTTTTCTCAGTCATCAATCCTACTAATTCTTCTTTAGTTTTTGAAACTAATTCTTTGCTTTTCATATTACTGCTTTTTAACGAATTTTGTCTTTAATGGTAACTTATCTCCAGCTTTTCTAAAAGCTTCTCTTGCATCGGCCTCAGGAATTCCTTCTAATTCAAACAATACTCTGCCTGGTCTTACTGGAAACACATAGTGATCTAGAGAACCCTTACCTCCTCCCATCGGTACCTCTTGTCCTTTCTTTGTTCTTACCTTATCAGGAAATACTCTAATCCACAACTTTCCTCCTTTTTTTAAATATCTAATAATCGCTCTTCTGCAAGCCTCCAATTGATTAGAGGTAACCCATTTTTCTGTAGTTGCTTTCAATCCAAAACTACCGAAACTGATTTTAGTTCCCTTACTCTCAAAGGTTCTAGTACTTCTTCTACCTTTTTGCTGTTTCCTATGTTTTAATCTTTTTGGGGCTAACATGATTTTTATTCAAATTTATCTCCTTTGTATATCCAAACCTTTATTCCAATTGCACCGTAAGTACATCTAGCTTCGCCAAAACCATAATCAATATCTGCTCTAATTGTTTGTCTGGGTAATCTGCCTTTTTCTAACCATTCACTTCTTGCAATCTGTGCTCCATCCAATCTACCTGAAACTGTAATTTTAACTCCCTTAACATTCTTATTAGCCATAACTTTTTCAATAGCCTGCTTGATTGTTTTTCTAAAAGAAGTTCTTTTTTCAATTTTTTGAGCAATCCATTGATTAACTAGAACTGAAGATGTCCAAGGATTAGCAACTTCTCTCACTTCTAATTTTAATCTTTTTCCTAATTCACTTAATTCCTTTAATCCTAAATCATTCTTTCTGAAAACTTCTTTCAACAATTCTAATCTTAATTTTTCAATTCCTTCACCGCCACGTCCGATAATCAATCCTGGTCTAGCTGAATAAATAATCACACTAGTCTTATTGCTAAATCTATCAATCTCAATCTTCTCAACGCTGGATTCTTTTAATTTCTTAGTCAAAAAAGTCCTGATGATATAATCCTCTTTAACACTCTTCAAAGGCTTGTTCCCGTAAAAACCGTGTGACAACCAGTCTTCGATTCCTCTGATTCTAAAAATTTTAGGGTGGACTTTGTGACTCATTTTTTTATTTCTTCTTTGTTATTGTTTTCTTTATTTCTTTTTCTTTAACTACCTTTTCTTCTTCTTTAATTACCTTCTTTCCCTTCTTTCCCTTCTTTTCTTTTTTAACTTCCTCTCTCTTCGTATCTAAAATTAAAATTACATGAGAAGTTCTTTTCTTTACCACCTCTCCTCTACCTCTTGATTTAGGTAAAACCCTCTTTCCCGCTGGACCCTCATCAATTGTAATCTTAGAAATAAATAAATCAGAAGCAGAAATATTTTTAGTCAATTTGGCATTTGTCAAAGCTGAATTCAACAATTTTAATATTGGATCACAAGCTCTCTTAACAGTAAAATTCAAAATCGTCTGAGCTTCTTCAGCAGTTTTTCCTCTTACCAAATCAGCAACTAATCTTGCCTTTCTTGGAGCAATATGTAAATGATTTAATTTAACTTCGAATGCCATATTTATTTTACTTTAACTGGTGCTGCAGGTGCTGCCGCTGCTTTCTCTGTCTCTTTAGCTGCTTTTCCTCCATGTCTTAAAAATTTAGTTGTGGGAGAAAATTCTCCTAACTTGTGACCAACCATTTCTTCGGTAACTCTTACTTGAAGAAAATCCTTTCCATTATGTACACCAAAAGTAAAGCCAATCATTTCAGGAGAAATAGTACAAGCTCTCGACCATGTTTTAATGGCGGTCATTTCACCTGGTTTTTTTCCTGCTATTTTTTTGGTTACATTAGGATCAATATATGGTCCCTTTTTTAAACTTCTTGACATATAATTTATTTTCTCTTTTTCTTAACTCTTCTTTGAATAATTAACTTCGCGGTCCATTTGTTAGTCTTTCTTGTTTTCACTCCAAGAGCTGGCTTACCCCAGGGAGTCTTTGGATGCTTCAACCCAATTCCGGTTCTACATTCACCGCCTCCATGAGGGTGGTCACAGGGGTTCATAACTGAACCTCTAACGTGTGGTCTGATTCCTTTCTTTCTACTCTTTCCAGCTTTTGACCAATTGATAAATCTGTATTCAGCGTTAGAAACTTTTCCAATTGAAGCAAAACAATCACCAGGAATCTTTCTTATTTCTGAAGAAGGCATTTTCATATTAGCATAACCGCCTTCATAGTTCTGCAATACAGCACTTGTTCCAGCTGATCTAGCTAATATTCCGCCTCTTCCTGGTTCTAGTTCGATATTATAGACTATACTTCCTTCTGGGATATTTTTCAACCTCATTCGGTTCCCCAAATTAGCTTCTGTCTTCTCGCTAAAAATAATCTTGTCGCCAGCCTTCAATCCTTCTGGAGCAACAATATATTTCTTTTCTTCATCCTCGTATTGAATTAAAGCCAAAAATGCATTTCTGTTTGGATCATATTCAATAGCCATAACTTCTGCTGGCATATCTAATTTCTTTTGACCAAACTCAACCACCCTCAAAAGCTTTCTTGCTCCTCCTCCAATTTGCCAAGAAGTTATTCTACCATTACTTCCTCTCCCTCCGGTTTTTTTAACTCTAACTGTGAGGCTTTTTTCCGGTTTCTTCTTAGACAAAAGGCGTAAGTTTTCTATTTTTAGTGTTTTTCTCTGCATATTATTGTCCTACAATTTCAATTTTTTGACCTTCTTTAATCTTTACAATAGCTTTCTTATATCCATTCTTAAAGCCAATCTTTCTTCCCTTTATTACTTTCTTCCTAGGAATATTGATCGTTCTTATTTGAACAACATCAACCTTGTATTTATCTTTAATCGCTTTCTTAATCTCTACTTTATTCGCATCATTATTAACATGAAAAACATAGAAATTTCCAATTTCTGACATATTAACTGCTTTTTCAGTAATACAAGGTGACTTTAAAATACTTTTAAAAGTAATTAAAGCTTCCTTGTTTTCACTCTTAACAGTTTCCTTTTTTGCCTTCACTTCTTTTTCTTTTTTGAAAATATTTAATGCCATACTAGTCTAAAAATGTTTTCTTAATCTCTTCTATTCCTTCCTTGTCAGTTAATAAATACTTTGATGAAATAACATCTAAACAATTCAAATCTTTCGCTTGGATAGTTGAAACCTTTGGTAGATTTCTCATAGCTAGAATAATATTCTTTTCCATTTTAGGTAAAATTACTAAACATCTTTGAGTAATTCCAATGCTCTTCAATAAATTTCTTGCTTCTTTTGTCTTTCCTTCTTTTAATTGTAATGTTTCAGTAACAATAAACATTCCTTCTCTAGCCTTGTCTGACAAAGCAACAAATAAAGCCTTTCTTTTAATGTTCTTAGGCAAAACTCTTTTAAAGTTTCTATCTTTGGTTGGACCATGAGAAACACCTCCACCAACCCAAATCGAAGATGTATTTGAACCACTTCTAGCTCGTCCAGTTCCTTTCTGTTTCCAAGGTTTAATTCCACCTCCACTTACTTCCGCCCTTCCTTTGGCGTGAGCAATAACATGCCTTCTGTTTCCCATTTGAGAAACAGTTACTTGATGAATCAAATCAGAATTCATTGGAATTTCAAATATTTCTTTTGGCAAATCAACCTTAACAGATTTAATTTCTACCACTTCTTCTTTAATTTTTTTTGCAATTTTTGTTGCCATATGATTTATCCTCTAATTTCCAAAAGCGTTCCTCTTCTTCCAGGAATTGCTCCCTTAATAGCTATAATATTGTCGCGCATACTAACCTTCATTACTTCCAAATTCTTAACACAAATTCGATCGCTTCCAGTTCGGCCAGGCATTTTTCTACCTTTAATAACTCTAGCTGGAATAGAGCAACCAGTCGAACCTAATGTTCGGTGCTCGTGCTTGTTACCATGAGTTGCAGAAAGTTTTCCGGAAAATCCCCATCTCTTTACTCCTCCTTGAAATCCTTTTCCTTTAGATACTCCGGAAACCTTTATTATGTCTCCTGGTTCAAAAATACTGGCTAAAATTTTATCTCCCACTTTGTAGGCAGAAACATCTCCTTCAAATTCTTTCAAATATCTAAATGGTGTTCCCGTCTTCATAATCTTTCGCTCTGGCAAAACTTCAAATCCAATTTTGATCGCTTCATATCCGTCTTTTGCTTTAGTCTTAACCTGAATAACACCACATTCTCCAGTCTGAACTAGAGTAACGGGAACAACTGTTCCGTCCTCTTTAAAGACCTGACTCATTTCAATTTTTTTTCCTAATATGAATTTCATAACTTTACAAAAAAAAGACTGGATAACCAGCCTTAAAGACTAGTATTACCAAATATTCAATTAATTTTTTAATATATAAATCAATTTTTTAACTAATTTACATTATACTCTTAATCTCGGTATCCACACCAGCAGGTAGTGTCAATGACTTTAGTGACTCAACTACCTTCTGGTTAGGACTTAAAATATCAATAACCCTCTTGTGAATTCTCATTTCAAACTGTTCTCGAGACGATTTGTGAACAAAGGTTGATCTATTAACAGTAAACTTGTTTATCTCAATCGGTAAAGGAATTGGTCCGGCAATTTTAACTCCACACCTTGTTGCCATATCAATAATCTGCTGCGCACTCTTATCAATAACCTTGTGGTCATAAGCGCGAAGTTTAATTCTCAATTTAGCTGTTACTTCCTTTTCAGTTTTTTTAAGGGCTGCTGACATCTTATTTTATTCTACTTTATAATCTTTGTAATAACTCCGGCACCAACAGTCTTTCCTCCTTCTCTGATAGCAAAACCTTGCTTATCTTCTAAGGCTACAGGAACGATCAATTTAACTGTAACATCAACTGTGTCTCCAGGCATAACCATTTCTGTTCCTTCAGCTAAGATTACATCTCCAGTAACATCAGCTGTACGAATGAAGAATTGAGGCTTGTATCCAGTAAAAAATGGTGTGTGTCTTCCACCTTCTTCTTTTGTCAAAACATAAATCTGAGCTGTAAAATCTGTGTGAGGAGTAATTGTTCCTGACTTCGCTAAAACTTGTCCTCTTTCAATATCTTCTTTCTTTAAACCTCTTAATAAAATACCGACATTATCTCCAGCTTGGCCAGTTGATAATGACTTATTAAACATCTCAACAGAAACAGCAGTTGTCTTTTGAGTTGGTCTAATACCAATAACCTCAATTTCTTCATTAGAATTAATAATACCTCTTTCAATTCTACCAGTTGCAACTGTGCCTCTTCCTTCAATCGAGAAAACATCTTCAATCGCCATTAGGAAAGGCTTAGCGGTATCTCTAACTGGTTCAGGAATATATTCATCTACCTTAGCCATTAATTCTAGAACTTTTTGTACCCAAGGATCATCAACAGATGTCGCTTCTAAAGCTTTCAAAGCTGAACCACGAATTACTGGAATCTCATCGCCAGGAAAACTGTATTTCTTTAAAAGCTGTCTACATTCATCTTCAACTAAGTCAATCATTTCAACATCTTCAACCATGTCGCATTTGTTTAAAAATACAATTACTGATGGCAAGCCTACTTGGTGAGCTAAAAGAATGTGCTCTCTTGTTTGAGGCATAGGACCATCAGTTGCAGCAACTACTAAAATTGCTCCATCCATCTGAGCAGCACCAGTAATCATATTCTTAATGTAATCGGCGTGGCCTGGACAATCAATGTGAGCATAGTGTCTTTTTTCTGTTTCATACTCTAAATGAGCGATGTTAATAGTAACACCTCTTGCTTTTTCTTCTGGAGCTGAATCAATTTGATCTACTGATTTCTCTGCTGTCTTGCCATTCTTCATAGCTAAACAATGTAATATTGCCGCACTTAAAGTTGTTTTACCGTGGTCAACGTGACCAATGGTTCCAATGTTTAAGTGTGGTTTTGTTCTCTCAAAAACTTCTGTTGCCATATTATTATATTATTTATATTTATTATTTATATCCTTTCTTTTTATTATTACGACTTACAATAAAAAAGAGCGGATTAATGTTTTGTAATTAACAAATCTATTTTAACCAAATTTCGAAAAAAGTCAATAACCACTAGAAAGGAAGGTCATCAATCTTTAGCGTTTCCACTTCAATCTCTCGTGAAACTCTAGGAATTTGATCATTCTTAACCTCAACTTTTACTTCCTTCTTACTCTTGTAATCTTCTAATTTCATGATTATTAGAGTCGGCCCATTTTCTTGAGCCAAAATAATCTTGCCTCCTTCTTCCTCTATTATCTTTTTTATCTCGTTTAATTCCATACTATTTTCTCTTACCTTCCACTATCTCTTGAGCAACGTTCATTGGAACTTTCTCATAATGATCGAACTCCATTGATGACGTTCCTCTTCCTTGAGTTAATGAACGTAACGAAGTAGTATAGCTGAACATTTCAGATAAAGGAACTTTAGCATAAATAACCTTTACCCCCGGTCGATCTTCTGTTTCTTCAATCTGACCTCTTCTCGCTGATACATCTCCAATAACGTCTCCTAAAAATTCTGGTGGAACAACCACTTCTAATTTCATGATTGGCTCAAGCATATGAGCTCCAGCTTTCTTAGCACCTTCTTGTAAAGCCATGGAACCAGCAATTTTAAAGGCCATTTCGGAAGAATCAACTTCATGGAACGAACCATCCCATAAAATAACCTTCATGTCTACTAGTGAGTAACCAGCAACAACTCCTTTTGCCATCGCTTCTTTAATTCCTTTTTCAATTGCAGGAATATATTCTCTTGGAATTGTACCTCCTTTAATTTCATTAACAAATTCGAATCCTTTTCCTCTTTCTAATGGTTCAAGTTTAATCTTGACGTGACCATATTGTCCTCTGCCTCCTGTCTGCTTAACATACTTACATTCTGTTTCCGCATTTCGATCAATTGTTTCTCGATATGATACTTGAGGTCTACCAACATTGGTCTCAACTCCAAATTCTCTTTTTAATCGATCCACAATAATTTCTAGATGTAATTCTCCCATACCTGATAAAACCATTTCACCAGATTCTTGATTAGTTTCCATTCTGAAAGTTGGATCTTCTTCTTGCAACTTCTTTAATGAAGCACCCATTTTTTCTTGGTCAGCCTTAGCCTTAGGTTCTACTTGAATAGATATAACAGGTTCTGGGAAAACAATCTTTTCTAAAACGATTGGCCCACTTTCATCACAGAGAGTGTGACCAGTGGTAGTATTTTTCATTCCCACAAAAGCAACGATATCTCCCGCATATACTTCGTCTACCTCTTCTCTTTCGTTAGCATGCATACGAAGGATTCTACCAATTCTTTCTCTTTCTCCTGAAACAGTATTAATTAAATATCCTCCTTTGTTAAAATGTCCAGAATAAGCACGAGCATAAGTTAATGTTCCTACAAAAGGATCAGTAGCAATCTTAAAAGCTAAAGCAGAAAAAAGTTCATTATCATCAGGATGTCTTTCTAATTTAATTTCTTCATCTCTTGGATCGATCCCTTTTATCGCTGGAACATCCATTGGACTTGGTAAATAATATACAACTGCATCCAAAACTAATTGAACTCCTTTGTTTCTTAAAGATGTTCCAATTAAAACAGGGATTAATTTGTAAGCAATAGTTGCTTTTCTTAAAGCAGCTCGCAAATCAGCAACAGGAATTTCTTCTCCTTTAGATATCTTTCCATTAAAGC
>Ga0265297_10012051_pt1 | contig 10460 bp, 7 predicted proteins | sample Munlanlwell13791_FD_192502 | JGI IMG/M metagenome (GOLD analysis project Ga0265297, IMG submission 192502) | Leachate microbial communities from a municipal landfill in Southern Ontario, Canada - Leachate well 137-91 | ecosystem: Engineered > Solid waste > Landfill > Unclassified | place...
TTCTTTATTAACGTTCCTGCGGCAACTGCCCCAGGCACCTACAGAGAATACTTTACTCCAGTTTCTGAAGGTCTTACCTGGCTGGAAGATAATAACGTGTTTTTTGATATAATAGTGGAGTAAGAAAACCTCTTATTCAAATGAAAAAAACATTTTTATTTGATCAAAAAGATCTGAAAAAAGAAAAAAATAATATATTTTATAGATTTTATCAATATGTTTTAGACATTATTTTCCCTAAATATTGTGTAGGGTGCGGTTTGGAAGGAAAATGGATTTGTCAAAAATGCATGCAAAAAATTATTTTTGTTAATAACCAGGCTTGTTTTGCATGCAATCGTTTAACTTCTCAAGGCAAGTTTTGTCAAAAATGCAGAACTAAAACTAATTTAACAGGTTTAATTACTTCAGCATATTATCATGAAGGTCCGCTTAAAGAAGCAATTCATACATATAAATATAATTTTGCCTATGATCTGGCGCATGATTTGGCAAAAATTTTATTATCTACCTTAAGGCACGTTGGTTGGAATAAAAAAGCTTTGCTTGTTGCAGTGCCATTGCATAAAAAACGCAAAGCCCAAAGAGGATTTAATCAGTCAGAAATACTTGCAAAAATTATTTCCGCATATTTTGATTATCCAATCATAAAAGACAAATTAATTAGAACTAAATTTACTAAGCCGCAAGTAGAATTAACTGGCGCTAAAAGAAAAACAAATATCAAAGGAATTTTTGCCTGGATCGGAAAAAATGAGATTAAAGGTAAAACCATTATTTTAGTTGATGATGTTTGTACGACCGGATCAACTTTGGAAGAATGCGCTAAAGTTCTTAGGAAAGCCGGCGCTAAGGAGATATGGGGTTTAGTATTGGCTAAAATATGAAAATTATTTTATTAGGTAAAGATCATCGTTTTGGTCCGAACCGACAAGTATCAACCCGCTTAAACTTTGCATGTTTGGAGTTTTATTGTTGTTATAATCTGGTTGAAGATAGAAATAATTTTCCGTCCGATATTTGTCCTTATGAATTATAATATAATTTATTCCTAAACTTTTTAATTTAGCGACATCGTTTTGATCGTTTAGATCGCGCAAGTCTTTTCTTGTCTCTTCCCCGTTTTCCAAAAATCTGTAGTTATAATTAAAAAGTTTTATTTGATGAATTCTATCCCAGAGCAAATATTCATATCCGTACGGCGATTCTTTGGGCAGGAATGGATATTCTATTAAATATGCGGATTGGTTATTTTGAAGCATTGTGTAAATTTTTGGCATAGATTCAGCGCCAACATTTTGAATATGTGAGCTGGGAAGTTGCAAAAATTCCACAGAAATGAATATTAGTATTAAAATAAATAGCATTATTTTATAACAATATTTTTTGATTGTTTCTAAAATGATTGCTAATCCTAAACTGGAAAAAATGACTAGCGTTATAATAGCCAGTAAGGAAAATCGGCTATAAACTCTAAAAAATGGAATCAAATCAAATATTTTTTCCGGCAAAGGATTGATGCAAATATGCAATATGTATATTGGGTGAGAAAAGGATAAATAAAAACCGACTAATCCGATTACAAAAAACAACCAAAACAAAAATTTTTTATTAGATTTAAGTTTACGATAATTTTTGATGACGCTTATTAAATATACGATCGTAAGAAATATCAAAGTATAACCTAAATAGTTGATTTGTTCAGTTCTGTTTGTTCCTAACGAAGCAACTTTTTTATCGTAATAATCCGAAGTGATACGGCCAAAAATCGGATTGTCGGGCGAAGGTAAGAAATAATAGCCGGCATAAGAACTATAAGTGGTTAGTTCTTCTTTGGATCTAATTTTTGCAGAATTAGTTTGTTGATTTTTATTGCTTGCAATCATATCTTTGAAAAAAGGCATGGTAAAAATTCCCAGAATCAAAAAAACAAATACAAAAGTTATGATTGTATAAATTAACGATTTTCTATTGATTCTTTGTTTATTTTTACAAAAAAGATAAAAAAGTATCCAAATAACAGCAAAAATCGTTAAAATTATTCCGGCGAAAAAACCATAAATATATGAGTCCAGGCATGTTAAAATCAAAAACAGTCCTGTCAGAAAAATATTTTTAAAAGTATGATTTTCTTTTGCACTCGTGAGATAATAAATAAAAAATCCCAAAAAACCGATATTGGCCAAAGTCAAATGTTGTAAAGATTGCGCAATGCGGTATGGGCAAATCATGATTATTAGTCCTGCCAAAAATGCAATCCAGCTATTCTTGGAAATTTTTTTCACGATTAAATAAAAAGGTATAGCCGAAAAAATAAAACCAAAAATTATTACCAAATTATAAGTAATAACTTCATTCCATAATTTTGCAAGAATTCTAAAATAAAATAAAAACAGGGTTTGATTGGGAAAAAAATAATTTGTGTTTTCTGCTGCAAGTCTACTTTGCTCAAATAAAATTCCAAAAGGATCACCCGGCAGCGCAAAAATACTTTTATTAAAATGTAAAATTAGAGGATACGTATAAGCTAAAGCGATTAAAAAATAAATGAATATTGCAAATATAATATCTTTTTTAATTTTCATCTTTTTTTCCAAAAACTAACAATAAAACACTGTCTAAAAGCAATAAACTTACAGAAATAACCGCAGTATTATTTGCGCAATCTTCCTTTTTTATCAATATAAAACCAGCTGCAAAGATAATTGTTACGACCGTTAAAATAATAAATGAATAGATAACAAATTTTAAATATTTCATTTGATTGGTTTAATTTTCTTCGATCGGAAAACTATAAATAATCCTATTGTTATCGATAGTGCTGAGACAGCGTAAAAGAGATATGAATATAATTGCTGTGTATATAAAATAAGAATTTTATATTGTCCAGTTTTGGTAATTCTCCAACTGTTTCCAAATCCATCCAAAGAATAATGGTTTTTCTCGCTGACTAAAGGTTTTTTGAAAAAAATGCTTAGAATATTTACTGGTTCATTTGTTTCGAAAGCATAAATTTTCCAATCTTTATTATATGATTCTAGAAAATTTAGATAAAAAGTATCAGTTGCATTAATTTGTGTTATGTATGAAGATGGATTGATTTTTTGAAAATCAGCATTTTTAATTCCTGTCGGCAAGTATGAATTTTGAATAAAAATAAATGAATTAGGATCAATATTTATTTTTTTAATATTAACATTATCAAGAGCTACTGAGCTTCCTGTCAGATTTCCATGTGAATAAAAATACAAATACATTTCTTCAGTATCAGCCTTGAATGTAGTGCTGTATTGCGTCCAGTTCTTGTTTATCGGCAGTTTTTGATTAAAACTTGCGCTGGGAACAAGCCGGCCTTCATCATTTTTGTAAACAAATTCCGCAGTATAGCTTGTTTGAATATCGTCATAATTTTTGTAATAAAATGAAAGGAGATAATTTTTTCCTTTTTCTAGTTTAATTTTTTGTCTTAATCCTACAGAATGGCCGAATGATGATATTTTGATACTTTTTTGTCCATCAATTGCATCATTGGTGGTATTGGCATTGACATAAAAAGTTTGAGGGCTGTTTAAGGAAACGTCCACAAACTCCCAATTATAGTCGTTGGTTTGATTTAAAGATAAATAAGAAATATTCTCAAAAGAATTGTCGTTGATGCCCACATTTTCAATAGAATTTACAAACGATAAATCATATCTACCTTTTTCCAATGCGCCCAAATTTATTTTAGACCATAAATATTCTGAATCACTATTTTGTTCACCTAAAAATTTACTTTCTAAAACATGATCGTTTAATGATAATTTTTCTGATTCTTGAGATGCGGATTTATAATGAAAATCATAACTGCCGGCTTTGGTAATATCAAAATTAATATTAATTAGATTGTCAGTAATTTTTACATTAGGATCCGTAATCGAATAAGTTTGCGCTAAGGTGCTATCTTCAGGATACGTATCGGGAGAGGTTGGATTATTAATGATAATATTGTTATTTTTATTATTAATATAAATCGATTCCATAAGAGGAATAATTTGTTTTTGAACGTCACTTGCTTCTAAATATAATGGATTTTTTCCTAAGGATACCTTAGGAAAAATTTTACTGGTATCGACTTGCCATAAATCTAATTTCCCAAAAGTTTTTATCTTGTTTAAATTAAGTTTATTTTTTAGCATGGAATCGATTTTATCCGAATTATATATATCATCTTTTTTGGCAAAGCGGGGATCTTGATCGTGTTCAACTAAGATATAATTAATTCCAAAAAAACCAAGTTTTTTGCCAAAATAATCATCGTTTTTGTCATTGACTATTTGATCATAAATCATCTGGATCATTTTTTCATTGGTGTAAAGAGGATAATGTTGATAATAAAAATAAGGATTGGAAATAATATAAGTCGCTACGCTTCCCTTGAGTGTAAAACCATTTGTCCAATCATAAGTTGTAGAATTAGGATTGTTTTTGGGTAAAATTAAAAGTGTGGCATCAGGATTATTAGTTTTTAAGTAATTTGCCAAATCATACCAATAAGTCGGAATCTGGGCATAATAAGGTTTAGCCGGTCCGTCATATTGACTATAAATAGATTTTCCGGTTACTAGCGGCCAGGATACCATAATTATTATAGAAACAAAGAATAAAGTAATTGCAAATTTCAGGAAAGTATTATTGTAAATGTAATTTTTTTTGCTAATCCAATCCACTATTGAAACCGCGGCAAATCCGGTTGTCATCGAAAGACCCAAAAGAGCAATTGGCATAAATTTCGTATAAGGTTCTCTAAAAATCCAAAAACCCGGCATGTATTTGTGTAATAAATTAAAAATATTTCCCAAAGGCGGATGAGAGCCTTTTGCCAAAAACATCCCCAGAACTGCCAATAAGAAAAAGAAGATAATTTTTTTATTTTTTTTAACAAAAGATAAATTTAAAAATCCCAAAAGTGTAATAATTATAAAGAAAAATGATCCGATGCTAAAATATAAATTTGAATAATATATATCATTAAAATAAAAATAAGGAAGTTTATTCCCCAGTGCTCTAAATGCCCAGCTTCCCATCAGGCGCAAAATATCAAAAATCGACGAGGTTCCAAAAAATAAATTTGTTGCATTTTCTTTAATATCAGCGGAAGATTGCAATAAATTATTTAAAAATGGATATATCCAATAAAGATTAAATAATAAAAAGAAAAATAATGATTGAGTAAAAAATATGATCGAACTGGCAATTTTTTTGTAATAAATAAGATAAAAAATAAAATATAAACTAGGTATTGTGAGCATAATAATAGCCGCCGGAGGATTAACCCATCCCGGAGCGCTCAAAAGTGAAATTAACCCAAAATAAATACTAAAACGAATTTTGTTTTCTCTGAGACCTGCTATCATAAATGCCAACATCCAGGGAGCTACCATAATCGGCAGTCTTACAGTATACATTAAAGGATATTGCATGATAAATAGATTGACTAAATACATAGTGGCAGCGACAATGGCAAAAATCTGCCAGTTTTCTTTTTTGCCAAAAACAGTTTTTACTAGAAAATAAATTCCCAATCCAGAAATAAACCAGACAGAAATAAACCATAGTTTTTCGATAACAACCAATGACAGACCTAATTTTGCAAGTGTTGCCCAAAATAGCACAAAGGGGAATAAATGCGCCACGCTTCCTTGATAATCTCCGGTGGGATTACCGCCGTTATAAACCGGATTCCAGGCATAAAAAGTTGATTTTAGCATTGCGCCGGGATTAATAAGAATTGATTCGTCGCCGCCGGCTAAAATTAGATTATTTTTAAACCATAAAAGCGGAATTAAACTCAAAAGAAATATTAATATTATTGGCCAGTATTTTTTGATCATCTTCCTATTCCTTTGTAGGTTATTCCCAAGGATTCAATTTTTGCTTTATCCAAACAGTTTTTACCATCGATAATAATCTTTATGTTCGATAGATTATTTTTAGTTAAGTCCAAAAATTCTTTATGATTTGCTGCCAGAATTAATGCTTGGCATTTTTTTAATATCTGAGGCAAATCTTTAGTATCGGATAACTCTGGAAAATATGGATCAAAAGATAAAAAATTAAATCTTTTATTTTTGAGTATACATTTTATTTTTAACGCTGGAGATTCGCGCAGATCTCCAATATTGGCTTTATATGATAAACCCAAAAGTCCAATTGTGGTTTTGCCTTTTTTTAGACCTGCTTTGGTCATTATTTTTTGCAACTGATTAACGGTATAATTGGGCATGCTATTGTTGACTTTACGCGCCATTTTTAAGAACTCATGGTTAAAACCAAGCTCATGCGCGCGTTTAATTAAGTAATATGGATCAACAGGGATGCAATGACCGCCTACGCCGCAACTTGGAAAATGAGGCATAAAGGCAAATGGTTTATTGGAAGCGGCATTAATTACTTCTACAATATCAATTCCTAAAACATCGAATGATTTTGCCAGTTCATTAACATAGGCAATATTGATATCGCGAAAAGTATTTTCCACGATTTTTGTGGCTTCTGCGGTTTCTAAAGTGCTTACTATATTAATTTTTGACAAAAGTACGTTGCGATAAAATTTAGCAATTTTTTCTGCGCCGATTTTGGTTAAGGCGCTAATGTTTCGGGGAATATTGGAAACATTCCATTTTGCATCGCCAGGATTAATTCTTTCTGGACAATGCGCCAACTCAAAATCACGTCCGCCAGTCAAACCAGATTGTTCTAAAATCGGTAAAATTACTTTTCGGCAAACTCCAGGATTAACAGTAGATTCCAGAATCACAGTTTGTCCTTTTTTGAGAAATTTAGCAATTGTTTTGGCCGCATTTTTAACTGGTCGCAAATCTGGTAGATGATTTTTGAAAACTGGTGTGGGCACGCAGATTATATAATAATCAGAATCTTTTAAGATATTCGGATCGTTTGATACAGAAAAATCAAATTTTTTTAAATTTTTTGTAGTTTCAGTATCGGAAATAGGCGCAATACCTGATGTAATTTTTTTAATAGCAGTTTGATTAATATCAAATCCAAAAACAGAATATTTTTTTGATTTTGCAACTATGTTTGCCAATGGAAAACCGACATAACCCAAACCGACAATAGAAACTTTTGGTAATTTTTTCATAAATTATAATCTTTAAATAATTTTTTTAATAATTTTATTTTATCAAGTTTGCGTGCCCACGCCAAAGCGTTATTGCGGGTTTCATTATAAACCGTATCATTTTCCATAAGTTCTAATATTCTTTGAGACATTTCTTTTGCATTTTCTACAATAAAACCAGCTTTATAATCTTTCATTTCTTTTGAAGTTGAGGTTATGCAATCACAAACAGTCGGAAGTCCAGCTGCCGCATACTCTCTTATTTTAATTGAATCACCATATTTTACATGGTCTATTTTACTAGTATAATAAACAATTCCCACATAGGCTTTACTTACTTCACCAATCGCCTTTTCATAAGGCAAAATTCCTTTGATAATGATATTGGTTTTGAGATTTTCTTTTTTAATCTTAAGAACAATATCATCTTTTACATTTCCTACGATCGTTAAACAAATATTATTGATTCTTTCTTTCAAAATTTTTAATGCGGTGATGATTTTATCAAAATCAATTTGGTCTGACATTTTTCCCACTGTAATTACTAAACTATGCTTATTTTTATCTTTTGGCAAAATTTTGGGAATTTCCGAAAAAGAAGGCGAATTAGGTAAAAATTTTATTTTAGCACTTGGCGCTAATTTTTTTGCCATTAAAAGTACGTGGTTTGATACTACTGTGGTCATATCTGCATTGGTGACGGCATTTTTGTAGATTTTTTGATAGATATAATTTAAAATCGGATTGGAAAATCTTTTTTTGGAATAGTCGGTGGAATGTAAGAAAATGTATTTGGCAAAATGATTTTTTTTGGCATACGGTAATGCTAAAAAATTAAGCGGATCTGAAGCAAAAGCAAAATCAAATTCACATTTTAGTTCTTTTATGATTTTTTTATTTAAAAATATTTCTTTTGCCCAGCGCAATGGCGGGGTTTCTGAAATTTGATATTCTTTTTTAATTTTTCCGTTTATTATCAAACGCGATGAATAAGAAAAATCTTCCAGCGGATGTTCAATGATGTAAATCTGATAATTATTTTGTCGAAAATAGCGTATGATAAAATCAATGCCGCCTTCTTTAGCGATACCGTTAAAATACATTCTATGTAAAATAAATAAAACTTTTTTCATTTGTTTTTACAAATTTTTAATATCATAAATCTCTGGAATTAAATATCTTTTTATACCAGACAGAAAGAAGAAAAAGACGCCATAAAATCCATTCTCGTTCCCATTGGGCAGGCTTAAATTTTTTGTTGATCAATATTTTCTCAATTTCTGATCGCGAGTATAATTTTGTTGCAATTCCTTGAGAATCTAATAAATAATCAGATATTTTATTAATTCCTGTATCTAAAATTTTATCAATTGGAAGCATTCCTCCCTTTTTCTTGCGATCGCTGATTTCGCGCGGTAAATATTTTTTAGCAATTTGCCGTAATATATATTTTTCATTGACTCGATGTTTAGAAAAATAATTGCCGGCCAATTTATATTGATCTGGCAAATTATAAACAAATTCTACCACTTTATAATCCAGATACGGAGCTCTGGCTTCTATTGATGCGCTTGCTGAACCGCGATCAACTTTCATGCAATAATGATTGGGAAGCGAATAACAAATCTCATTGTAATTTATCTTCTTGAAATAGCTGACGCGTCCAGCTTCATTTAAATGTCTGGATAAAATTTTGGCATAATTAAAATAAAATTTTGGTTTTAAACTCCGCATGATTGCATAATAATAAAAATAGTTTTTAAGCATTTGAGGAAATATTCCAAATGGTGTTTGACCCAATCCAAACCAAGTGTAACCGCCAAATAATTCATCTGCACCTTCACCGACTAAAACCACTTTTATATTTTTCTTTCTTACTTCCTGAGATAGATAATGTGTGGTAATTAATCCTCCGTCAGAAGTGCTCATGTCATCATAAATCCAAATGATTTTTTCTATTTCGTCTATTACATCTTTTGGTTTGATGTGTAAAAATAATTGTTTCGTATCCAGATGTTCGGCAACTTTTTTTGCGTATTTGCTTTCGTCAATTTGATCGGAAAAGCTGGCAGTTAAAGTAGTAATATTATGATTATTAATGCTAGCTAATGCTGCTATTACGGAACTATCTAATCCTCCAGACAAAAGTATGCCCACGCCCACATCAGCCACTAATCTTTTTCTAACACTTTCAGTCAACATTTTTTCCAAACGATCTTTCGCTTCATCAAAGGTAAGTGATGCTATTTTTGGTTTGGTTTCCAACTTCCAATATTGTTTAATATCCGATTTATTATTTTTTAGCACCAGATAATGTCCAGGAGGAATTTTTTTGATATTTTTGACCATGGTATTATTATTGTCTGGTAGATAGGGGAAACCATTCCAAAGCTCCACCGTGCGTTCATCTAATATAATCTTATTTTTTGGCATTATAGCTAAAATTGAACGAAATTCTGATGAAAAGATAAAATTATTATTGTCATAAAAATAAAATAATGGTTTTTTGCCGATTCGATCGCGAGCCAAAATTAATTTTTGTTTCTTCTGATCCCAAATTGCAAGCGCAAACATTCCTTCCAAATATTGCAGAAATTTTTCACCTTGCTCTTCGTATAAATGAATAATTACTTCAGTGTCTGTTTGAGAAATAAATTTGTGATTGGCTGACAATTTTTTGCGTAAATCTAAAAAATTATATATTTCTCCATTAAAGACTATCCAAATAGATTTGTCTTCGTTGTGCATTGGTTGATGGCCTGAATTAGATAAATCAATAATGGAAAGTCGGTCAAAACCCAAACCGAGGTTATTTTTTCGGTCAAAATAAAAACCATTATCATCCGGACCGCGATGCTTCATGATCTTTGCCATTCTATAGACATTGTTTAAGTTGTCAGGAAGATTACCTTTAAATTGTTTTATTCCGCAAATTCCGCACATAACATTTTGTCCATTATAATTAATAAATACGATCCAAAAAGTCTCCGGCGCATCCGATGCTCAATATGCTTTTTTCGGATTCGATTTGATAGATAATTTCTTTGATACGGTTTTCTTTTATTTTCATTAATTTTTAAAAATATATTTAATTCCTACTAAAAATCGTAAATAAAGCATACCTAAAGTTAAGATAGGATGAGCCAATAATTTTTTCCATTTGCCTTTTTCTATAAAAACGCCAACGTATCGATAGTAAAGACCGAATTGTTTTTTGACATCAGGATCCCGCGCCCCCCATTTTTTAATATAAGCTTCAAAACTTTTAGCATAATATCCTTTTTTGTCTAGATATTTTTTTAGGTTAAATTCCGCCTCGTTATGATAAATTATCGCG
>Ga0265297_10012052_pt1 | contig 10460 bp, 7 predicted proteins | sample Munlanlwell13791_FD_192502 | JGI IMG/M metagenome (GOLD analysis project Ga0265297, IMG submission 192502) | Leachate microbial communities from a municipal landfill in Southern Ontario, Canada - Leachate well 137-91 | ecosystem: Engineered > Solid waste > Landfill > Unclassified | place...
GTATAGCGGCGCCAGTTATTATCTTTACAAATATATGAAGTTCAAAGATATTCGTCTGGTGTACGCACCGCCGCAGGCGATTGGCAACTTTGGCGGCGAAATCGACAACTGGATGTGGCCGCGTCATACCGGCGATTTTTCCTTCATGCGGGTTTACTGCGCGCCGGACGGCAAGCCAGCCGAGTATGACATTAATAATGTACCCTATAAACCTAAAGTTTATCTGCCGATTTCTACCCGCGGAGTAAATCCCAACGATCTGGTCTTCATATTCGGTTATCCGGCTCGCACCAATCGCAATGTCACCAGTTTTTCAATTGCATACAATCAGAATGTGAGTTATCCGCTACGCATTCGCATTTTCGAAGAAATCACTGACGAGCTCGAAGATGAGGGTAAGCAAGATCCGGCGATCGAACTCCTGCTGGCAGGTCGCCTCAAGGGTTTTTATAATGGTCTGAAAAATAATCGCGGTCTGATAGCTGGTTTTGCCAGTGAAAATCTGCTGGCTATAAAACAAGCCGGGGAAGCGGCTTTTCTTGCCAAGATTGCCACGAAGACGGAGTGGAAAAACAAATATAGCGGCATTTTACCGGCGATTCGGAAAGCTTACGACGACTATTACGCGAGCTATGAACAGGATATTTATATCGATTACCTGCGTTACGTTACGGTTTTTGCGGATGCCCTGCAGGTTGAAAAGTGGAGTCGCGAGAAAATCAAGCCGGAGAGTGAACGCGAGACCGGCTATTATGATTACCAGATCGCCCGCACCAAACGCAATTTTAAGATGAAACGCATTGGTTATCATGCTCCGGCGGACGCCCGCATTATGAAAATGATGCTGAAGCGCTTAGCCGCTATTCCGGCTGATGCTCGTCCGGACTTTCTGCGAGAATTGATCCGCGAGCAGACCGCAAGCGAAGCGGAAGTGACCATCGCGACTTATGTTGACGATGTTTTCGAGCGTACCCGGCTTACCGACACCGATGAATGCCTGAAGCTGTTCGATCTGAGTGCGGAACAACTTGACGATTTAAAGGATCCCCTGCTGGAATTAGCCGGCGCCGTCAATAAAGCTATGGAGTCAATTAAGCGCAAGCGGGATATTTTCTATGGCGAAATGTTGGTTCTGGAACCGCAATATTTTGCAGGCCTGAAAGAGGTCATGGGTAGTCAGGTTCTGCCGGATGCCAACCGCAGTCTGCGTTTTACTTATGGGCAAGTCGAAGGTTATCAGCCACGCGATGCCGTGACCTACCAACCGCAGACGACCCTGAGCGGTGTCATTGCTAAGCATAAAGACGAGGAACCCTTCATAGTGCCTCCGCAATTGTTTGATCTGGCGGCGCGCCAGGATTACGCCGGCTGGATCGATCGCGAGTTGAATGATGTACCGGTGGACTTTTTAAGTTCATGTGACATCACGGGCGGCAATTCCGGCAGTCCGGTCTTGAACGCCCGCGGCGAAATTGTCGGTTGCGCTTTCGATGGTAACTGGGAAGCATTGATCAACGATTGGTATTACAATCCGGCTCTTTCGCGCACCATCAGCGTGGATGTTCTCTATGTCCTCTTTATCTTGGATAAATTCAGCTCGGCTGACGAATTAATTGGTGAACTCGACCTGCGCTGAGATAATGAATTCCTTTCGGCTCATTGATCTGCCGGTTAAGCCTGAAATTCTCAGACCGCAAATAATTCATTTTGAAGAACTGGATTCGACCAATGCTTATCTCCTGAGTCGGCATCCACATCCGTCCGGCTCGATAGTCTGGGCGGATTTTCAAAGCGCCGGGCGCGGGCGCCTGGGACGCAGTTGGGTGTCGCCGCGTGACGAAGCCCTGCTTTTTTCAATTTTTTTAAAAAATAATAATCAGATTGCCCCGCTTTTCATCTATCCGTTTTTAACTGCGGTTGGAGTGCTGGAAGCGCTTCAAAATCTGGTGGCGCCGGCTTGGCTGGCTGTGAAATGGCCGAACGATGTTCTGCTGAAAAATCTGAAAGTTGGCGGCATATTGGTACAGAGCAAGACCCGCGCATCTAACAATACCAATATTGTAATTGGTATTGGTGTAAACGTCAACCAAAACGCCGCATTTTTTAATGCTAATCTACCTTTCGCCGGATCGCTTTTTTCAATTATCGGTAAAAAGTTTGAGCGTTTTGCCGTACTGACCGAAATAGTCAGTGCGCTTGACCGCAATCTGCAAGATCTCCAGGTTAACGGTCCGCAGGCAATTCTGCAGAAGTGGCGCGATCACTGTCCATTCTTCGGGCAGGCGATCAGGGTTGATGATGGTCGGCAAGTTTACAGCGGGAAGTTTCAGGATATTACTGCCGACGGCGGTTTGATCCTGCAAACCGGTCAAACCAGGCAGATTTTTCATGCCGCGGATGTAACCGTGGTGAAGGAAAGATGAAAATGCTTTTGGCTATTGATATTGGTAATACAAATGTGACGATCGGGGCGTTTGAAGATAATATCATCCAGACGGTTTTGCGGATTAACAGCCGTCCAACCCGTTTGGTTGATAGATATGGACAAATAATCAAATCCTGGCTTGATAAAAATCGCTTCGATTCTGCGGCTGTCGGCGGAGTCATAATTGGCTCGGTAGTGCCGCGCCTGACGGAGCCTTTTAGCATTGTGGCGCGCACATTTTTTAAATGTGAAGCTCTGATCGTAAGCTGTAATCTGGATCTCGGGCGGCGCATCCTGGTCGATAATCCGGCTGAAGTCGGCGCCGACCGGCTCTGCAACGCCGTAGCCGCCGCGACAAATTATCCCTGTCCGTGCATCGTAGTAGATTTGGGCACGGCCACGACTTTTGATGTCTTGGATCAGGATGGAAATTACATCGGCGGGGCGATTGCGCCCGGATTGGTGACCGGCGCCTCCGATCTTTTCCGCAAAGCCGCTCAATTGTACAGTGTAAACCTCGACTTTCCTCAGCGCGTAATCGGCAAAAATACCTCTGCCCATATGCAAAGCGGCATAATGTTCGGTCACCTGGCTATGATTGAAGGAATGATAAAGCGGATCACGGTCGAAATGGGACGCACTGAGATTTTCACAATTGCCACCGGGGGTTTCAGCGAAGTCGTCGCCAGCCATACGACCCTCATCAATGCCGTCGATTCGAATCTGACTCTTAATGGTCTATATCTTATTTACAATTTGAACAGGAGAAATTCCGGTAAAGCGCCGAAAATCTGAGAACAACATCAACCTCGCCAATGATATAATTACGTCATAGGAAGCTGAATATGAAAAAGATACCCGAACACCAAGAATCAAAAATAAATTCTTCATCGCGTTTATGGCTAAGTATTGTTGGATTTTTTCACCGCAACTATAAATTATTATTGACCTGGACGATAATTATCGTTGCGATTATTCTTGGTATCCACTTCAAAGTCGATAAGGGTATCATAGTCGTACTGGTCATGATTTTCGGGACCTTCGCCCAGGCTTTTTCGGGGCTGGTGGCATTAATTGCAACTATCCCCTTGTTAGGCCCGCTATTGGCTAAAGTACTCTCTTTACCGATTTTCTGGATTTTGAATGCCTTGGGTTATTTCGTTTCAGCCCTGGCTATTAAGCGCGGGCATAAAAAAGAGGTGATTAACTATCGCTTCATAACATTGGTTTTTTTAATCGGTTTCGCGGTTGGTTTTATTATCGCCAAATTGATATGATGGTTTTTATACGAAGACTATTTGGTTATTAAACCGGGGAAAGTGAATTGGAATATCTTATGGTTTTTAATTGTAGGTTGTAGATTGAAGAATGCAAATTTCAAAATTCAAATTTATATGAATAGATAATCGTTTGTTCACCAAGTCATTAAAATAGTATCCTAAAAATCCTGTAACCCTGTCTAATATTGAAAACTATCTGTGTGACTATCCGCCGGACCGGAACGACAGTGCGGGAAATGCTTATTAAACCAATAAAAGCATTCTAATCTTAGGATGCAATTCTAAATAAAATAGATACTCTTTGTGTTCTCAGCGTGCTCGGCGGTTAAATAATTCATCGCAATGAAAAATTTCTACGTGCTTTCGCACCTTTGGTGTAAATATTTCAATCCAGGATGGATATTGCCAGGATGCGGTCGCCTTTTTCAATCTGAGCGGCTACCGCTAATCCATCGACAACTTCTCCGAAGCGGGAGTATTTATAATTCAGATGCGGCTGATCGGTCAATGTAATGAAAAATTGCGAACCTTCGGCATCGAAATCCGTGCGCGCCAATCCGACTGCACCCGGTATGTAGCCGATCGGCGAATACTCGGTTAATAATGTATAACCCGGACCGCCCCAGCCGTCACCGCGCGGATCGCCGCCCTGTATGACGAAATTGGGCACGACCCGATGAAACGTCAAACCATTGTAATAACCGCTTTCGATATTTGATAGCAAAGCATCGACCGTAAAGGGCGCATAATAGCCGTCCAGGCGGATGATTATGTTGCCGCGCGCGGTCTCAAGTAAAACGGTCGGACGCAGACCGTATTTTCTCAGCATTGCCAGATTAGCATACCGGCCGGCACCGCGATAATCATCTGCAATTTCCGGTACCTCGGCCTGATAGGTTTCCTTCACTATCTGCCGGGCAAGCTCCCGGATGCGGACATCGCGGACGGTTACTAAAGGCTGAATAAATGGCAGGGCGTCCGGAGGCTGAAGGATCGCGATTACCATCAAAATTTCAGTAATTGCATCAGCATATTCGGCATTTTTATACTTTGTCAATGGTGGATAAAGCAGAGGATGCAGGTGTGGAAAATTTTCGCCGGACTCCTTCAGAATGGAAGCGGCGATGGCGATTTTTACCGGATCAGCGCTGGTTAGGCCAACTCCTATGAAATCTCCGAATTCGTTGACCGATAGGATATTTTGCTTATGCAATTCCTCGGCTACGCTGATCAAACCATGATAGGCTGGTGTAGATATTGCTCGATGCGGGTACCTTGAAAGGCTATCCAGAATCGCCAGCCCGGCCGGTCGTCCCCATTCGGCAATTCCTGCTGCAACCGCCGGTAATAGATTGTCGCTTAGCGGCCAAAGATCGAAATCCTGCAGAGCATCGACTCCGCCGCGCTGACTTAGATATTTCACCAGCGCGCTCTGCACCGCCGGCGACGGATGCTTTGCCAGTGCCCTGAAATCATTCTTCAAATTTTCTGTTAGATTCAATGAATCGGGTAAATTTTCGATAGCTATTGCGATGATCTGTGGAACAGAATCGTTAAAAACCTGTGACAGAACCGATCTATTTTCAGCAATTTGAATAATACCGCGGGCGGCTTCAATTCGAACTCCCGGTTCGTCGTCCGCCAGCAACTGCGCCCAGAGATCGGTTTTCCCGGAAAAATTCAGGGGTGACAGGCAGGCAACGAGCTTGATTCGGGTAGCCACATCCGGAGTCGCCAGGGCATTTTGCAGATCGCCGACCAGCTCCCGCATCACGTTTTGATCACGTATCCGACTCAATGCCAGTGCCGACCAGCGCATCTCATATTGATTGCCGTTGCGCAATTTGGAAGTCGCCAAACGCAGGCTGGCATAATTATAAATCTGACGTTGAAAATAGTAAACCAACGCCTCAGCCGGCCAGTCATTCGATTCATTCCCGGCTATTTCTAAGAATCGGTTCAGACTGGACAAACTGCCAATTTGCGCCAGCGCAATACCCGTCTGGCGACGCGTTTCGGAGTCGGATTCAGATTCAAGATGTTTTAACAGAAGGTTTTCGGCGGCTGGAGAGTTCATTTGACCCAGCGCGAAAGCTGCCGCGCTCCGCACGGTTGGCGAATTGTCAATAAGTAAAATTTCGAGTTGAGGGATTAATGTCAAATCGCGACTATTTGCAATTGCCAGTCCGAGACGGTAACGGGTTTCCGTAGAAGGTGATTTCAGATATGAATCGGCGATTTTTACCAGTGTGCGTCGGTTCTGATGGGAAAGAATATCCATAACTTCTGGCGGAAACGGTTTTTTTGCACAGGATTGCAAAAATCCCAAGAGAAAAATGTAAAATGTTATCCGCAAGAGAATATTTTGGTGTTTCATTGATTCCAAAAGTTAATTACATATGCCCCGGCGCCCAAACCACAGCGTGGTACAATGCCCAGATAATCAGCATTACGAATGTTGAAGTACTGTGGCAGTAGTCCGAAATTATTTAAGGCCTGGTGCGTAATCCAGGCTTGCAGGTCGGTAGCTTCCTCAGGGCGAGTGGCTTTTCGGGTGGCTGAAATGATTCTTAAATCGCCAAACACCCATTCCTGATTATTGGTTATAAAATCTTTTCTGGTTCGGCAATAGCCGCGCCGGGCATTTTTTAAATACAGATAGTTCTTGAACATTTCAAGCGTGCCTTGCGTGATCTGATCCTGCGGATTAAAAATCCAGTTCAGGGCTTCCACGGCGGAAGCATCGGCATATAAATTAGGATCGGAATCTTCGAGATTACCTTTTAAAGCGTTGAACTGCGGATCGATTAATTTATCCTCGATACTGATTTGCAAATTGATAGCGGCTTCTTCGTATCGGTGAGCGCGGGCTTCGTCATTCATCAGCCGTGCCAGGCGGGTGGCATCCAACAGACCGCGATAGGTACAAGCCGCCGTGTAGGTATAATGTTTATAAGGCAGGGTTTTTTCCCAGGGCCCCGGTTCGGCGCGCACCAAACCGGTTTTATCAATTAATGACGGCAGAACGTCGGCAATATCGCGCGCGATTTTGGGCCAGTAATATCGTAGAAATTTTGTGTCTTCAGTAACCTCGATATAGCGGTGAATATTCCAGAGTGTCAGCCCGAAATTATCGAGATGAACGGTAAGTCCATGATTATCGACAACGGACTCTTCAACGCCATTTCCCAGATACCGGAAAATTGAGATGGCATAATCGACATCGAGCCCCCAGTTTTGGTCGTTGCCCTGGTAGAATTTATAACGACCGCACCGTCCATTCATAATAAATTGCAAAGCCTGGCGCGCCTCTTCGGTGTGCCCGGAGGCGAGAAGAGCTTCTATCGCAAAAGCCTGATCGCGCGGCCAGCAGAAGTTAATCGTTGAAGGCGGCAAACTGGCAACGATCTGCCCGCCCGCCGGAAAGGGCTCCCGGCATTGCGCCATTTTCAGGATAGCCAGTGATTGCTGGTAAACGATTTTCTCATCCGGCAGGATGTTTTCCGGAATAAGAGTCTGCGCCTGCCAGTTTTGCCACCAATTGAGTTCTTCGATCAAAGCCTGCCAGCCGGGATGGTCTTCTTTATATTTTCTGAGGAAAAGATAATCGGCGTCGTTGGCGTGAGGATTGAAGTAAATATATACCGTCAACCATTTGCGGTTGTTTTGTTGATAAGTCCATTTTCCGATATCGAGGTTGACGTTACCGGAACTGATACTGAAATTCAGACTAAGATGGTCGATTTTTTGACCTTCCAGAAGAGCATAAAACACCCAAAAAGGCTTTTCCAGTCGGAATGGACAGAATCCGTATATTGTCAACCGAAAACCGCTACCAGTCATGGCATGCCGGACAATTCCCGTACCTTCGATATAACCGACTTCAGTCGTTTTCAAATCGTTTAGGGGAATCTCTTTGCCATCTCGGTAAACAACGACTTTAGCCTGGTTAATCAGATTGGGCGTCTCGTTTTTTTCGTCGATTTTGCGATAAATATGAGGATGAAAATTAGTAAATGAACGGGTTTTCAGATTGTAACAACAAGCCGCAATCCCATTGGTAAATGGGATCAAGGATAACGAATTTTGGAGTCCTTTAGCCGCCAGCGAGGGAGTATTGGGATCCTCGTCACCGATGATTTTCAAAGGACCGCTATAGATACCGCCCCTTTCGCCGTCATCGTATACCCGGACAGCCAACACATTGACGGCTTTTAACAAGCTGGCCGGGAATAAATAGCGCCGAACACTGTTTTTTGCCGAAAGCGGTTCCGGTGGAAAAGCGCCTTTCCTTCCGATAGGTACTCCATTCAGAAACGCCTCGTCAGCGGCGTTGATTTTTCCGAGATAGATAGTCAACGAATCATATCGCATCCAGGTTGAATCAAGCTGAAAGTGATAACGATACCAGGCAAAACCATCATAATTTTCATAATGCTGATTTTCCCAGTAATCCGGCACACGGATCGGAAACCAGTCCGAATCGTTCAATGCGGGAATTGCCCAGGTTGAATCATCTCCCAGTTTGAAAAGCCATCGATCATGCAATAAAAGTTCTTCGGCGCCCAACGGCGAGACAATCAGGCTAAGTCCGAAACCGAACAGTAAGATGCTGGTGAACAATTGGTTGATATGAGATGCTAATCTGAGCATAAAATTAAATGGCGCATATTTGTCGATGAGTTCCGGTAATTTCTCAGCGCTTGACTCAAATTTGCGGATAACTACCCTCAAGTTCAAGTAACTTTTGCTTTAACTCTATGCCGCCGCCAAATCCAACTAACGCTCCCTTAGCACCGATGATCCGATGGCAGGGTATGATCAGAGCCAGGGGATTGGAATGTAAGGCGCCACCCACGCCGCGCGTGGCGGTCGGGCGTCCCATCCAGGCGGCTATCTGACCGTAGGTCGCGGTCTTTCCGAACGGCACCAGCCCGGTCCAGGTCAAGACCTGCCGCGCAAATGGCGTTTTTATGAGGAAAAAATTAAGCGCCTTAATGCGGAAAGGTCGGCCGGTTTGCATAAAATCGCGCAGGATCTTTCCACTTTCTTCTATGACGTCAGAATCGGATTCTTTAGTAAAAGCGAATCCCTGACGGCGCAAATAGATCGTGTATTCGCGACATTCACTTTCGGAAAAAGTCAGCGCTAAAAGAGTGTCGCTGGTTCCGATTAACCAGAACGGCCAGCGCGCCCCGATTCGTTTGAAGAAAAGTTGAGTGTCAGCCGTAAGATCGGATGACCAGGGGGTTTTGTGCTCAAGCGATGACAGCAAGCGAGCCTGACAGCTTTGACAGAGACTCCAGTGTTCAAAGGCGGCGGTCTCATCCGCAGGCTCGAGATTGTGAGATAAATAGTTAATAATAATGTAGTCGGTCAGGTGTTTCATGGTCTGTATATCAAGGTTTCCGCGCCAGTTAAATTTAATATGACTGCCCAAATCGACAAGTCAAATTGTCGAACGCCGCCTAAAAATATTGGTAGTAATTTTTATTGGTAATATTAAATTTGGCTTGTGGCGAACCAATCTACAGTAAAGCTTCAAACCAAAGTAGTATAACTATGGCACCCTTATTAGAGTACGATAAGAAAATTTTTCGTCTGATTTCACTGGGTCGCTATGAAGAAGCGCTCTGGACCGCAGAAGAGGAATTGTGTTTCGCCGAGAGCACTTACGGTCATGAACATCTCGAAACCGCCAAGGTTTTCAATAATCTGGGATGGATTTGCGATATGCTAGATAAAAAACAAGCCGCAGAGGAGTATTATTTCAAAGCGCTTGAAATTAAACTTATCGCCTGCGGCGGCGCATCTCATGAATTGATATCGACTCTTGAAAACATAGTTGGTTTTTTGGTTAATCAAGGTCAGTTAAAGCGGGCTCGTGATTTTCTCATGAAGTTGCTTGAAGTGTCAGAAGTCCAGAATAAATTATGGCGTTTGCGGAAAAGTATCTATCTGTGCCAGCTGGCCGATATCGAAGAAGAGCTCGGTTCCGTTGAAAAGGCTGAAAGTCTGCTTTGGGAAAGCCTTGCGTTTATGCAGGCCAATTATGGGCACGAGCATCCCAATGCCGGTCGCGTGTTTGCCAAGCTGGGCAATTTCTTCGAGAAACATAGCAATCTGGCGCGGGCTGAGTACTGCTATAATCGCTCACTGAAATTGCTCCGCAAGCATTTACCTTCCAGTCACCCGGACGTAAAATACATCCGCGACGGGCTATATAATATTTACTCCGCCCTGGGCATAAATGTCAGAGTCCCCTGAGCGGTATTTTTTATTTTAGTGAATTGACCACAGCCGAATGCATTTCATGCGTTGAATGAAAAATGAAAATCGCCGTATATCAATTTGCGCCGATTTGGGCGAATATCCCGGCCAATTTAGAAAATATCAGTCGGGTCGTTGCCAGCCGTAAAGCCGATCTCTGGATTCTGCCGGAACTCGCCACGACCGGCTATGTTTTCAATGAACTGAGAGAAGTTCAAAAACTGGCCGAAGATTTAAAAAAAGGCCATACAACCGCGACTCTGCGGGAACTTACCCATCAACATCAAACTGCAATTGTACTCGGTTTAGCAGAAAAGTACGGCGACCGGATTTTCAATAGCGCGGTGGTTTTCAATCGGGGTGAGTTGTGTGCGATCTATCGCAAAGCGCATCTCTTTTACGAAGAAAAGAAATGGTTTATACCGGGAGTGGAACCGCCGCCGCTAGTCGATATTCAGGGCGTTAAAGTTGGTGTCATGATTTGC
>Ga0265297_10012053_pt1 | contig 10459 bp, 18 predicted proteins | sample Munlanlwell13791_FD_192502 | JGI IMG/M metagenome (GOLD analysis project Ga0265297, IMG submission 192502) | Leachate microbial communities from a municipal landfill in Southern Ontario, Canada - Leachate well 137-91 | ecosystem: Engineered > Solid waste > Landfill > Unclassified | place...
CTTGTCCAGGTCAAAGGGTTCACATCAGTATGTCGGTCAGTCGCTTCGGCCGTCTTAGTCCGTTTATTATTCGCAAACCTTTTCAGGAAACGGCGGCGAGACGGTCGTCTGCTCCCCTAATTTTCAATCTCAAGGACTCCCATTTATCCCTTGGAATAGAAGCCCAGCCGGGAGCCTGGACAGGCTCTACCTGAAAGGAGGTAGAACTAGGCCCCCAGCTCGACTTCCATTTTTCTAAATCCGTTACTGGTAAATTCGTTGGTTCGTTCTGAAGTTTGCCGGAGACTGTTTTCCAGTTCTTTAGGGGAAGTACCCATTGAGAGTGGTTTCCGTAAGAAAGCAAAATGCCTTTTTTTTGAAACAGGCTCTTATTGGCAATATAGTATTGGTTTAAATCAACTCTCTTGTAAATTATTTGTGTCCCGCGCGGAAGTTCTTCAAGAAGCCTTCTGGAGATAGAGTAACCGTTGTAATTTCTCCACAACTTAACCGGAGTCATGTTGGCCACAAAAGAAAGCTTGCTATCTATTAAGCAAAACTTCCCCTGGGCAACAAACCCCTGGTTTGGGATATATATTGTTAAAACTGTCTCCTTGGGCAGATTCATAGTTTCCTGGCCACGCTATTATGGTTTACTAGCTTTGTGGAAGAGACGGCCAGGAATTGACGCATCTCCTCCGCAAAACTAATAACTTATCTTGTCTGGATACTGATCGAGCTTTGAGCTGTGGTAGGAATTAAAAAACTCCGAGCCTCTAACTCAATCAGCCTCCAGGCTAAATAAGCCTGGGTTTCACCTTAAACTACTTAGGGTAGTATTATTTAAAAAGTGCGCTAATTTAGATGGGTATTTCCCTTCTTCTACCTGAGCCAATCTTTCCTTCCTTTGACAATCCATACACAACGCTCTTGCAAAAACATTTAGGGAATATCTAAAAACTTTGTTGGAAATTGTTGTTTTGCAATCATCGCATGAGTAAACTTCTCTCATTTATGCCTCCTTGTTAGCTGGTAGTAACTCCTCAAAACCGTCGCATTCTTCTAGCCATACAGGATCAAAGTTGAACGGCCAAAAGAACCAACCATGCTTAACTCCGTGGTCATTTCCTCTAACCTTTGCTAACCTGTTTCCACACTCGGAATGGGCATCTCCTGGTATGTCATTCCTATGCTTGCACTTGTAGCAATCCGGCTTTTGCTTGGCAATATGTCCTTCCTCTATCATTTCCCTGATAACATCGTTTTGCTTGTTGCTCACAGTGTCCACCTTTCGCTCTCGTAAGCTGCCTGTAATCCTTCAGGGATTTCTCCCCCCTGAGCAATACCATCCGCAACTCCTGCTTTGTAAAACGCTTCGGCTCTTTTTGCTTCCTTCGGGTCAATCTTCCTTAGCTTATCTAAGGCTTCTCTTACTATTGGGTTCATATAAGTCTCCTTTCAGACTTGTTAATAATTTAAGTTCTCTATTCCGGCATTTAAGCCGGACAACAAAACTCAAATATGTTTGTTAACTTCTTCAGCCAAATCTGCGCTCTCATCAGTTGCGAATGGGTCTTTCCCTTCATACAAAGCTTCAAGATTGATTCTTGTTCCTTTGTAAAGCTCTAAGATCACTTCATCTAATGGCTTGGCGGGTTTAGGAGTAACAGAGTATTCTGTCTCTAGTCCTTCGCCGGTTCTGGTAACTACCAGATCATAATTAACCGGAGAGCCCCAGTCTTTGTCTTTTGCTAAAGCTCTGATTGTTTTCTGAATTCCGCTTTGAGTAAGTTGCAGTATTTGAATCTTCTCTGAACCGTGATTCCAGACAACTACAGCCCAAAAGTGTTTCACTGTTTCAGCCGCATCAATAGGAACTGAATCGTTCATTCTGACTCTGACAGGCTTATCACCCTTCTTTGGTTTTTCTCCCTTTTGGCGAATAGCTCCAGTTTCATCAATCCACCATTCATAACCCATAATCGGGGAACAAAGAATTCTAAAGCGGTTCTCTCCCTGTTCAAACTTCATGTACCCACCCTCTTTGGTTGGAACTTCGTAATCTTGTGGTAAAAAATCAGACATTTATTTCACCTCCTTTACAGTGCTACCTCTACACCGTTTTCAAAATATTTAAATAATGATCCGCATGAGATTCGGTTGCTTAAACCCTTGTTTATCTCTTCGTTCTGGCGAATCTTTAGAAACTTGCGGGCAATAATCCCATGTTGGCTTCTTCTTACTTCTTCAAATCCCAATTCAGCTCCAATATCCTTATAAAGTTTGTCGTTAATTGTTTTTTTCATTTTTGTTTGCCTCCCACAACTTAGCCTTTTTGTAGGTTTCGTGAATGAATTGTTTATTGCAGGGCCAAAAGAAACCAATGTTTTTGGCAATTGTGCCAAAAGAAAGTTCTAGAACATCGTGAAGAATAAGAAGCACCTGAAATTGTTTAGCTTGAACTTCAGCAGTTAGTTCCTTAGCAGTTTGCAAGCGAGCTTCTTTTTCAGAATCCTGTCTTATGCGCTTGACTTTTTCCTCAATGCTTTCCTCTAAAGTAACCATTTTGTCGAGAGACTGAGGTATAATTTCTAGTTTTCTATGCCTAAGTGACTTATAATGTCCCTTACACTCAGTCGTCACTTGCTATGTTACTACCCTATTTTTGATATGTCAATAGGTAATTTGTGCCTATTTTTTACTTATTTTATAAAACAAATTCCTTCTTAACTCACTTTCCAACCCTACTTTTAGTTCTCTATATTGCATCCGGCGGTTAAAGTTATGGTCACTTTGAATATTAGCTTTGAGGAGTTCTATATCAGCTTTAAGGCGCTGATATTTTTTAAACTCCCTTACCATGAGAAACAGCCTCCTTCCTAGGCAGTAATCATAGAAAAGGCAGGATGGAGACATATTATATCACTCTTGTAAAGCAACGGTAACAAATACTACTTATTTGTTCTGTAAGAAAGTGTACTGAAAATTAGAAGTAAGTTTGAAATAAACAAACAACCCCAGGGGTTAGGCGACAAGGAAATGCGTCCAACCGGATCTGGGGTTATTTGCGGCCATTCTGAAACCACTCTTTCAAGTGATGAGCTATTATAGCATTAATCAGTCCTTCTTTCTATAGAGCCGGAAAGAGGACTCGCACCTCCATCTTTCCTAAACGTCTTTAGGCTGCTTTTCTCATTTAAGCTATACCTCTGCCTCCTCACACCAGATTTGGGCGGTTGGGGGCAATTGTATCTTTCGATCAGGCGGGGCTGATCCTTGCCTTTTAGTCCTTCACCCTCGCGTATATCCGGTACTCCGTCTTTACCGCCCGCGGATACTGGCCCATCAGCCAATCATTACCGTTGCTTCATTGCCGAACCGCCTATGTCTCCATTATATCCTATGTCTTCCAGTCAAAGTGCTATAGCTCCAAGGCAGGCCAAACTTCCTCCTCGACCAGTCTCGCTAGCTTGTCCGCCAGCTCCGGCCCGCCTTCTTCTCCGAGTAGGTACTGCTTGACTTCATCCATAAGCGAGTACTCCTCGGGAGTAAATCTGATCTTGTCCATGCAAATCACCTCCTTACCTTACCAACAAAGTGCTAACTATATCAAACTAATTAAGGTACCGAAATTTCGGTACCTTGGATTACGGTAAAAGTGCTATTTCTTTGCTCGGTAAATTACCTTTTCGCCTTTAGGCGGAAGTTCCCAGCCTTCTTTCCTGGCCCTTTGAGTGTTTCTGACTGCCACAGCACTCATTTGTCTATCATGGCTCGGGTCCCAATAGATTTCTCTGCTTCCAAGAAGTTCGTCTCTTAAGGAAAATGCTTTTTTAAATGCCTTTTTGTCTCTCCAATATTCTTTTTTTGCTTTTCTCATGTCGGGGTGTATTTCCCCCTGGTGAGCGCTTTCGCAAACAGTTATTCCGTTTTCGGCAAAATCAGGGTCTATGTTTAACTCCGAACAATATCTTTGGGGCAAAACATGATGGACCTCTAGTCTTCCGCTACAATTATGGGGACCGGGAAATTGACATTTATTTTTATCTCTCTCTCTGATGGCTAAAACCTGGTCACGGGTAAAAGCCATTCCAAGGACGAAGTTGAAAAGAGCAAGATAAACAGCCGGATCAATATTCGTCAGACTAATTATTTCTCGCTCAAGCATTTTTTTATTTCACCTTAGTTATTGGTTTATTGGTGTATAGTCTTAAAAGGACATTTCCAAAAGTAACAACTGCTCCCAAAGCTTCGGCAAATCTCACGTCAGGTTTAAAGTCCTCGTAGCCAAATAAACCCGCCAGTGCGACAACTGCAAATAAAAGGTTAAACCAGAATGTTTTGCTCTGAACTAAGGCTTTTCCGTTAATTTTTGCCATGGTCATCACCTCACTTTCTATACAAAACTTTAGTAATAAAAGCCCAAAGTAAGTCTCTTTTGCTAAATTCCATCAGTTTCTTGTTCTTTAGGGTGAGAATGTCAGTAGAAACCGAGGCTATTAGACCTTTCACGGCCTCTTTCACGGCTTCTGAGTCATCCGAGGTACATCCCACTAGGTCTCCAATCGATTTAACGAAGTCTTTATGTAAGTTAGCGGCAACTCTTAGGGATTCTGCCTTACCAACCAACTTGGCAAAGTCGTCTGACTCGCACCTTAATGCCTCTCTCATGTCATAAATGAATTTTTTGTATTGATCTATAATTGTTTCGTTTTCTACATTGTCTGGTTTTTGTTCTTCAACCGGCCCGGTGTATAGGCGAAGCCCCCATAACTTAGTCGGATCATATTTGGCGTGTAAATAGTAAGCTCCGTCTCCGGGGTTGCACATTGGGTCGTGGATCAAGTAATTACCCTGGGAGTCTTTTTCTTTAAAAACAATGAAGTGCTGGTCAAGAGCAGGAGTAGAGGCATTGTAGTCTATACAGGCAATGATAGGCTTTTTCGCTTTTAGGTATTCGTCTATAATGTCGTATCTGTTTTTCTCATCTACTCTTTTCTCCCATTTAACATTGGGGTAGATTTTTGAAACTACATCCCACTTAATAAGGTTCTGGTCGGCAAAGCCCTGGTTAGCGACTAGAGCGTCATTTAACTGATCGGGGAAGACATTATAGCCATAGTAATTAAGAAGATCAGCCACACAGCAGACAGCGCATCCAACCGAGCCAAAAGTAAGAGTTCCTGTTCCGACTTTTTTTAACTTCCACCTGGTATCTTTTTGAGAAAAGTTAGGTAAGATATTCATTTTTTAAAGTTACTAATAATGGTTGAAAGCCTGGTAATTGCCTTGGCCATCTCTTCATTGGACTTTGCTTGTTTTTCAAGAGCGCTTGTGGAGTGTTGAAGGTGATTGTTGATGGTTGTGTTTACTCTTTGATCTTTTTTGTCGGCAAAATACAGGAATACACCCGATACGATGGCCACCGGCCCTGCTTGGATTAAAAGTGTAATTAGGTTTTCTGGCATACTAGTAAAACATTAAATATAGAAAAAACTACCATTTGACTTAAAAACCGCACCATAGTTATAATCAAGTGTCCTTGCACGGCGTAAGCTCCCATTCGAGCCGTGCAAGGTAGGATGGGAGCTTTTTTATGTTAATATTCATTCTTTTAATTTTTCTTTCCCAGATTTTTTCTTTTTTTTGTCTCCTGAAGTTGAGAAAACAACAAAAAGATTTAGACTCATTGATTGACAATCTTTTTAAAAAACTATAAGAAATATTCCTTGTCTATTGACATGATGTGTTAATATTTACTTAATAATGAGAAAATCTATTTTATTAGTCTTTCCCGTCTTGGTTATCGTTCTCTCTTCCGCTTATGCTTACACAAGCGAAAGACAGGGTGATTCTATGAGCTTGGTTGAAGCATTTGAAACTACCCCCACTTCTATTCTTACTCCAACAGCAACACCTACTCCGACCAATACTCCTACCCCTATACCGACAATTGCCCCAACATTGACTCCTACGCTTTCTCCTACGCCGACCTTTTCTTGTGATATAAAAGCTACTCGCAAAGTTCTTAAAGGTGAAAGAGAACCAAGTGAGCCAGTTGACCAAGCCTCGCTTGAAAAGCAGATAAAAGAATTTTTAGCCGCATATGAGGAAAATTGTCAGTAATTATTAAAGAACTATGATTTGGTGGTTTTTATTAATCGTTGTTCCCCTTTGTGTTTGGTATGCCTGGAACAGTAGGGACGATGACGGGGGATTATAATCCCAACAACTTCCCTATTCCGGTTGCTTTTAATGCCAACCAACTTGTTTTTTGCGCAATTTTCGGTGCGTTGTAAAGAAAGTTAAAGAGTTTGTTTGCCTTGGCCACATCTGGGGCCACCCTTTGAAGTTCTCCCCTTATTGCGTCTCCAATCGCCTTGTTGTACATTGCCTCTGCTGTTCTTCCCACCTTTCCGGCAGCAGTATAGGCGGTGTTGGCACTTTTTAAAATATCCAATGACTCCTCAATCGAGATTGCTCTTCCACCAAATACGGGTTTATCGGCTTCTACAAATTGGGCAATTTCACCCCTAGTGGTTCCCGTCGCTGTCTTTAATGTATTTCTGCCTGCTTTGGTTAATGCTTCTCCCGCAATTCCACCACTTGATTTTTGGGCAACTTCAGCGGCTTGTTGTCTCATATTCCCAACAGACTCCATTGGTCCCTTAACTTTCGGTAACTTTACCCCTTTTGATTTAAGAAAAGGAAGTAAATCAAGTGCTGTATAAACTGGATTATCAATTGCTCTATTTACTGCTCTACCAAAAACATCTCCTCCTTTTAATGGTTCTCCTAAAAGCTGGTTGTATTCGCCAAGAACACTAGCAAGCGGCCCATAGGTTGTTGCCTTAATTCCTTCTTTAACTGTCTCTGGATATTGTCGCAAAGCCTCTCGGGGGTTTGTTACAACCTGATTAATCCTTGATCCCGTTTCTTGAAGCAAGGCTCCGGGGATTCCAAGAATAGAATTTAAATTGTTCTTTGCTCCCGCAACAAGTCTGCTACCGACCCCGGGATTGACCGTTTGTCCAGCGGTGGTTGGAATATCAGCAAATTCTATTGTTCCCACCCTGCCAATAACATCTTTCGGGTCTAAACCTGAATCAGAAGCAAGTCCAGAATAAAAAGCGTTTAATTCCTGCTGTTTCTTGGCCCTTTCGTTGTACATTGTGCCAATTTCAGCAATCATCTGTTGCCTGACTTGAGGAGAAATAGCTTGTCCTTGTTTGGCCTTGTTGTAAGCACGAATAATGTTGCTAGGAATACTTTCGGCAGCCTTAGTCAAATTGATCTCACCCTCCCTAACCGCAGTAGTAGGGTCAAGGGCCTTAATGTAGGAATAAACAATAGTTAAATCTCCCGCTCCCCCTTCTCCGGCATTTTGGACTTTGTTCCAAGAGTTTTGTAATTCTTGAAAGCCGAGATTTTTGGTTTCAGTCGAAAATTCTTTTCTTAAAGCAGCAGCATCTTTCTTTCCTTGTGTATCGGAAAACATGCTTTGAACAGCCTGTATCTTTGAAATATTTTTTCCGCCAGTAGTTAACAAATCCATCAATGCGGCCTGTTTTAGTTGGTCGCCGTTAATACCAGAGCCACCAGTAGTTTGCTGGGTAGTTTGTGTATCTGGAACGTCTATAATTTTTCCTTGTGATCTACTGTATGCTTGCATATGTTTAATCCACTATCGGCACCCAATCGCTACCAGTAAAATACCACTGTCCTTGCGCTGAAGTCGCTCCTGCTTGCATATCTCTCGGAGAATAATTAGGTTTAGGCTCAGTTCCACTTGCTTGAGTGGTTGTATTTTCTCCTAAATTTCCACCAAACAAACTTGTTAACCAGGATAAATCAGTTTCTTCTTTGGGAGCATAAGTCTTAGGAGCTGTATAGATTGCTTGTCCTGTCTGGGGATCATAAAGGGTTTGACCCTCACCCAAGGTCATTGGTTGGTTCTGTTGCTGTTGAAGTTGCTGTAACTGTAAGGCTCTATTGGCAGCTGATTCCTGTGCCCCCATTTGTGTTCCATACAGACTTAACCCTGTGTTAATCCCGCCTGTCATGGCTCCTGATTGCAAGGCGGCTAATTGCTGAGCAATATTGGCCAGACTTTCTTCTCTGATCTGTCCTGCCTGAGCGATAGGAGCAGCCACCCTTTGGCCAACAATGTCCTGAGTCATTCCCGAAGAAACGGGGATACCCCTTCTGGTCATTTCCTGGGTTACGCCTTTTTGGGTTTCACCCTTAATGTCGGCTAGTAATTGCTGGTATCTTGATTCAGCCTGAGCGGGCATTGCCTGAATGGCTTGTATTTGGGGTTGAATCGCCTGCTGGTACATTTGAGTAGCCTGTTTAAGCATGTCCTGCCAGTTGCCCTGAGGAGCCTGGGTAAGAGATTGAGCGTAATTAGCGGGAGAGTACCCGGCCTGTTGGACTGCCGGAGTGGAAACATCATATTTACCAGAGCCACCAGTGGCCCGGTAATCAGCTAGGGCTTCTGCCTCACCCCAGCCTGAATAGCCACCATAGCCCGCTTTTAATAAATCAGCTTTACTTTTTACATCTGCCATTTGCACAAAAAAAACACGAACTTAATATAGTTCGTGCCTTCGTTCTCGCACAAGTGGCCGCCAATTTTTCGGCTAAGATTATTTTAGATAGATTTTATAACAAAGTCAACTAAATTATTTTGTCTTTAAAACAAACCACTTTATAATTATAAGTAATCGGATCTCTGGTATTAACAGTAATTGATAAAACAATGTTTGATTGTATAAGATCAGAATGGTTTATATACATAAAACAATCATTTGGACTGCTATTGTCTCTAAAGAAAAATCCCATTGCATTACCGCTAGACCACCCTGGTCTGTTTATAATTTCTTGAACAATAGACGTCCATGTATCACCAAAATTAAACGCTCCCCCTATTTGACTTTGCGTTTTATCGGTATAAGCGTCTGTTTGTGGTCTTCCCAATGGATCAGAGCCAAAGTCGCCCGTATTATCTTCATCAATTCCATAGCATTTAAATTTAATATCTGCTGACCCAAAAGTTCTAACGCTTTTATACTCAAAGGCAGCACTGACAATAGACTGACCCTGATTAAGAGTAATATTTGTAAATCTTAAAGCCGAATCGCTACTCGATAATGCCTCACCGGCAATTACCCAGGGATCACCGGTAATTGGAAGCTGAACTGCCCAAATTTCACTACTTTGGTACTCAGTTGTAGTTTGTCCATAAGTGCTGCCATAATCTTTAATAATTCTAACGCTAGAAGTCCCACTATAAGAAGCAATATCTTTAGGGAACAACTGCCCATCCTCATAAACCAAGAAGGTGGGAACATAACCTAAATTATGGTTTATATCTACTGTCCCGTATCTCTGACCAGCGGAAAGAGTAATGCTTCCGGCAACAGTTGTCCCCATTTTAAACATTGGATAATCGCTGTGCAAAATAAAATCTCTAATATCAGTAGTCCCAACATCCTTTCCCCCCTTGACCACTTTTATCCCGTAATCACTTATATCTGTCATACTCCCGTCTCTCCAATTACATAATATTTATAAGGAACATTGATTGAACTGGCAGTATTGTTTATTGCTTTAAAGACGAAACTTGCCGTTCCTACATAAGAAGAGTAAATATCGTTTGAAAAGTAACTATTAGCAGACCCAATATTATTAAATGGTGCGGCAAACCAATTGTTGTCTGCCGGTGTTAGCTTGGCATAAACCAAAACCAAAGGATAAAATCCGGTATTATGTGTTACTGTTCCCGAAACAGTGCCAGAAGTGGGTATTCCGATTGTTCCCAAACCAGAACTCAATACTTTAATTGTAGCAAAATCAGAGTGCATTATAAAGTTTGTCGGAGCAGTCGAAGAAACATCTTGACCCGTTTTTGAGACTTTAATTCCATAATCGCTCATATGTTATCGTAAAAAACATAAACCAATGCACTACAAGCGTTTTCGGACATGTTTTCGTTTGTAATTGCTTGCGTTCCAGACACAACATTCAAACTAAATTCTTCTCCACTTTGTCCTACAAAACCAATGTTTGTACTTTTTTCTCCCAAATATCCCGCATATAGATGAATTGGAATATAGCCAAAATTGTGAGTTATTGCCGTCCCGTTGGGCGCAATTGTCTGTGCATCAAAGGTTTTAAGTGTATTTATTTCACTACTCATTACCAAGTCATCATCTGAGCAAGTCCCAACATCTGCACCAATTTTTGAAACCTTAATCCCATAAGTGGTCATTAGAATTTCCCTATTAATACTCTATCTGTAGTTCCGTCATTAACAACAATTCTCGTATTTGCGCCATCAAGTTCTAAGCCTGCCCCTCCCAAATTCAAGGCTACTGTTATTGTTCCGGCACTAATCATATCTGCTGTAATCTGCCTGATCTTACGCTCTGAAACCAGAGATACATCTGTTAAGGCATCCCAGCTATAGGCATCGTCA
>Ga0265297_10012054_pt1 | contig 10458 bp, 11 predicted proteins | sample Munlanlwell13791_FD_192502 | JGI IMG/M metagenome (GOLD analysis project Ga0265297, IMG submission 192502) | Leachate microbial communities from a municipal landfill in Southern Ontario, Canada - Leachate well 137-91 | ecosystem: Engineered > Solid waste > Landfill > Unclassified | place...
GTTTTTTGGAGTAATAACCGCTGTTACTTCTTGAGACATACGCCACTCCCAAATCCCAGTATTCACCCAAACCTTTAAGTAAACTTATGGATTTTTGGGCAGACTCGAGACCCTGTTTAGGTTTGTTCGCAAGATATAAACAATAAGCGAGATAGGCATAGGCAGAACCTTCTCTTATTCTATCCTGCAGCTTTTCTGCCATTTCCAAGCCCTTGTTGCCATCGCGGAAGGCACGGCTAAACCAAGGGAAGGTTGACCACACGACGGCGCCTAAAGTATAACTATATGTAAGCTCTGGGCAAGGGCCTATTTTCTCGGCAAGGTTGAGATTTTTTAAGAAGAAGTAGAAGGTCTTATTCACATTGGAGAAGTAATATACATGCCCCAGCCTATCAAGAAGCCTGATAATAATCGGCTCTTTTGGTGTTCCTCTATATTCTTTAGCTATAAAAAAATCAGGGAACCAAGTGTGAAACATCTGCCGGATGAACTCCTTTAAGATACCCAGGACTACGCCTACCTTGCCTGTCAGGAACGACACTTTTAATATACGCAAGGCCTGCTCCAGAACCTTGATACAGTCTTCTGTTTTTCCGCTGTCCCAGAGCGTATCAGCCATTTTAGAGAAAACCCGCGCTTTGTAGACTGTATCATCAGACGGTATCAAAGACTCGCACTCTTTCAGCGTAGATACAGATTCATCGAATCTGCCTGCCATACGATAAACCTCTCCCAAACTCTCCAGAACCCCGATATATTCTTTGGATTCCTTTTTGTCTTGTCGTTCAAAGATGTCCTTGGCGCTGTGGTAAAGCTCTATGGCTAAGGTATTGGCATAGGATTCCTTGGCTTTATGGCCTGCGGGGATAGAGTATTGCAGGGCCTTGTCTTCTACCTGGCCTTGAGCAAAATGATAGGCCAGGTCGTAAAGGACAGGATCAGGATTATTTTTATTCTGCTCTTCTAAGACTTCAGCGATATGTTTGTGTAAGGGTACTCTCTCTTCTTCTGGAACGCGCTGGTAGAATGCCTCCCTGATGCGATCATGCATGAAAAAGACGTTCTCTTGGCCGGTGATATCACGATAAAGGACCTGGTTCTGGATGCCATCCTCCATGGAGTTGAGGATCTGCTCGTTAGGCCTTTGGGTTAATTCAACAAGGAGCTTAAAGTCTATCTCTTTGCCCATTACCGAGGCGTAAGAGAGTATCTGCAGGGCAACTTCAGAGAGGTCTTTCATACGTTTTAAGACTGCCTCTACTATGGTAGTGGGAAGACTTGCAGTTTTTAGTTTATCTAAGTCATAGGTATAGTGGTCTTCTTTTAAGAACACTACCTTTGAGTCAACCAGAGAATGCAGGAGTTCCAGGGTAAAGAAGGGGTTGCCCTTGGCTCTTTCCTGGAGTTCATTAGCTAAAGGCAAAACAGTTTCTTCTTTTTCCATGATGATCTGAGAGATCATCTGAGAGGTTTCGGTAAGGGTGAAGAATTTAACAGGGAGTTCGGAAAGAAGAGTTTGTTGTTCTTTGAGCTTTTTGATAAGCAGAGCTAGCGGATGAGCTTGGTCTACTTCAGTATCACGGTAGCTGACAATAAGGATAGTTGGGGTGTTTTGGAGCTTTTCTGCAAATCTTGTTAGGATTTCAAGCGAGCCGTCATCTACCCACTGCAGATCATCTAAGAATATCAGTAGGGGTGAATCGGGAGTTGCGAGTGAAGTTAAAAAGTTGGTGATGGTAATAAGGAAGCGGATTTTCTCTTTTTCCGGCTCCAATTCTACAAGCTTAGGAGGAGTTCCAATGAGGTCGGTTAAGGTAGGAGCAATCTTGACGACCTCTCCTCCCAACTCTCCAAGAGTTTCCTTGATTCTTTTAACGTGAGCTTCCTGTTCTTTTGACGAAAGGCGTTTAATCTTCTCAATGTAAGCATCAATGGCTTCGCTGAAGACTTTGTAGGGAGTCCTGAATTCAAACTGGTAACATTTACCTCCGCAGAAGAGGCCATTTAGAGCGTGTATTGAACCACGGAGTTCATCTACTAATCTTGATTTTCCGATACCAGGTTCGCCGAAGACAAATGCAAGGCTTCCCTGGCCTTGTTTAGTTTTGTTGAGAAGTTCATTTAACTGGTTTAATTCCTTGTCTCTTCCGATGAGTTTGGTGGAGAAGATGATTTCTCTTAGCTTATCGAAGCGAGCTATTTCAAAATCGACCAGTTCCTTGCTTTGAGCTTTCTGGCTTTGGTATTCCATTAAATCGAAGATCAAACCTGATAAGCCCTGATACCGTTCTTGAGGCTCCTTGGATATAAGGCGTAGGATTATATTATCTAAGACAGGCGGTATCTGGTTGTTTAATTTTGAGGGTGGGACAGGTTTAGTAGCGATATGCTGATGGATCAAGCTTGAGATATCTTCCGCGACATAGGGCAATCTGCCTGTCAGGAGTTGGTAGAAAAGAATGCCAATAGAATAGATATCAGACCTCGAATCTACGGGCTTACGCAGGATACCTGAAGATTCGGGAGATAGATAACCAAAGGTTGAGATAATCTCCTCTTTTTCAGTGATACGGCTGATATCTTGAAGTATGGAATAGCCGAAGTTGAAGAGTTTAGCCTGATTTGGCTGCCCTGCTTGCTGGCTGATCAGGACGTTTTGAGGCTTTATGGCCTGGTGAAGAAGATCCTGCTCATGGGCTACAGAGAGGGCTGATGAGATTTGCAGTATTAAATCTACTGCCTGGTCGATACTCAGGGGCTGGTTTAGATTTTGAGGCAGGTTTAGATAGATTGAGAGGGTTTGGGAATCAAAGTGCTCATAGACTAAATAGGCTTGATTGTCGGATTCAACTACAGAGAGAATCTTTAGTAGATTTGAATGGTCAAATTTAGATACTTGTTCAGCAGACCTCTTAAAGCGCAGGAGGACTTCTAATGGACGAGAAAGAGATTTTTCGGATAAGAGGCTAACAAGAACAGGCTTGTTATCGTGAAGGTCCTGGGCTTTGTAAAGTGAACCCAGAGAATCAGATATCAGCTCCTCATTAAGCTTATAGCGATTGGCAATGATTTGACCAAGCATAAGCTATATTATAAAGCAAATGCTGATAAGGTCAACCTGATTTACACAATATAGCTATGTAGCCTACATGACCACTAATGTTATATCATCATACTGTGGGTTGAGCAGCTCTCAAATAATCCTCCCCCCTTATTTCTGCCTATTTTCTATCTTGCACTTCCATAGCCAAATAATCGACCGATTGTTTACGTTTAGATAAAACGGACTTGCCAAAGCGTTAAAGGTAAAATCTGCCGAGTTGTTGAAGTCTTGATGACCCATGAAACAATTTTTGATTAAACCTTATGTAATTATCTTTTCTATCCTACTATTTATCGTTTGATACAGATTCTGTAAAGATTGTTTAAGCGCTGATAAGAGCTTATCCCTCTCTTCGCTATCTATTGTATCTTCTCCAAGTGCGTTGGCAGCACTATGTTTTTTATTATATTCGAAGTATTCACTATTATATTTATCGATAGTTTGTAAGTATTTTGATAATAATTTTTTCAGTTCTGCGTCATTCAGGCTTAAGCTTTCTATTCTGGTCCAATAATCTTCCTTTTTCATATAGCCAAATTCTCTTAAATCCATAAAAATTGGTTCCTTTTGTTTTATATCTTCTAGCGATATTTTTAATATACCTTTTATTTCTTTTATTTCATCAACATAAAGGTTGCTTTTTAAATTCTTCCGCATCATCCTTTTTGATATAAAATAGCTTATTATAGATGAGATTAAAACTACAACTATAGACCACAATAATTTATCTACAATTAAATTCCACATTTTATCCTGGTCTCCTTGTATCCATTTAACGGATTAAAGATCAGTTTGAATTATCGCAGATCTCCCATATTTTTCCTCGCTTATCTGTCTGCCGTAAAGCTTATAGAAGTTCCCAATGCTTCTCTAAGATGCATAAATCATCTAGGACATCACTCATATAATTATCTGCTCCAGATCCACGCCCGCCGCCAACCTCTACAGTAATCGTATCCGACTCAATCATCTGTCGCGTGCGCTCTTGAAGAAAAGTTCTGATTTGGGAATAGATTACACTCTCACGAAATTCACTTTTCACTGGCGCTGCTTTAAGTTCTCGCCGAACCTTCTCTATAAGTTCACGGTGTGCTAAAAGTTTCAATTTCTGTTTCTCTATACCCCAATGAACCCAAGGCGCGATTAAAGAACCTATCGTACCCGAAATGAGTCCGACTACTGCTGATACTGCAATACCTATAAATTCTCCCATATGTGCTCCTCTTCGGTTATCTGCCTGCCGTAAAGCTTAGACCGAATAGATTGACGCTCCACACTTCGGTCAGGGCTTGCTATTCGTTAGCTTTCTTATATCTTTTTTAACATATAAGAAAAAACTGCCGATTAGTAAAATCAATATACATACCAAATACTTATTCCATTGAATAAATAACAATGTAATTGCTCCTGTTATCTGCATTAAAAACCCATAGCAAAGATAGCGGAAACCTTTTTTAAAAAGCTTTTTGCCTGTTTCTTTAATTATCATCGCCCCAATCGCTGAGTCATATGTGGCTTCTGCTGCAGCATAGATTAAATAAATAGTTCCAAGAAAATTAACAAATAAACCTAAGATTAGTACTATATTTATTATTATATTTGCCATTATCTCTTCCTCATTCTATAGAAAACATCACATTATTTTAGAGAATTGCCTTATTAATCCTCTTCTATCTCAAACCTACAGCCACATACACTACATTCATAAACTGACATCTCATAATGCGGTTCAACAAAGCGAGTATCCGTACTATGACATTTAAGACTCTTCTCTTGTTATACTATCTGCTTTATTATAAAAGTTCCCGTCCTAGCCGTATTTTAGCAATATCATTAATCAATACTTTGAATGCTTTATAAAAATTAACAGTTAGTTCATAATAAGAGTCATAAAAATTACGGAACTTATCATCTCCTATGTTCTTATTTAAATATTCAAGATCCCTATAATTAGCTTTTATTCTATACCAATAAAAGAATCCACAGATGCTGATCTGTTCGTTCGCAAAACGATTATTAAATAACAGTTTATCCTTCTTGCTCCTGAAGCTTTTAATATTATTTGTTCTCTTAAATTCCTCTAAGCTATAGTTTGCTAATTTCTTAATAATTTGTAAAAGCCGTTCATTATTATCTACACCTTTGGATCTAATATTTGAACCAGATCGAGATTTCCAACTTAAAATTCTCTTACAAGAATGTAACTGATTAAATTCTGACACGCTAAACACCAGCTCATTTCTACTAATATAGCCCTTAAAATCTTTTAGCATTCCGAGATGCGATGAGTTAAACGCCGTTTTATTTCCAGTCACCAAATACTTGAGAATTAAACATAAGTTATATAATAAATAATATGCTTTTACAGAAATCCACGAAACGCACACAACAGCATATGCTTCTTCCTTAATTATTATCTTGTGTTCAACTTCTATTCCTTTTAATGTAAGTTTTACTAGATTAACTTTTTTATTAATTATGGGAATGTCCAGTATCCGTTTTTCAATGGTTAAATTGCGGCTTATAGATACGCCCTTGGAGAGATTATTTAGAAAATCTATATAATTAAAATGGGTGATAAAATCTTGGTGATCATCTTCATTGGAATTTATTATCATGCCACCTCACTCTTTCGGTATTTCCTCGCAGAACGGCTCATATTTCTTCTTGGTCGTGTATACATCCCAAAGAACATACTGGTAACCTAAGGAGAGTCGTATATCACAGCTTGTATGTAGCCACTACGTACCGGTGGAGGCCACTGTGGCCTTCATAGGTAGCCTCGGTAAAGCCGTCCTCGCCCGGTAACCGAGGATCCCATAGCCCGCTCTAGATGACGATTGCCCTCCTGCCATCCTTATCTGCGTCTTCTATCTTGCAGTTAGGCTGAATACCGAACTCCCACAAGCCCTTGAGCGTAGATATTAGCTTATTATCCTTGTAAACCTCTATTGTAAACCCGTGATCTGACACTCCGCCGGCCCAAATAGCCTTTATCGTTTCATCCTTGCCATCGCCGTCTAAGTCTATTTTACCAACATCAACCTGGCCGCGGTCATCAGCTTCTCCCTCAGGTACGCCTCCTACCGCAGGTATAGGCTCATGGCTTATCCATTTTATATTCTTGTGCTCGCCAATAAAGGGATGAGATTTGCTTGGATGATGACCAAGCATCTCATCAAAGGTTATAGCCCTGGCCGGTAAAGGGATAAGCCAGATAACAAGACTTAAAACAAATACCAAGTGTTTCCTACTCATCTCTCCCTCAATGTCCTTAGTGCCCCTTAACTAGCGGGGAGCATTAGACTTTCTCTTCTGGCGTAATCCCATGAACGTAAATTGTGATTTCTTTCCAATCAACCATCTTTACCTCCCCATTATCTCACTTGACATCCTGCTCTATTAAAACAACTCTTAATTGTTTTCTATTTATCTAACCCGCAATGTCCTTAGTGCCTGTCGACGAAAAGAAAGCATTGCAAGAACCTGACTTTTAAAAGGTTGCTACGATTTAAATGCTTACGAATAAAAAGTCCATACTAGTAAAGTTATTTATGGGACCCCCCCCTACGCTAGTTATCAAGCATTTCAGAAACGTCTTTCTTGAATCTTTCGAACTCGCCGTGCCTTTTTAAAGAATCTATTATTTTATCTACATCTTTTTGGGCTGCCTTATTCTGTTCCTCTGCAACAGCAGAAGTGATTATTACTTTGGAATTACTGATATCTGATAAAATATAACTGGGTATTATGCCGCTGCTTATGTTTTCAAAAGTCCTGATTTCATTTGGACGGATTAAACCATCTAATTGTTTTTTTGTTACAAAACCTTTTTGTTTACCGTCCGAGCCATAATATTCAAATAATACGTAAAATATTACATACGATTCTTTTCCTATATTTTTTATTGATACATTATGAATTATTCCTAGCTTGTCTTTAGAAAACGTGAGCTTGGCTTCTAAATCTTTAACCCCATCGCTTGTCATATCCGCAAAAATTGGCAAGACCCACATTAATGCAACTAGAAAAAATACTATCTTTTTCATTTTGCCTCCCTCAATGTCTTTAGTGCCCAGATGATAATCTTATGTGGATTACACAGCTTACTTATTACCTTTGTTTATTTCTATGTTCACATAACCATCAAAATTTTGACCATAATAAGATAGGAGTTTTGAAACGCAATCATCCGCATATTTTTGAAAAGCCCCCCCTTCTGCACCCAAATATCCCTCCCAGATAGTTTTTTCCATCTCCCACGCTTTATAAAGAGACAAGTAAACTTTTTTCACTGTATAAGAATAGGAATAAGGAATATATTGTGTTGCTGTGGTTGTTTGCGAATAAGTTCCATAATCCCCCTTGTTGGTAGAAATAGTCCCTGTCGTATATGAAGGAGTGCTTATTGGCAAGACAGAATTTATTTGTGATGATTTTTGGTCTAAAGAATAACAGAGCATAAACTTAGCTTCCAATACATCATCAGTAATATTAAAGTTTGACTCTCTCAGCTTCTTTATTAATAACTTCCCAAATTCCCTGGTCCTTATATCGTCTTTTTTATCAACCAATACGAATATTTTATCTGTTTGTTTTGATAGCTTATAGTCGCTATCTATATCAGAACGTATATAAATACTCGGGGCAGCACACCCAGCAAGACTTATTAATACGATCGCCAAAGCGACTATTAATTGTTTTTTATTCATTCTTTAATTTCTATCTTTGTATAAGCCTCGTTACAAAATTTAACAAGATTATTTTCCCCAGTTGTTAGGCGGTCCTACTTGTTCCTCTTGATCGCTCTGTTTATCTGTTTTTATCTGGGAAGTATAATCTTCTTGGTTGTTTTGCAAAAATTGAGGATTAAATACATTTCCGTTGAACAGAATTATGCTTCCAGTAGCAACAGAATCGGCAGAAGCAACGCTGGAAGGATAACTGGTAGGTAAGTTTTTGTAAACATCTAACTGTTTTCTGTATTGTTCTATCTTCTCCTGCAATTGAGTCACGGTATCCTTTACTTTTTCAGTTTGTCCCAATTTTTCTTCTACATCCCGTTTTCTATTCAATTCTTTAATATCGCTGATTATACCTAACAACTGTTTATCATAATCCTCAACTTTTCTAACGTCTTCAGCATATTCTGGTTTTGTGTATACAGGGAACATTAAATCCCAAAATGATTTTGAATTGCTAACGATATTCTTAAGCATAACCACTTGATTTTTGACGTTATCCAAATATTCTAATGAAAGCCCATTATCATTTATATTTCTATTTTTTAGGCTATCAATTTTATCATTTATAATTTGTAACGTAGCGTCGCACGCTTTTTGTTCTAACATAATATTTTGAGAAGTAGCAGTAGCTACTTTAAGCTGCCACTTTTCAAATGCTTTGTCTGCATAATGTGCAGTTATTCCCCATCCAAAAAAGAAAAATATTACAGACAGAAAAGAACCCAGTATAAAATATAACAAATCCCTATTTTTCTTAATATCTTCCCACGTCATTTTTACAAATCCTCCTAATGAAAAAAGGCAACCCATTACTTCAAAAAGTTGCCTTTAAATTTAACCTTCGCCTATCTTCATACAGCTTCTCCGTTATTGTAATTTTATATTATACGCCTCCTATTCTTGCTGTAAATACATTTATTACACGCTTGCCTTATTGACTCCTTTAGCCCAGTAAAATAACCTTTATTGAGAAGATCTGGCAGGTTTTGTTAGGATTTAACTTCGTTTTTTACTCAATTTTGGGTAGGATTTGTATATAGGATTTCTCTGTCAAGTTCGCTTTTTGTATAAATTGCGAAGTTGCAAGTCATTCGTTTATTTGATCAAGTGGGGTTCGCTGGCTGGACAACGTTAGAATCTGCTTGATATCATTGGCCTACGTATGCTTATTCAATCACAAAGCTTCCCGGTTTTAAGTTTAATAGGCGTTAATATCTCTCAAACGCGAATCAGATATCCCGAAGTGATGTGCGATCTCATGTTCAAGCGTGTGCACGATCTCATCATAAACCTCATCTTCAGAATCACAGGATTTTTCAATATTAGATTTGAAGAGGGTTATTTTATCTGGCAGAACCATTGCATAATAATGCGTCCTGTCTTCTAGCGGTACTCCCTGATAAAGCCCTAGGAGCCGACCGTTTGCCCCTAACTTAAGATCTTTGATCGCCTCTATCCTAGGCTCATCTTCAATTACTATCGTCACATTTTCAAGCTTATCTTTAAATTTCCTTGGGAGCCTCTTGAAAGCTTTCTTCACTAATTTCTCGAATTTTTTGTTTTCCACAAAGTGCCATCCTTAATAAAGAATCCACCTGCCTTAAAGGTTGATACGATTGAAAGACTTACTAAAGCGTTCAAGGTTAAGCCTGCCGAGTTACTAAGATTCTGACTATTTCTTATCTTCTTTTTCTTCATTAATTTTTCTTCTTTATTTTACGTTTACACCTTCTCAGCTTAAACCATCTTATAATAAAAATATCCGACCAATAGTATTTATCTTTTGTATCTACTGCATAAATTAACAAGTCTTTTTTGTCCAGATTATAACCCTTAAGTTCCTGTTTTGAACCAAAGTAAGTATGAATTTCTCCTTCATCCAATGATACCTTTTCTCTTATGTGGATATATCCAGGTAGTAATTTAATGTCTGTTTTGGGCTTATTTAATACTCTAATAGCACAGCTGCTAATTATGACTGGTCTACGTCCTCTATTTACAACGTTAATGCAAATAAAATCTTCCATAATATCATCGTTATCTGAGGATGGCCACGTTTCTTCCCTGTCAGTAATCTTAATCTTTACATCTGCCCTATCTCTAAAATAATTAAAATAGTGGATTAATAAACCTATTGTTGATAAAGTTGCTCCATATAAGGCTATTTTAAGCGTGGTGTCCAATATTTCCTCTCTTAAGCACTTATTGCAAGAAATTGTTAACTGAACTTATAGTTTAAATAAATTTTCGCAAGTTCTAATTCTATCCCTTGCAACTTCTTGTGTAATCTTCTTTTCTTTAATGTCCTTGACTAATTTAAATAATTCAAAAACAGGTATCAAGCCAATTTTATCTCTCTTACAAGATGCTAAAAATGTAGGGTCGTTTTTAAATGGCTCACTTCTGTCTTGGGGGTCTTGTCTTCTTTCGTGATTAAAAATTACAATTTGTTTTATCTTCACAATATCAGTTCCCGTAGCCGCACAATATTGATTTACGTGTCTTCCTAACTGGTCTACCCATCCAGGGCTTGATCCTTTTTCTGTTCCTTTTACTTCAATAAACATATAGCCATCTAAGACTAAATCTTCTTTTAAAGCCAGCCCCTGT
>Ga0265297_10012055_pt1 | contig 10458 bp, 12 predicted proteins | sample Munlanlwell13791_FD_192502 | JGI IMG/M metagenome (GOLD analysis project Ga0265297, IMG submission 192502) | Leachate microbial communities from a municipal landfill in Southern Ontario, Canada - Leachate well 137-91 | ecosystem: Engineered > Solid waste > Landfill > Unclassified | place...
TCGCCAATCCTTTTTATACGACCGATGTGGTCTGGGACAGCGATATCAATCCGGAAGGCGGCTATGTTTCGTTCGCGCCCGTGATCGCGACCGTGAACACGTTCTTGACCTTCGGATTCCTGCCGCTGGGCGAGAGCAGTTCCGACTCGAATGACCCGAGGCTCTATGCCATGCAGATAGGCGCGTCTCCCCGGATCGCGGGGCGCAGCGGCAAATTCGCAGCCGGCTTATACAGCTACGATAATATCAAGGGTATGCCCTGGAACACCTATAGCGCAAACTACACTCCGACGATCAACAATACCCTGGACGGCACGAACCTGAAATATGATTACGATATTTTTGAACTGGCAGCCGAGTATTCTCCGCTTGATATCACCGTTGCGGGATCGCTACTGCCTTTGACCGTGCACGGCACATGGGTATCGAATGTGGCAAAACGAAGCGCGGGAGAAACAAAGGCGTGGATGACGGGCCTGAAGCTCGGCAAGGCCAAAGACAAAGGCACGTATGAGATATTCTACAATTACCGCCAGATCGGCCAGGATGCGGTGCTTGCGACGATCAATGATTCCGATTTCCATCTCGGAGGGACTGCGGCAAAGGGCCATAAGTTCGGCTGCACGTATGCCATCATGCCCAATTCGACCGTCGGCCTGAATTACCTGATCACCGATCCGTATAAGAGTTATCAGACCGGCACGAGCAAGCATATCGACGTGTACCAGCTTGACTGGGTAACCAAATTCTAACAAGACCGATAAGGAGGCAATACCAATGAGACAAATAGTGAGGACACTGATGATGACAGGGGCGCTCGTGAGCCTGGCAGTCCCGTGTTTCGCAGCCCGTATCGTTGTGGAAGGCTCAACGACCGTCCTGCCCATCGCGCAGCGCGCTGCGGAAGAATATATGGATGCGCACCGTGACGCGGATATATCCGTGCGCGGAGGCGGTTCAGGCGTGGGCATCGCCTCGCTGATCGAAGGCACATGCGACATAGCGAATGCTTCACGGGCGATCAAGGACGATGAGCTGCAAAAAGCAGCGAGCCGCGGCAGGGCGCCCAAGGCCAATGTCGTGGCCATGGACGGTATTGCCGTGATCGTGAACAATGCCAACAGCGTAACGGAATTGAGCAAGAAGCAGCTCAAGGATATTTTCACCGGCAAGATCACGGATTGGGCGCAGGCCGGAGGTTCGGCCGGACAGATCGTTGCCGTATCGCGCGATTCAGCAAGCGGCACGTTCGAAGCGTTCGGGGAGCTCGCGCTCGACAAGGCAAAGGTCCGTAAGGACGCGCTCATGCAGGCGTCGAACCAGGCAGTCGCATCCGTGGTCAGCAAGACACCCGGCGCCATCGGATATGTGGGACTTGCGTATTTGAACGGCGTCAAGGCGCTGACGATCGACGGGGTCGATCCCAGCAAAGAGACCGTGCTTTCGAAACAATACAAGCTGTCACGGCCGCTGTTCATGTATACCAACGGCAAGCCGGCAGGCCTGGCCAAAGACTATCTTGATTTTATCCAGAGCCCGGCAGGCCAGAAGCTCGTCGAAGAAGAGGGGTACGTTTCAATCAGGTAGATCGATGAAAAACTTTACCAAAATAAAGGAACAGATATACCGGGGCGGGTTTACCGCCCTGGCGTTCTCATCCCTTATATTCCTCGCAGGGATCATCCTGCTTTTGTTAAAAGAAAGCCTGCCGTTGTTCAGGCATGTCGGGTTCTTTGATTTTATTTTCGGCAGGGCATGGTATCCGACCGCGTCCGTGCCCGAATGGGGAATATTCCCCCTTATCATGGCGTCTTTCTGGGTGACACTCGGCGCGCTTTTCATCTGCGTGCCCCTGGGTGTCGGGAGCGCTTTATATATCCACGAGATCGCAAGCGTACGGCAAAGAGTTTTTCTCAAGCCCCTGATCGAGATACTCGCGAGTATCCCGTCAGTCGTATACGGCTTTTTCGGAATGGTCGTTGCGGCACCGTTCCTGCAGCAGGCATTCGGGCTGCCCACCGGATTATGCGCATTGACCGCGAGCATTATTTTGGGCATTATGGCGATCCCGACCGTATGCAGCCTTGCGGAGGACGCATTGAGCTGCGTGCCGGACAGTTTCAGGGAGGCGTCGTATGCGGTCGGCGCCAACCGCTGGCAGACGCTCATGCGCGTCGTGCTTCCCGCAGCGGGCTCCGGGGTCTCGACCGCCATCATTCTGGGAATGTCGCGGGCCATCGGCGAGACCATGACCGTTCTGATGGTCGCCGGCGGAGCCGCTCTTGTCCCGCGGTCTTTTCTGGAACCGGTCAGGCCTATGACATCCACCATTGCCGCGGAAATGGGAGAGGCGGTCATGGGCAGCCTTCATTACAACGCTTTGTTCTCCATAGGGCTTGTGCTGTTTGTGATCACGTTTGCCTTCAATATCATCGCTGAGATCGTATGCAAGCGCTTCAGGCTCAAGCTCGGGATTGACAGATGAAAAAACATATTTCACAAAGGATCGGGTTCGGCGTTTTGTGGCTGTGTATGGCCGCAACGCTTTTTTTCCTCGGCTCCATAATATATTTTATCGTGGTCCGCGGAGCGGGCGCTCTTTCGTGGCAGTTCCTGACCGATGTGCCGCGCAGGTCCATGACCGCAGGCGGGGTTGCTCCTGCTATCGCGGGCACGCTTTACCTGACCATGGGCGCTTTGGCTTTTGCCCTGCCGCTGGGCATCGCCTGCGCCATATATCTGAACGAATACAGCCCCAAAGGGTCGGTCGTCAATATCATCAGGATGTCCATTAACAACCTTGCCGGCGTTCCTTCAGTCGTATTCGGCCTGTTCGGCCTGGCGTTGTTCGTGAAGTTCTTCAAATTCGGTGTATCGATCCTGTCAGGAAGCCTGACCCTGGGGATACTCGTGCTTCCTCTTATCATTTCGGCTGCGCAGGAGGCGCTTATGGCAGTGCCGCAATCGCTGCGGGAGGCATCCCTTGCTCTGGGCGCAACGCACTGGCAGACGATCAAACGGATCGTCCTGCCCAACGCACTGCCCGGCATTTTGACCGGCGCGATCCTGTCCATCGGCAGGATCGCAGGGGAAACAGCGCCGATCCTGTTCACCGCAGCGACGTTCTATAACCGGGGATTCCCCAAAAGCATCTTTGACGAGGCCATGGCGCTGCCGTATCACATCTACGCGCTCATGACCGAGGGAACGCATCCTGATAAACAGACCGCCATTGCCTACGGATGCGCACTGATCCTGTTATTGCTCGTGCTGGCCATTTCGGCATCGGCGATCATCATACGGCAGAGGCAGAGGAGATACCATGCGTGAGAAGATCAAGGCGAAAATGGAAGCCCGGGACATAAATTTCTATTACGGCGCGGTCCGCGCGCTGAAAAACATCAATATGTCTATTACCGGCAATACTGTTACGGCCATCATCGGGCCGTCGGGCTGCGGCAAGTCCACGTTCATCCGGCTTTTGAACCGCATGCACGAACTGGTGCCCGGTGCGCGCGTCGAAGGCCGCGTGTACCTTGACGGCAAAGATATTCTTGACCCGGCGATCGATGCGGCAGATGTGAGGCGTATTGTCGGCATGGTGTTCCAGAAACCGAATCCCTTTCCCAAGACCATTTTCGAGAACATCAGCTACGGCCTGACCGTCAATAACGTGCGGGATAAGGATTATATCGAAGCAAAGGTCGTGGAGTCGCTGAAAAAAGCAGCGCTCTGGGATGAGGTAAAGGACAGGCTCAAGGACAATGCTCTGCGCCTTTCCGGAGGCCAGCAGCAGCGGCTGTGCATCGCGCGGTGCCTTGCGGTGGGCCCCGAGGTCCTTTTGTTCGATGAACCGTGCGCGAGCCTCGATCCTATATCGACCGGAAAAATCGAAGAGCTCATGCTTGAGCTCAAAAAGAACTACACGATCGTCATCGTCACGCATAATATGCAGCAGGCGGCGCGGGTATCGGATACAACGGGATTTTTTCTCCTGGGAGAATTGATCGAGTTCGGCAAGACACAGGATATTTTCACCGCGCCGAAGAATAAACAGACCGAGGCGTATATAACAGGGAGATTCGGATAATGGAAAAGCAGAAAGTGTTGTTCGTATGCGTCGAAAATGCCTGCCGCAGCCAGATGGCCGAAAGTTTTGCCAACGCGCTCGGCGGCGAGATCGTGGAAGCGTACAGCGCAGGGTCGAATCCCGCGTCCAGGATAAATCCCGATGCGGTCAAGGTCATGCAGGAAGCAGGGATCGATATCGGCAACCGGCGATGTAAAGGGTTCAAGGACCTTGCGGTGCGGGATTTCGACTATGTGGTGACCATGGGCTGCGACGATATCTGCCCGTTCGTGCCGGCGCTGCGGCATATCGAGTGGGATATCGAGGACCCCAAAGGCGGTTCGATCTATTTCTTCAGGGCAGTGCGGGATAAGATCGAGAAAAAAGTGAAGGCCCTGCTGCGGCTTATCATCGCCCTTGAGCGGCCGGGCAAAATCGGACGCACCTAAAGGAGAATCGTACTATGGAACGGCATTTTGACGAGGAGCTGGTTTTCTTGAGAAAAGACATACTGATCATGGCAAGCATGGTCGAGAGCGCCATTGCCGCTTCGATCGAGGCGCTCAAACAATCAAGCAGGGAAGGCGCGGGAGAGGTCATCGCGCATGACGCGAATATCGACCGGTGCGAGGTGAATATCGTGAATACCTGCGTGAGCCTGCTGGCGCTGCGCCAGCCCATGGCGATCGATCTGCGGTTCATCACCATGGCAATGCAGATCAATACGGATCTTGAACGCATGGGTGACCTTGCCGTTGACATTGCCCAGCGCGTGCTCGACCTTGCTGATAAACCGCTTTTGAAGCCCCTTGTCGATATCCCTCAATTGTCCGTCATTGCCTGCGAGATGACCAGGGATGTTATCAAGGCTTTTCTGAATGACGATGTCGAGCTGGCTCAAAAGATCATCGTGCGCGACCGGGAAGCCGACGAACTGCGGGATCGGGTCCAGAGCGAGTTGATCAACGATTACATGCTGAAAGACTGCTCCACCGTGCCCCGCGCTTTGCCTTTGCTTCTGGTCGCGCGCCATCTTGAACGCATCTGCGACCACGCGACCAATATCGCCGAGGATATCATCTATATCGCGCAGGCGAAGATCGTCAAGCACCGGCTTGAAGGTCTGGATGATATCGGGTTATAGAATTCCGGCCTCCTGACCGCGCCCCCCTGTCATTTTACACGGATTTAACATTGATTTAACACCAGCTTAACCTTGAAGCCATATAATCTAAATTACTTAACCAAGGGGGATCTATGGCTCGAATACTCGTAGCTTTGCTTATGTTAATGCTGGGGGCCAATAATGCGTTCGCAGGGAGCAAGAGCAGTGCTTTGCAGATCAAGGGGTCTGATACTATGGTCAATCTCGGCCAGGCATGGGCTGAGAAATACATGGAAGAGCATCCTGACGCGTTCATCGCAGTGACCGGCGGCGGCTCAGGCACGGGCATGGCAAGCCTTATATCAGGCACCTGCAATATAGCCATGTCTTCGCGCAACATCAAACAGAAAGAGGTGGACCAGGATAAGGCCAGGGGCCATACGCCGGTTGAGGTAAAAGTAGCCCTCGACGGCATCGCTGTTGTGGTCAGCCCAAAGAACCCGGTGGCTAAACTGACTGTGGATCAGCTGGCCGGTATATTCAGCGGTAAAATAACCAACTGGAAGCAGCTCGGCGGCCCGGATGCAAAGATCGTTGTGCTGTCGCGCGAGGTCAACTCAGGCACGCATGTTTATTTCAAGGAGCATGTGCTTCGCAAGAACGACCCGAAGTCCAAAGAGGAATTCGCGCCCGGAGCATTGATGTTATCCTCGTCGCAGGCCATCGCCGATGAAGTTTCCGGAAATCCTGCTGCCATAGGTTATTACGGCATGGGCTATATCTCGCCAAAGCAGAAGGCTGTAGCGGTGGCCAGGGACGAACAATCGGAATATATCGAGCCCACGATAGATAATGTCGTGAAAAACCTGTATCCGATCTCACGGCCTCTGTATTTTTATGTCAATGACGAATGCCAGGGGCTGACAAAAAAATTCATAGATTTTGCCCTGTCGCCTGAGGGCCAGGCCATAGTCAAAGAAACAGACTTTGTTCCGATCAAATAACGCGCCCGGCGTTGAGCCGGGTAACCGTATGCTGCGAAAGATCAAAGAATTCATCATCGAGAAGCTGATCCTTTTGTGCGGATTGGCTTCCATTATTTTTGTGGCGCTCATTTTTATCTTTCTTCTGAAAGAAGGGCTTTCCGTGTTCAAGTTCGTCAGGATCGGAGAGTTCCTTACAGGCAGGAGCTGGTATCCTATTTCAGAGCCTGCGCAGCTGGGTATCCTGCCTTTGATCCTGGGGTCGCTCTGGGTAACGTTTGGCGCAGCAATTATTTCAGTCCCGATCGGCGTGGGATGCGCGGTCTATATCGCCGAGATCGCTCCGGGCAGGACCAAAGAGGTGCTCAAAGGCGGTATTGAATTATTGGCCGCGATACCGAGCGTGGTGCTCGGGTTCATCGGCATGGTAACGCTTGTGCCGCTGGTCAAGAACGTGTTCCATCTGTCAACAGGGCTGACCGGCCTTTCAGGTTCTATTATTCTGGCATTCATGGCAATGCCGACCATCGTTTCCATTGCCGAGGACGCTTTGTATGCTGTGCCGAAATCATACAAAGAAGGCGCGTTCGCCCTCGGCGCCACGCACTGGCAGACGATCTGGCGCGTGCTTTTGCCTGCGGCATCGAGCGGTATCGTCGCTGCGGTGATGCTGGGCATCGGCAGGGTCATCGGAGAGACCATGGCGGTCATGATGATCACGGGGAATTCCGCAGTCATCCCGCGCGGCCTTCTTGAGCCGCTGCGGACATTGACCGCGACCATCGCAGCGGAAATGGGAGAGGCGGTTGTGGGCAGCGAGCATTATTTCGCTCTGTTCGCGATCGGCATCATCCTGTTTATCATCAGCTTTGCGGTCAATGTGACCGCGGACCTGTTCCTGCATAAAAATAAATGAGCAAACATCCTTTACGAACGCAAAAAATCGCTTTTTTCTTCCTTTTGCTTTCGACATTGCTGATCATCATCCCGGTCGGCCTGGTCGTTGTCATTATTATCCAGAAAGGCTGGCCTGCAATAACCTGGCAGTTTTTGTCAGAGATGCCGCGCCAGGGCATGCGCGCAGGCGGCATATTCCCCGCGATCGTCGGAACGCTGTATCTGGTGACCGGCGCTATTGTATTCGCTTTGCCCATCGGCCTGTTGGCAGCCGTTTACTTGAGCGAATACGCAAAAGACAATATGCTCACGCGCACGATCAAGCTGGCGATCGTGAACCTTGCCGGCGTGCCGTCGGTCGTTTACGGCCTGTTCGGCCTTGCATTGTTCGTCGTTTTTTTCAAGTTCGGCGCATCGATCCTGTCCGGCTCCCTGACCCTGGGCATTATGATCCTTCCTTTGATCATTACTGCGTCGCGCGAGGCGCTTGAGGCAGTCCCGTATTCATTCCGCGAAGTGAGCCTCTCGTTAGGCGCAAGCAAATGGCAGACCATAAGGCATATTGTCCTGCCCAATGCGATCCCCGGGATTATCACCGGCACCATCCTCGGGCTGGGAAGGGCAGCAGGCGAAACCGCGCCGATCTTATTCACCGTTGCAGCGTTCTATCTGCCGCGCCTGCCGCAGTCGATATTCGACCAGGCAATGGCATTACCGTATCATCTGTATGTTATCTCAACGCAGGTTCCTAATGTGAATGAAAAGGTCCGCTATGGCACTGCGCTTGTGCTTCTGGTCATGGTGCTGGTCATGAATCTTGTCGCGATCATCATCCGGTATCAATTCAGGAAAAAGAAGAAATGGTGAAATTCTCCATCGAAGCGCTTGATATATGGTTTGGCAGAACGCAGGCGTTGAAAAACGTGACCATGCGCATACACGAGAACGAGATATTAAGCGTTATCGGGCCGTCGAACAGCGGAAAGACATCGTTCTTACGCATGCTCAACCGCCTGAATGAAGAAAACCCGGAATTTCGCATGTCCGGGGCCGTATCCATGGACGGACGGGATGTGCAGAAGATCGACTGCGAGGTCCTGCGCAGAAAGATCGGCATGGTATTCGCCCTGCCTCTGCCGCTGCCTTTATCCATCTTTGACAATGTTGCCTACGGGCCGCGCATGCACGGGGTCAGGGGAAAGAAGAAAATAGCCGGGATCGTGGAACAGTCGCTCAAGCAGGCGTTCATCTGGGACGAGGTCAAGGACCGGCTGCATGAATCGGCGTTCAAGCTTTCAGGCGGCCAGCAGCAGCGTCTGTGCATTGCGCGCACGCTCGCAGTGGGTCCGGAAGTGATTTTGTTCGATGAGCCATGCTCGGGCCTTGACCCTATTTCTACCGCAAAGGTAGAAGAGACCATGATGATCTTAAAGAAGGATTATACGATAGTTCTGGTGACCAACAATGTCAAGCAGGCAGCGCGCGTAGGCGACCGGACCGCATTCTTTCTTTCAGGCGAGCTCGTCGAACTGGACAAAACAGACAAGATGTTCACCGCGCCTTCTGACAAACGCACTGATGGCTACATACGGGGAAAATTCGGATGACGCAGACTGTATTGCATACGACGATCAGCAAGCCGGTTATCGAGGCCGGGGGTTTGAACCTGTGGTACGGTGATTTCCAGGCATTAAAAGACGTGAACGCGGCGTTTCGCGGGAATATGATCACTGCGATCATCGGGCCTTCGGGATGCGGAAAATCCACCATGCTGCGCACGTTCAACCGGATGAACGACCTGGTGGAAGGCGTGCGCACCAGCGGCCGGATCATGATCGACGGGGTCAATATCATCGGCCCCGATGCCGATCTTATCGATCTTCGCAAAAAAGTCGGCATGGTGTTCCAGCGGCCTAACCCGTTCCCGCTGTCGGTGAGCGAGAACATCCTGTTCGGTTTGAAAATACACGGCCTGGTCTCTGACCGCAATGAACTCGATGCTGTTGTTGAGAAAAGTCTCAAGGCTGTGCTTTTATGGGATGACCTGAAGGATAGATTGAGAAAATCCGCGTTGTCATTGTCCCTTGAGCAGAAGCAGAAGCTCTGCATCGCGCGTTTGATCGCGGTAAAGCCGGAAGTCCTGTTGATGGATGAGCCGTGCTCAACGCTCGACCCGCAGGCAACCGCCCGGATCGAGGAATTAATGCGTGAGTTAAAACGGGATTATACTATAATAATCGTGACGCATAATATGCAGCAGGCAGCGCGGGTATCTGACCAGGCCGGCTTTATGCTGCTTGGAGAAATGATCGAATTCGGCGCAACTGCGCAGGTGTTCACCGCGCCCCAGGACAAGCGCACCGAAGATTATATAACCGGACGATACGGATAATCACAAGGAGTCGAGCATGCAAAGACATTTTGATGACCAGCTGAAAGACCTGCATCAGGAGATCCTGAAAATGGGCGTTATGACCCAGGAGGCCATATTCCGGTCCATCGAGGCGTTAAAGGCCGGGGATAAAGCTCAGGCCGAGGATGTCATCGCCCATGACAAAAAGATCGACAGCATGGAGAACGCTATTGACGAGCAGTGCATAGATCTTATTGCGCGGAACCAGCCCATGGCAGGCGATCTGCGGTTCATCGCGACCGCGTTGAAGATCAATGCCGACCTTGAGCGCATTGCGGACCTTGCAGTGGACATCTGCCAGCGGGTGGTTGAACTGGTCGAGAAGCCGCTTTTAAAGCCGCTTATCGATATACCGAAACTTTCCGCCATTGCGCAGAAAATGGTCAAGGATTCCATCGACGCGTTCGTCAGCAGGGACAGCGTGCTTGCCAAGAACGTGATGCTGTCTGACCCTGAAGCAGATCAGCTCCGGGACAGGGTGCAAAGCGAGCTTATCAACGATTATATGGCCAAAGATGTTTCGACCGTTGACCGGGCAGTTGCCCTGCTTCTGATCGCCCGCTACCTCGAGCGCATCTGCGATCACGCCACCAACATCGCCGAAGACGTCGTCTACATGGTCGAAGGCAAGATCGTCAAGCACCACACCGAGGAACTGTAAAACAAGGGCTAAAAACGGGGTCAGAATTATTTATTTGCCGCGATGGAAAGCATGGGGACGGTTCTCTTTGAGAACCGTCCCCATGCTTTCTGCCGATCTCAAATAAATAATTCTGACCCCGTTTTTAGCCCTTTCCCACTTTTTAAATAAACGTTGTTATTCGGAATATAATATGTTATTATAATGAACAAATTAATATAATATGAGGTAAAGCATGGAGCATGCCGAAGAACATGCTTTAAGCGGCTTGGTAAATACGAGGCCGCTTTTTTTATTTATTTGGTATAGACATCATCGATGGCCGCACGTGCTATGAATATTTCGCCGGTC
>Ga0265297_10012056_pt1 | contig 10457 bp, 16 predicted proteins | sample Munlanlwell13791_FD_192502 | JGI IMG/M metagenome (GOLD analysis project Ga0265297, IMG submission 192502) | Leachate microbial communities from a municipal landfill in Southern Ontario, Canada - Leachate well 137-91 | ecosystem: Engineered > Solid waste > Landfill > Unclassified | place...
AGCATTATTTTCGCGTGGTTGCGAATATGAGACACAAATGAGACGTTATGCAACATGACTGAAACAGTCATGAGACATAAGTGAGAAACGAGAGTGGGCTGGTCAAGTGGCTTATTCTGGCGAGCAAACGACGCCATGCGCCTTGGCGTCTTTCATTGTGATTGGCTGATTGATGGCATTGTTCACTACGGCGAGTGCGTCGCAGATGTCGAGTGCGGATGAGTATGCGCCCTGCACAATGCGGAAATCCTTTTCCGCTATGCCGGTGCTCTGAAAGGTCTGTAGTGCCATGCGTTCGGCGTGCCGCCGTGTTAATCCGAAGAATATCCTCACGCCAGGGCTTTCGAGTTCAGCCTTGATGACGGCGGCAGTGTCGAGCGACACGGCCTCGCCGGGGAATATCTCGACCCATCGCGCCTCTTGCGGTTCCTGTGCCGTTTCCTTCACGTCAGCCTCCGGGGTTGCCCATTGATCCAGCCTGAGCGCCCATCATGTCGCCCGCCTGCTCTCCCGACAATTCGGTTTCTCCGCCCGGCATGGCCTGTTCCTGCGGCTGTGGTGCGCCCGGTTCCTGCGGCACGCCCGACGCCGACGACATGGCAGCTTGTGCGTCCTGCTGGATGAGGTTTTCGGTAGCGGCCATATGCATCTTGAGAATTGAATAGTTGGCCGGGACTTGTTCTTCCTTCGGGAGCGATCCATACATGGCGTCGGCCATGCGGTGCCTTCGCAAGTGGGCCTCGTGGTTCTCGCCCGGTTGTGGCATGTCGTTTTCACCCATGAACAGCATGGCGTCGTTCTCTCGGTCAGCGTTGCGTTCGGCGTCCAGTTCGGCATTACCGCCATTGAACACCGATTCAACGCCGTCATAGCGCCTGCCCTTGAATACCTGCTTCAAGAACCAAGTGAGTTCTTTCTTCATCCCGGCCTGGACCATAATAGGCGCGGCCTGACTCAGAAGTTGAGTTTCCTCCATCTTCCGCATGGCCTGGTTCTCGTAATTCTTGACGGCAACAACTCGCACCTTGAGCGGCCCGTAAAGTTTGGCAGGCTCGATGGTCTTGATGATGCCGTCATGCGTAATAGCAAGGGTGCGGTTCGGATCGTAGAATTGCTGCCATAGTTCGTAGTCCAGCCCGGCCATCCAGACGAGCAATTGATCGGAAAAATACCACGCGCTTTCGACCATTGGCTTGAGGGATTGTTCGTAAGCTTGTCGTTCCGCCGTGGCGGCGGCGCGGTTGCCGATTGTCTGGCCTTGCAGAGGCTTGTTGATGAATACAGCCCCATCTCCATCGGCCTTAATCCATCCCAAGTGCGCCGTCATGGTGGGCGTGATGTCCTCGATCTTGATTTGCTCGGCGCGGCTGGCTCCCGGCTTGCGCAAGAATATGCGCTGCTGCGACTGGTTGAAGGTGAAATCTGTCGTGTAGTAAGCGCCCTTCTCAACGTCAAATGGCGGCTTGTTGCGTTGAGTCTTGTTGTCTTCCCATTGGCAGACCGTTACGCGCTCTTCCTCGTAATTCGCACCCAGGATATCGGCTGGAGCTACATGGAACGCTCCTTTGTCGTCGCGGTGCCAGTGCAGCAGTTTGAATCCACTGCGCTTGTGCGCGTAGGGCCACGGTTCCAGTCGGACGCAGACGGGGTTATTGCTAGTGATGTCGGAGGCAGCGAATGTACCCCACACGCGAACGGGCGGATTTTTACGCTCATCCCATCGGCCCTTCTCGTCTATCGGGGCGAACATCAAGACGTTCCATTCGCCGATCTCGCCTGTAGGCTCTTCGCCATAGTCCGCACCGGCGTTAGCCTGTCTGTCCGACATGACGCTATCGTTATCAGATACCCATGCGTGCTCTCGCCCGATATTCTCAACATTGAGATATTCCCCAGTAGCGGACAGACCGTAGAACTTCTCGATCCCCTTCCGCGCACGAGTGATGATGCACCGCTGCCGGTCCATGTCGTCTATCTTGGCGTCGAACCATGCGTCCTTGATGTCGTGCGTTGCGAATGTCGGATGATCCGCAACCGTAACTTCCTTTTCCTCGAACGAGCCGTCGGGGTTGCGTACTTGACGCTTTTCCTTACGATAATCCCATTGCATCGAACACAGCAAGTTGCCGTACTTGAGAGTGAAATGGTCGGCTTCCTTAATCTTCTCGACGCGACTGTCGGCCTCAAACGTGTAGGCTTCCAGCAGATTCATCTGGTCGGCTATAAGCTTGCCGTCCTCGACGTTATATTCGACGGCCTGCGGGTATTGATCGAACACGACGGGCAAGGCGTCACCCTGGAACATGACATTCATGTGCTCGATATGGAGCATATTGATGCGCTGCCAGAATGAAGTGGACGGGTAGTTCGCAAGGGTTGGTTGGTGCTGGTCTTTGGATGTGTCCTTCGTCTTGCTGCAACGGTACATACGGTCGGCATCGTCGCACAGCGTTAAGAAACTCGCTCGCTCAGCCTGACCGTCGAACTTCGTCCAATAGGCTTTGGCGGCTGAAAGGAACTTCTCTACCGTCGCCTTTTTCTTGGCCCAGTTGATGCGGGGCGGCTTTTCGGGGCTGGGCGGCAGGGTTTCGGGCTTAACGCCCTCTTCGGGGATAGCAACGGCGAGAGTATCTTCTGACATGTACGCTCCTATGGCGCGTCAAGCAGCGCGATGATGGCGTCTTCCGCTACCATGAAATCGCAACTCTGCTCCTTGACGCTTCCGTCCGGCAGTTCGACTCGTGACTTCCACGGCATACGCTGTATGGCCTCGTGGTTCTGATACAGCAGAACCTTCTGCCCGAACTCGACCGGGGCAGTCTCGATGGGCCACTCCGAGCCAATGCCCAACACCGTGGCCGTGAAGTTGCCCTCGCGGGACTTTTCCGGCAGCACGATGTACTCCGGGTCCGGCTTCACGCATTGCCTGACATACAGGCGCTTCCCCATGACTTTGATCGTCTTGGTCCCGGCATCCGTGTCAATCACTACCTCGCTTGTGTCCATATCACCCCCTCGTGTTGTGGTCAAGTTAATTTCTCAGAATTGATACGCGACAACATGTCCTCTAGGCATTCACGTTGCTCCAACGTAAGTTGCCCCATTTCGGTCCCATTGCACCATACCGAGGCAGTTCCGTCTTTGTTGAATAGCATGTGTATGGCTTCTGGGTAAGCGACGATACTGTGTGCTTCCAACGGGATACGGACGAGCGATCCAACACGATAGGGACGCATATCGCTTTCGGATTCTTTTGCTTGCGGTTTCTCTGGATTCCGCAGGTCAATCCCTTGCTCGTATGCCAGCAGTCCAAGCGTGCTTTCGGCCAACCTCAAACCGTCAACCCGCCCCAATCTGTAGTCGTGAGACGGACTGAATATGTCCATGCCTGTTTCAGATCGGAACCTTTCCTGCCGAATGAAGATCATCCATGTCTTCAGAAATCCAGCTGCCAATTCCTTGGCAATGTTCATTTTCCCTCTCCCCTTTCAATACGCGCTCCACGTCTCGGCTCGTTTCTTTTCCCGCCGCTCCCACGGCTCATTCTTGCTGGCTTTCTCGGGCATCCCATAGTAATGCGGGTCCGCGCCGGCGAAGTACAGTAAGCACGAAATCAAGTGGTCGTTCTTCTCGCTGGCCTTCCCGGTCTCAGGATCGCGAGTCCAACCGCCGATTTCCCAAATGGTGTTCTTGAGGTTGTTGAACACGAACATTCGACTGCATCCCTTGCCTCCCCACTGCGGATGCGGCTTCTCCCAATCGACCGCAAACCACGGGAGCAACAGAGGGATCAGGACGCGCTCGCGATGCTGGCCGTTCGATGGCGTGCAATACAGGCCGCACCGATTGAACAACGCCCCGGTCGTCAAGCCCGTCGCCGTCTTGGTGCCGAAACTGCGGCTATCCAAATGGCTCGCCTCAAATTGAGTCCCGCAGAACTCCTCGTCGTAGATGGGCCACGACACGCCCGTATTCTCATCCTTGAGATTATCCATCAAGACGCGCTTGTTGCCCGACAGTTCCACGATGTCACCCGCCATCTGCATTACATCCCGGTCTTTCAGGTAGTATTCGGCGTACACGTAGGCGTTGTCGTTGGGCGAGACCGCAATCAACATGGCGGCTGACATGTGGCCGGGGTCAATGATGCGGTAGCGCGTCCAGGTCTTCGGAATCTCGAATGGGTCGCAAGTATGGATTTTCATATCCCATTCGGACAATACCAATCCGCCGCTCGACTCCCATCCGCCCCAATACCGAGCCACACCAGCCCGCTTGTCCTTCTCGCTCCGCTTGATCTCCGGGTTGACCCATTGATCGTAAAGCTCCAGGCGCTTCTTGTCGCTCAGTATGGCGCTCGGCACGTCGTCCACCGTGATCTGGTAGCGCCCGACCTTGCGACCCTGTGTATTGATTCCATCCCATAACTCGCGCTTGATCCAGCCGCACGCCCCGGTATCGGGCCGGTCTTCCAAGACATGCCCTGTCAGCGTCATGCAGCACGGCGTATAGTCGCCCCGCGTCGTCGTGGACCGCATCCAGCCCACAAACTTCTCTTTCTCTCGCTGCTCATCCGCGTGCATTCCATCGCTCCTGAACCCCTCCCAGTGAGCTTGCGCCTGCGTGTCGCATAGGAATTTCAGGACCGTACCACACTTTAGCGTTATGGTCTTGGGTTTGCCGTCCCCGAATGACAACGATTGCGCTCGCTCAGTCTCACCCTCGTGCTGACCATAGCCGGGCGCGTATGTACCAATCTGTTCTCTTGGAAGAAACTCGCAGTATTGATTCCAGACGGTCGCGACGTTATCCCAACTATAGCTCGACACCACCCATATCTTTGGCCCGCTCCACTCGTGGAACTCAACGCCATGATCGCGGAAAATTGGCCATTCGGGATCGCATGGGATGATGCGCAGCGCCGACCAAATGACTCCGATACAAGACTTCCCCGACTGGTTAGGCGCAACCATCATGCTGATGTCGCTTGCCCAGTCGTTCAGGAATGCCGTCGCATCATTCCGCCATGCCTTCGGATACGGACTCTCCGGTATCCGCAACGCCCCATCGCCCAACACCAGATCGCCCTTGTGCCACGGCGCACCGTGCGGCAGGAAATGCGCCAGCTTGTTGCGCTGGTACTTGGCGTACTCGGCCCTGAACCAATCGGCGGCATCGGCCTGGCCGGCCCGCCCCAATTCCATCAGCTTGGCGTCATCCCATTCGACCCACCGACCCTTCATGGGCATCTTGTACGTGATGTTAGAATGGCGCGGCATCAGCCGATATCCCCGCTGGTCGTGCACATCGCCGCCACCGCCGGACTGTCCCGCCTAGGATTGCACGCCGGGCAGTTGGCCGTGTAGTAAAACCCCGTCTTCTCGCCGCATGTCACGCTCACGCTGTAGTACGTCACGGTGTTGGTAGGATCGCCCGGACGGCCAAAACACCTGTGGCACACCCATCGCGCCGGGTCCACCACTTCGGCCCGCACGGCCCGGCTCCCGCTCAACGGTTCAGCCGTCATCCTCCTGCGCTCATGGCTCGGCGTTATGGGCATCGTTACCTCGTCGTTGTGGTGTACGTGATGTTGTCCTTGCACGTAACATCGGGATACGTCGGGAACAACGGGTAGGGATAGTAATACGGTGGGGCCACAGGCCAAACAGGCGGCACATATGGCACGCACGGCGTCACCCATCCGCCGCACCCGCACTCCCGCACCCACGGCGCAAGCGACTTCCCGCACCGGGGACAAAGCCAGCCCGTCGCCTCCGGCTTCGCGTTGTCGGCCAGTTGTGATTCGGGCGAGGTGACGGGTATGCACTTCGTTACGGTCTTCAATGCCGGATTTCCAGATCCGGGAAGAATATTGATCTCAACTCGGTCGCCCACTTTGACTCCGTTCATGCAACCACCAGGAACCCCCGACACTTCTATGTTGTGTAAGCCGTCTGGCCGCAATTTATCCTGAGTCAAAACGGTGTAGACGGTAATGACCTCTTTGGTATAGGCGAACACGGACTCTCCGGCAGTATCAGCCTTGGTCTCAGTCTTGCTCGTCATAGTCTTGGCATTGCCATTCGCGTCCACCTTCCATTCCGCGTTCAATCGCTCCAGCGCGGCGTTGTGCTCGTCGCAGATGGCTTGGAGGGTTCGCTCTCCAGAGGGGTCTTCGGGAAGCATTTCCCCAGAACGCGCCAAACAGGTAAGAGTATAGTTATGCCCAATCGCCTCTATGCCCCAACCCCCGTCATGAAACCTGAATACCCTCCACTGGCACCGCATATGGCTCATCTCACTCATCTTGGCCTCCTATATCGCGTGTTTAGCGTTCAGTGCGACTTCAAGTGTTTGGCACAATTTCTCTATATCACCACCACGATCCAAAATTCGCATCTTCACGGCTCTTCGGTAGACCAAACTACCAGAACCAGCGCCCGCCCCGTTTTCATCAAAATGGCAGGACTGCTTCCAGATAATCAAAACGTCGTACTCCCTCCTGCGCCAGAACTCAAACCACCGGGGCTTTATGGATTCACTTACAACCCGGAAGTGTCCAGGTATGCGATTTCCCCATACCGGCCTGGCGTTCTCATCAAGCGTTGGAGTTTCATCAGGCATATCTATGATGTGCGACGACTCACTCATTCCGCCTCCCGCTTTTGTGTCCCATGCACCAGCAAACACGTTGTCAAACGCCGCATCAACCGCCCGCGAAAATGTACCTTCCGGTAGTTGGATTGCTGGACCAACCCTCAGCATCGAGGCGAAATCATCCATTGGTTGCCTCCTCTCTTCACCCGCCTTATACCACCACCCACCCTACTTAGTCGAACAATTTTCAACTTTTGCTACATCGGCACTCGGTATACGGCTCTTGCCTAATGTCCCGCCAGCATGGCAACGGCACCACGCTACACCCCGCAGGATTCGCGCTCCCGCCATAGACGGGACAAGGCAAGGGTCAACCGGATCGCCAATCGTCGGGCATCCTACAACCGGAAAGCAAAAGGCGGCGATTTCGGGAGAACCAGTTACGTATTCCAAGAGGCGGGGGCCGGGGGAGGGGTACGGGGGCGGGTCAGGAGGGCAGGCGCACACTCGCGCATAGGCGCGTATCCGCATAGCGCGGCATGTCCAGGCCACGCGCACACACCCAAGCGCAGGCACTCACGCGCTTGCAATGTCGCATAATATACCTTATGTGGCTGTAGCATATCTGCGCAAGTGCGTGCTATTGCGCGGCTTGGCTAGAATTAGGCTCAGATGCGCTCGTATTATTGTCTACGGGCGTTTCAGTGGGTGGGCTGGCGTTGACATCCCGACCCACTTTAGGGGGTCTGAGTGCTGCTAGCGCGGCTAGCGGGTCGGAGGGGCCGGAGGATCGGCTGGCACGGGCGGGTTTGGGGGGGGTTGATGAGCCGAGTGATTTGGAGATGTCCTGTAGACCACGGATTACCGATACGACTGAGACTAACTGCGCTGGTGCAAGGGCTTTGGGGAGTACCCGTTCGGCCTCAACGATCCGGGCGATGAGGTTGTGCGTCACATCCTCAACAATCTCAACGTAATCTGACTTGGATAGCAGGGTAACAGCGGGTATCCCGTTGATGGGTTTGCGGTGGTTCCGCCGTGCTCTACGTCGGCGGGCGCGGTAATCCTGGGCCTGCTCGCGGGTCCGATGTCTTATGCGCTTGGGTGTCATGCTGGCTGTCCTTGGTTGTCTTGTACTCGATTGGCTGACCGATTGTCAAGGGTGGATGGGTTTACGGGCCTATCGGGTGCGCGGGCGCAACCGTTGGACTCGGGGCAGGACATGCAGGCGTCGGGGTTGTAGATGGGTCTTAGACAGCCGGAAAAATCCCCTCCGCTCTTCTCTGTCTTCTTATAGTGCAATGGTTGCATACCCTTTGAGGCGTCTTTTGCATGACCTTGCGGGAGGTCGGGGTGTCCAGCTATTGCATGACCTTGGATCAGGATTTGGTACACGTTCACGGGCTGATTCCCGCCGCGAGTGGCTACGTGCCCGGCTTTGTGCGTGATCGAGATTTCGCCGGCGGCTACTAGGTCGGGCAGGATATGGGCTACTGATGACCTAGAGCAGCCTGCGTCCAAGGCGATAGTCTCGATGCTAGGGAAGCAGAGGCCCGAATGGTCGGCGCGGGATGCGAGGGCGTACATGATAGCTCTGGCCGCTCCCTTGGCGCGGGAATGGTCGCGCACTAGCTTTATGTGTTGGAACACGGGGCACCCTCTCCGCCAGTCCGTGCGACCAGGGCAAACGGCACATGATGGCCGGGCTGGCGGTCGGTGCTGGCGGTGAGAGTTGTTTGCAGTCTGGTCATGTTGCGTTCGGGTTTGCCATCCCGGCGGCTGAGAGTCCGCTGGAATTGTTATGCCACGCGCGGGGAGCGGCGTCAACTCAATTCTGCGATTCGCGAGATCGGGATTGCGAAAATTCGCGGGGTTGCGGTGCAGAGGGAAGGGGTGGACATGATATTGTCCAATGTTTACGGGGTTTCGGGGGGATGGGGTAGGAGTTGGCATGGGTAGTGCTCTATTGTGGGATGTGAGCGATAACGCGAAACCTAACGGAGGCGGGCGACGGCGAGCCAGGACGGTACAACACAGATGCGGCAATGAGCGGAGGTAATGATGAAACTGAAGCCAGCAGGAAGCAACCAGACGGAGATCGAGCGCGAGAATGGAACGACGATATTGTACTCGTACCAGACGCCGGTTGCGGCGTTTGTTCCGGGCAAAGGCGCGTTATGCACTTCACACTGCTACAGCTGGTTCTGCTCTTCCTTCCCCGTCCGAAAATAGTTGAAGATTTCTTGTTGACAGTAAAACGCTTTCCTGATACCGTGTTGCCAGACAGTAGGAAAAGGAAGCCTACTGCGGAGGGTTGACAGATGAGCAAGCATGTGTCGAAAGTGGATGGCAGGATCACGTTTCTTATGCCGGACACGATGAACGCCAAAGATCAAGCCTGCATGGTGGCGGCGATTGACGATGGAATCGTTGCCAACTGCGGAGAGCGCAAGACGTTCTACACGCCTGGGCCGTGGGAAGCATGGAAGACCGGCGCAGGCAATGTGTACGTCGGGACCGAAGGGCAGAAGGAAGTTGTCTGTAAGGTCGGAGAGATTGGCGCGTTGAACGCCGAGGCCAACGCTCGTCTTGTTGCGTGCGCCCCAGACATGCTGGCCGTGCTGGAGGGGTTGCTGTGCATGGGGCATGGTGTCGGTTGTGAGTCGCGCAACGGCGGGGAATGCGGGTGCTGGCTCAAGCAGGCGACCGACGTGATTGACCGTGCGAACGGAGCGCGATGAACAAGGCCGCGCAGTCCCTCGGGAAGATGGGTAAGGGCGTGCCGAAGACGCTGACCGCGAAGGAGCGTCGTCGTCGCGCCCGGTCCCTGGCGGAGGCTCGCAAGCGGCGGTGGCCCGTGAAGCAGAACATCAGCGGTCAGCCTCGGCTGGCCCAGGAGAAACCATGAGCAAGACCAAGAAGCCGGGACGGGCCAGCCGTAGCGCTGCACCGCGTGGTTGGGCAGAGCTTTACGTCCAGAATGAACGGTGGGTTGCCGACCGATGGAAGGTCATGTTTCGCGTCAACGAGTTCGAGGTCTACTGCATCGGCGCGGAATGCACGAGCCCCGATTGTGCGGAGAGGTTGAGGGCCGACTTTCACAAGGCGCTCACGGCACTCGGACTCAAGTTGCCCAACATGGCCATATGCCTCAAAACTGAGGCATATCAGCGGGACCGGAAACCACAATGAGTGAGCGTAGCGAGCGAATGAAGATAGCTCTTAAACGCATAGTTCAGCTTCGTCCACTGGCGGTGACGTTTGCCATGCTGCTGATGCACGTTGCCAGCAAGGAAACCACCATCGCAGGCGCGATTGACCGAATCATCCAGTTGGTGATGGCCTACGCGCTGGTGGCGTGGGCCATGAAGCCGAACAAACCTCCTCGTTCTATTTGGCTCAGGAATGGTAGCGAATTGACATGCGATGTCCGCTTTGGCTATGGAGGTGTCCATCAGTCCCACAGTGATGCGAATAATAGACGGGGAGATGAATGACCGACCGACCGTACATACGGGGCGACGAAAGAGAGGTACAATAAGGCCATGAAAACAATTATTATGCCTCTTGAAGATATTGGGTTCTACACTTTATCGGATGAGCGGGCGGGGTCGTGTTCGGCGTCTTCTCCGCTGTGGCGATGTGAGTTGCTGCTGACGGATCGGTGTAACTTTGCGTGTCCGTACTGCCGTGGAATGCGCGAGGGCACCCTGTCATGGGAATCTGCTTGCAACGTCGTTGACTACTGGATACAGGACGGACTGCGCAACGTTCGGTTCTCAGGTGGAGAGCCGACGCTGTGGCCGCGTCTTGCTGATTTGTGTGCCCGATGCCGCGATGGCGGAGTCCGGCGGATCGCG
>Ga0265297_10012057_pt1 | contig 10457 bp, 16 predicted proteins | sample Munlanlwell13791_FD_192502 | JGI IMG/M metagenome (GOLD analysis project Ga0265297, IMG submission 192502) | Leachate microbial communities from a municipal landfill in Southern Ontario, Canada - Leachate well 137-91 | ecosystem: Engineered > Solid waste > Landfill > Unclassified | place...
ATGGATTGACCGAACGCGCGGTCCGTGAACGCGAGGTAACATTGCCAGTCGTAGGGCGCGATGCCGTGTTCAAAGGGCCGGCGATGGTAGGCGAGATGCGTGCTGGCCACGGGCGTCATCTCGGGCGGCCAATCGGTGGCGGGCAGGCCGGGATGACCGAGAAATTTCCAGACCGGTTCGGCGGCCTTCATGCTGAGGAATTCGCCGTAGGGATCGAACCACTTGCCGGGGAATCCCGAGACGTAGAGTTTGCGGGGAGCGCAGGCGGCCAGGAGCATGTGCTGGTCGAACGGCATCGCGGCCTCGTTGTCGCTGTATTGGCGGAAATTTCCGCAGAACCAATACGGGAACATCTGGTTCTGGGTGGAGACGTTTTCGCCATAGTCGCGCTTGGCCAGCGGCACGCCGCCGCCGCCGGTTTGGTTGGGGATGACGACGGCGAAACGGTCGTCCTTGGCGCCGGCCAGGAGCGCGGTCTTGGCCAGACGCGAACAGCCGATGGCGGCCACGCGCTGGGTGTCGATGGCAGGCTCCCGCTCCAGCATGTCCATGCCGCGCATCAACGCCCACGCCCAGGCGGCGATGGCGGTGGTGTTGTTGCCGACGCCGGGAACGGAACGCGGGAAGAGGACATGGACGCCGTTGGTGTAGAGGTCCTTGTCATCCGGGGCGATGTCGCCGTAGCAGGCCGTGGCCAGCGCGTAACCGCGTGTGATGAGCGTCTCCACCGGCCAGTGCGCGGGATTCAACCCGCGGCTTTTTTCGGAGGCGCGATGATTGGTGATGAAATGTTTCTTGTTGTCGCGCAGCCAGCCTTCGCAGAGGCGGATGGCGGGATCGGCGTCAATCTCCTGGTTGCCGTAGTAGTTGAAGCCGATGTAGGCGGGGACGGGCCCGGGCGCGTGTTTCGGGACGAAGAGAATCCAGTCGATCTTCGGCCCGGTGTTGTCGGGGCGGAACCACATGCGAAGCTGCTTGCGCGTGGCCCGGCCGCCGAGGATGTCGCTGGACTCCAGCGTCTCCAGCCGCATGACGGCGGGAGGCGGCGGGATGAGGCCATACATTTGGTTTTCGAAGATGGAGAGGATCTCGGCGCGGCGTTTGGGCCATTGGCTGGGCGAGGTGAGCTTCGTGCCATCCGCGAACGTGAGCGGATCGGGCAGCGTGTAGGGCGCGACCTTCGACTCGTCGTAATTCGGCGGACGCGCGGTGACGGACGACGCCAGCAACGCGCCCAGCAGGAGAGATGAGATGCAAACAGAACGTGTCATGCGATAGTCGCTTTCTATTATCTCGGTGAAATTCCGGGCGTGATGGGGGCCGCAGCCTCCGTCAACTTTGTTGGACGATGGTTACACACTATGTGTTTCACAGGGAACGGAAATTCATCATGGGTCAACACCATCATCGGGTCAACACCCGACTCGGGAGGGCGGGAGAGCGCGGACGGCGCGTCTTGCGAGGTGGAACGCGACCTCCGGGCGCGTTTTTGTGATCCAAAGAAATTGCGTGATCGAAGGAGATCGCCCCCGGCTCACCGGGACGGTTCGCCCTACCGATGAAGCTGCGGACACGCACTGTGGGAGGCGACGGCTATGCCCGCGGGTTGATCCGTCGTCGTCTGCGCTTTCCGCAAACAGTTCGCGTTCGCTACATTTCAAACCGCGCCGTTCGCGCATCTCATCAACCGATGATACCAGTCCGGCTTCCGGCCCTTCAAAGCGCCGGCATGATCAAGAGCTTTGAGTGCTTTGCCGATGTCGTTCGCCAACGCCTCTGTCCAAACAACATCACAACTCTTGGCAGCAGGATTGAAAGCCACCAATTGGAAGTCGCAGTCTTGCGGCCATCGTGGTGCTTTCAGCCGTTCGCCACGGTTTGTTTCGATGACAGCAATTCCGTTCCGGTCTGTGTCAGTAGAAATAGCCAGGTCGAGCATAATCAGGGTCTCCTCGTTCCTTCCTAAACAGTTGCCAACCACGAAACATGCACCGCAACTCTCTCCTTCTTTGTGAACCGCAGGCCGCCGCTCAACGGATTCCTGTAGATCTCGTGAAAAGGAACCTCGCGAAAGTTCTTCACGACAAAAAGGAAAAAGCGGTCTGACAATGCTGCGGCGACCTCATGTTCCTTTGGTGTCAGAGACAGGCTGCCTGTCCGCTCGCTCAAGCCTTTCACTTCGACGGCCAGAAAATCCTTCTGCTTTTCGGCGCGAAGACGGAAATCGTATCCGCAACCGAGGCGCGTTGTGTTCTCGGCGGTGAGGCCCGCGAACTCCGGCAAGCGTGTGTGAACGGCCTCAAAGTATTGCTCGGCGGCCAGTCCGGTAATCAATCGCTTCGCGAAGAAGGATTCGGCTTCACCTTTTTCTTCCTTGGCTTCCACTGCACTCCAAGCATTTTCATCGTAGCCGACGAAGGATTTGATCAGGCCCGTGAACGCATCGAGGTCGAGGCCTTTGTATTCTTGGAAAATCTTCAGGCAGTAGTCTCGCCTCGGCCTCTTGTGCCACCCTTTGCGCCGATTCGGAAATAGCGGATCGAACTCGTCGCGGTAGTTCTTGATGGAGGCAGGTCTCGCTCCTAACGCATATCCGATGACATTGAATGCTTCGATAAAGCTTTCAAAGCCAAGTTTCTTCAATCCCACCGAATCGTATTTCGAGAGATACAATCCAGCGAGGATGAGCTTTTCCCTCGTGGAGATTCGTTCAGGTATTAGAAGCATGACATCGGTGGTTTAGGCGTCGTGACTGGTCAAAAACCCTGTGACGTTTTCCAGCAAGACCATCGGCGGGCGGCGGCGGCCCATCTTCGTTAGCGCTTCGATGAAGCCCCAAAACGCTGATGATTGTTCGCCTGCCAAACCCTTTCGCCCGCCGGCAAGAGACAGGTCGTTGCAGGGAAAAGAAGCCGTGGCCAAAGCAACATCGGGAATGCTTTCTGCGTCCAACTTGTGGATGTCGCCCAGCACGAATTCGCCACTGTCGCCAAAATGCTGGCGATACATTTCCCACTTGTCCTCATCAATGTCGTTCGCGAACGCGATGCGCCAGCCGGCAAGTTCCAGTCCCATCCGCATCAAACCAATGCCGGCGAAGAATTCCGCGAAGTTTTTCTCAGGTATGTTGCTCATGCTATCTGCCCTTACTCTTGCACCTCTAACGGTTCGCTCTCAACTCTGAAATGATGCGGCGGACCACACTCGCTGGCTGACGCAACGAGTGCTCCCAGAACCGCAGCACGCCCCAACCGGCTTGGCGCAGTAGTTGTGTCACGGCTCTGTCGCGCTTCATATTCCGTGCGATCTTGCCCTGCCAATACGGTCGGTGAGCGTGCGGCATGCGGCAGTGCCAACGGCATCCATGCCAGAAACAACCGTCCACGAAAACGGCGAGCCGTGGCTTGTGGAAAATGAAATCGGGCTTGCCGGGGAGTGGTTGTTGCCGTCGCCATCCGGTGATGTGATTTGACCGGAGGATGGACGCGAACTTGAGTTCCGTGTCTTTGTTGCCGTGCGAACGAATTGCCGCCATGACCCGCGAGCGCTTCTTCTTGCTGAACACGTCCACCATTTAGTTCTCCCCGAAGATTTGGTCGAGCATGACCTTGACGTAGTTGGTCTCGCCCCAGAAGACCTCGTAGTTGCGGTTGGAGTTGAAGGGCGGGTCAATGTAGATGAGGTCCACGCAGGCGTCGGGGAGCTTGCGGAGTTGTTCGAGGTTGTCGCCGCAGTAGATGACGCGGGTATCGAGGAGGGCGGAAGGTTTGCCGGCGGGCGCTGCCGGCGCGGGTTTCGGGGCGACGGGTTTCTTGGCCATGCGGCACAGTGTAGGCAAAGGCGGCGGCAGCGTCAACGACGGCATAGCCCCGGGACGGTTCGCCCTGCCGATGAGGCGCGTTTTCGAGGTGGAACGCGACCTCCGGGCGCGTTTTCGTAATTGAAGGAAATCGCGTGATCGAAGGAAAACGCGACACGCTGTTGCAGGCAATCGAAAGGAAATCGCGCCCGGAGGTCGCGATCCACCTCGAGATTCCCGAATCCCGTCAATGCTGACCTACCACGCGGCGTCACACATGGCAATGGTCTTGGCAACGATTTGCGCCCGTTCCGGATGACGGCAGTAGCGCGCCATGCCAAACGAAAGCGAGTAGGGACAACGGGAAGACTCGTGCATGAGGCAGATGGGATAGTCGGGCGCGCTGGCGCGAGCGCGACAAATCCCCAAGTTGGGAAACCGGTTTTCCGGGTACGTTGCTATCGCATTCATGTGTGAAACATACGCCCCCCCCGGCTCATGGGTAAATTGGGGCGGCTCCTGATTCTTGCATCGGGGGAAACCCCTACGCGAACTGCGGGATTAAACCGACCGCCGGATGGCGGACATCCCCCATTTGTGCGAGCCACCTCCTTCACGCTTCCCGCCTCCCGCCTGCCGAACCCCGAACCCCGAACCCCGAATCCCTTCGCCACTGTCACTTCGGCTTGAACTCGCGAGCGCGCTTTCGCCCCTCGGCGATCTGATCGGGCGACATCTTCTTCTCCAGCGCGTCTCGATGCTTCCTGGCTGTTTCATTCCCCTGTGCCGCAGCCAGATTCAGCCACTTGCAGGCTTCCACGTAATCCTTCGTCACGCCAAAGCCATTCTTATAGCATGCGCCCAGTGCACTTTGAGCCGCGCTGAAATTCTGTTCTGCGGATTTGCGAAACCATTTCACCGCTTCAACGTCATCTTCCGCCACGCCGTTGCCAATGCCATAGCGAAGGCCCAGACTGAATTGATCGAACCTGTCGCCTTTCTCCGCCGACGCAGTGAGTCGTTGGATTTTTGCGGCTGAATCATCCTTCTGCGCCTGGACATCCGCCGCAAGACAAAGCAGCACCCCGAGGGACAAAGCAGCAATCAGTTTCATTTGAGACATTCCTCTCCTTGTTTCCGCCAGCTTCACAGTGGCGCGATTTTCCCGCAACACAGGCGCAGCGTCAAGCATGCGAAGGAGGCGGGAAGTGGCAGGCGGCAAGCGGGAAGTGTAACCACAGATGCACACGGATGAACGCAGATGGGATCATCCGAACATGAAGCCGAAGGCCCTGGACTGCTGCGAGCATCGCAGCTCTCGCCGTCGGCGCCGCTCTCCCGTAGCCGCCGACGTGAGTCGGCGGACTCCGTGTCGTCGCCAGCGTCGCCTACCTCCGCCACCATCCGCCGACTCACGTCGGCGGCTACGGGAAGGCCACCGTCGCCATCCTCGGCCACCATCGCCGCCGGAAATCCTGAAGGGATTTCGTCACTCAGCCCGGGGTTGCGCGGAACGCGCTACCCTGGGTCATGCGTCCAATAGAGATTCTACCCCGAAGGGGTTGAATCCAAATTCCGGTGCGCGTCTCAACGGTTGCTTGACTCTCGCGTGATGTTTGCGAGACTTCCGAGCCATGGCGAGGCCACGTCGAATGGAATATCAGGGATGAACCGGCCCACGAACGGCGAGCGATTCGTCACGGGAGACACGGCATCGAAACACCGCGCCCGCGCGTTGCAGAACGCGATAAAGGAGATGAGGAGGAGAACGGCTGACGATGAAACCGAGACCCGAAACCCGAGACCCGAGACACGAGACCCGTGACCCGAAACCGTGAGATATCGGAACATGAAACGAATCTCGCTTAAAAATCTGAGCCTCGAATTGGGAGCGGCGGTAGCGTGTTCGTTCGCGGGTTTCTGGGCGGCAATGCTGTTCTACGATCTGCTGTTGGAGTCAGGCATGTATTGGTATCCCGCAGGCGACAAGAGCAATGGGATCGTCGGCATATTCGTTGGGTGTCCGTTGGGTTCTTTGCTCGGGGTTGTTCTCGTGGATAGATGGGTCGTCAGATCGCACCCCTGGAATGTGATTGGGATTATTCTTGGCCTGTTTCTGAGCTATCCCGTAGCAATTGCTGGGTTATATGCCACGTCCAGACTTGGACTAGGATCGATTATGTTCCTCGGTTTTCCGCTGATCATTTCCATCGGGGTGTGTATTGGATACAGGGTCGGGGCGCTATTCAGACTGAAGGTATGACCAACACCTTGATGACGCACGAAACGGCTGATGTTGAGGAACCGAAACCCGTGACCCGAGACCCGAGAATCGAGAACCCCGAGAAACGAGACAACCTCAATGACTACGACACCCCCTCTCTTTGAAACACCGAAACAACCCACTGTCGTCAAGTGGTTCAAGGTTTATTGCGGCGTCCTTTGTTTTCTCTATCTCTGCGTTGCAGCCCTATCGCTTGTGTTCTTTCTGGTGTCTCCAAAGGAACTGGACATGTCAGAGTTGGGCGCGTGCATCATGGCGTTCTTCCTTCTCGGCAGCGGCCTGGTCCTGTTCGGCGTGTGCTTGGCGCCATTTGTGGTCACGCCGCGGCCTTGGGTGTGGGGCTATGGCATGGGACTCATCTGTTTGGGAATGACAAGCGCATGCTTCGTGCCAGTGTGCGTTCCGCTGCTCATCTTCTGGTTGAAACCGGAAGCGAAGAAATACTTTGGCCAGTAATCGGGCCTAATGATTGGTGGCAGGGTTCAACTATATTCTGATGGTTGGGTGTCTATTCTAAAATGCACGGGCTAATAAGGACAATTATACAATGAAACAATATGTCGCTATCCTGATGATCCTGACAGGCACACTGTGTCCCGGGGTGTTCGCACAAGAAACGCCGCGGCAGCCAAAACGGAGTGACAAAATAGAAGTGGCGGAATTCCTGGATGTGAATCTGTTCTACGATTTGTATCTGTTCACGCTTCTCTTGAGCAGCGATAATCAGGATATTACAGACAAAGGTAAACAGAACATACGAATTGCATTTTACGACAGGGTGTTTGTTTATTGGGTGTGGGTCTATGGGCCTGAGCCCAAGTTGGAACGGATGCGCGTCTTTGAGAAGAATTTTCGCGCGCGTGGAGTGGCGTTGCTTAATGAAATGAAAGGCAACATGGACCCGCTATGCGTTAAAGGGTTTTATGAAAATGGGAAAATGCCGTGGGGTCGTAAGTTGCTGATTCCCAGGTTCGGTGTGGATGAACATCTGTATGAGAAATGGGAGGATTACCAGAAGCTGGTGTCAAGATTTCAAAAGGAGTTTCTTGGGTGGTAGAAGGCGCAACGACGTGTGATCCGGGGGGGCCTCAACAAATGATGAGAAGAGTAACACACTGTTCGCTTGTGATTCTGTGTTCGTGCGTATGCTGCATCCTTGCGGGTTGTGCAGGTGTGATCATGCCGAACGTGTGGACATTCCATAAGGCGAATTTAATCGGCACAGCGCGCACCAATCCCATTGGGACTTCTCCTCGATACGTCCACATTAGGATTGGCACGTTCGAATCGCCCTTCTACAAATCTGCGCCACGGTTTGCGCTTAGGCTGGAGAATGGCCGTGTCCTGCGTTCAAGTGATCTAACACTGGAAACAGTCGTGAGCATTTCCACATACCCGTGGCGTGCGGATTCGAGTATGCCCAAGGGAACTGTAGTATATGGCACGGCTGATTACGTATTTACCTTCCAGAATTCCAAATTAGTTCAATTTGAGGCATACCCGCATGAGGATGATGCTGGAGTCTTGCATGTGCCAGTAATTGGAACCTACGACCAAAAACACTTCTACAAAATGCCACTGTCCCAACAACAGCTCATCGAGGTGTTTGGAAAACCCGATGACATAAAGAAAGAGTGGTTTATGTGATGGCGGGAAGCGGAAAGCGGGAGGCGGGAAGAGGAAAGAGGCCCGCTAAACACGCGAAAGGACGCGAAGGGGGAGGCGGGGTTCGGGGTTCGGGGTTCGTAATCTGTAATTCGTAATTCGTGATTTGTGATGCGCGAGACGTGAATGAGGTGGATCGCGAGGTGGATCGCGACCTCCGGGCGCGATTTCCTTTCGCTCGCATCTATCAGCGCGTTGGCATCTCCGAAGCAGCGCAAACACCATCCTGTAAATCCTGTTAATCCTGTCCCTCACAACTCCTCCGCGTCTCCGAGGTAGGGCGAACCGTCCCGGTGAGCCGAGTGTCGTTTCCTACGTTCCCGAAAACGCGCCCGGAGGTCGCGTTCCACCTGACGCTTCGCGCCCACCATCCCCGCCGGAAATCCTGAAGGGATTTCATCACTCAGCCCGGGAAATCGTAGCCCGCGACTCCGTCGCGGGATTGAACAATCACATTTCCCGCCACGGAGTGGCGGGCTACGTTTGGCGGCACGCGCTACCCTGGGTCATGCACCCAACAAAGATTCTACCCCGACGGGGTTGAATCATCTGCGCGTATGGCCCAAATCATTCAATCGTCCCTTTCGTGTTCCTTTCCCACGTCTTCCGTGGCTTCATCTCGCTGCAAAAGTGAGGAACAAGAAGAGGCAGACGATCACGATGATCGAGCCGAGAAAAAGAGTTCTGAAGTAACGCTCCCAATCCGCGGTCCGGCCATCGCTGAGTCTCCGCATGAATCCACGCAATAGCTTCACGCCACAAAACAAAACGATGGCGATCAACACCAAGATGGCTTGGCCCATTCCGATATCAATGACTGCTATGAAGCTCATGACTTTCTTGAGACCTGACCCCACTTATGACCCCTTACAATCAATTACGCACTTTAATAGGTTCTCCTCTGACCAGCTTTTCCGCATTCCATCGTATCGATGGGTTGGGATCCTTCGCGGCCTTACTCAAGAACGCATCTCGATGTCTCCCACCGCATGTGTCCATCACCCATAATATCATGATCTTGAGATCCATGTCATAGCGAGCCTCCTCACTCGACAAAGTCGGCGGATTAGGCAACAGATGAGAAGGTGTCTTCTCATAGAGCGCCAGCAGCCTTTGTATGATGTCCTCATCAACCACTTTGGCGCTGCAATGCACCAGAGCCCCCACGGCTGCGTATATGTCTTCCTTGTCAGTGCTCCGCAAATAAATCCTGATGATGCGAATCGCCTCCTCGTGGGGCATCCGTTTTCCGTCGATGACTGTTTCCACCTTCAGATCGATGGGGCCTTTGAGCGCAGAAGCCTTGGATTCCAAATCGATCGCATGTTCCGCAAGAGCCGCCATACTCGCAGTGAGTTTTCTTGCCATGCGTGCTCTGACATACTCATCTGGAGGCGGCATCAGCCGCGCGATATCATTTGAGGTCCAGTGGCCTGACGCTGGAAACTCTGGTTCCACCAGACTCTTCGGCGGGGTTCCTGACGGCGACTTCCCGCAATAATGCAGAGAGGCCAACACTGCGATCCCGGCAACTATCGCCACACACATGAGCGCCTTGTAATTGAGGGAGGGCTTCATGGTGAATAGTTTCCTGACCGCTATCAGCTTAACGGCGTTTCGTTTGAAAGGCATCTTTCCGTTTTGGGTGCACGATGCAGACGCACCAGATGACGCAGCCGAGAAACAGGACAAGCACACTGTGTCGAATTAGATAATCGCACATCAAATGGTTCATCCACCATGACCGTGGCACCAAGCGATCGTAAAGAACCAGGATGGGAAGGCTGACGCCGATCACAAGCAACGGCAAGACCAGTTGTTTAAGACGGTTCACGCTGAATCACTTCCCGCAAATCTCACACCCGCATCATGGGGCGTCAACTCCCGACTCCAGACGGACCGCCTCAGTCCCGCCAGTTGTGTTTTCAATGCCGTGTCTTTCATCGCTTGGCACTCCAATCATTTTACCAGTGGCCGCGAGGCGTTTCGACTCACAAATGGCAATGGGTTCGGCATCAGGCACTTTTCAACGGCTTCTCAAGAGTCGAAGCGGCAAGCGGCAAGCGGCAAGCGCGAAGCGTCCGAACTGTAGCGGCGGTCTCTGACCGCCGCCCGCGCGAGCTGCCCGCAAAGGTAGCCCCGCCACTCCGTGGCGGGACATGTGATTGTTCAATCCCGCGACGGAGTCGCGGGGCTACTTTGATGTTCATCTCGTCGTCGCTGCTGCTCAAAGACTATCGTTCCAATCGCGGACAGACGCTGACAGAGGCGGCCTTCTTCGTAGCCGCCGACGTAAGTCGGCGGATGGTGGCGACGCTGACCGACGCGGGGCAAACGGCACGGAATCCGCCGTCTCACGACGGCGCCTACGGGGGAGCACCAACGCTGGCGGACGGCACGGAATCCGCCGTCTCACGACGGCGGCTACGAGGACGCGCCTTCTCCGCGCTTCCCGCTTCCCCGTTCGCGTCCTTTCGCGTGTTTAGCGGGCCTCTTCTCCTTTCCCGCTCGCCAGCTCACCGGGACGGTTCGCCCTACCTCAGAGACGCCGCCCCGTTTCCGCAGATCATCCCCGCCCACCATCCCCGCCGGAAATCCGCCGTTCCGACTTCCACATCACGCGGCTTTGAGAGATGGCGTTGCCGGCATCTCGTCCCACGTCCGGCCGTCGAGGATTCGGCCCGCCTTCTTCTTTTGGACGCCGCCCCA
>Ga0265297_10012058_pt1 | contig 10457 bp, 13 predicted proteins | sample Munlanlwell13791_FD_192502 | JGI IMG/M metagenome (GOLD analysis project Ga0265297, IMG submission 192502) | Leachate microbial communities from a municipal landfill in Southern Ontario, Canada - Leachate well 137-91 | ecosystem: Engineered > Solid waste > Landfill > Unclassified | place...
TGGATTCATGCCGCCGGAGCAGGTTCTGGCCGTAGACGGGGCGGTTGATGCGCGCTCGGACATCTGGGCATTCGGGGCGGTGGTCTACTGCGCCTACGAGCGCACCCTTCCGATAGGCCTGGAGGAAGCGGACATAGAAAGAGGCAACATATACGGCCTGATGCGAAAGTACAGACGACTGCGCCCCATGCCCATGAGGGACGAAAGGCTCGGCTGGGTGGTGGGCAAGGCGATGCAGTGGAATCCTGATGAAAGGTTCCAGAGCATGGGGGAGATGGTGTGCGCCTTGAGAGAATGCTGGAAGGATGAGCTCGGGACAGACGTTGTGGAGTGAGCGTGCAGTTATCCATTTATACCTTCCCTGATTAATTGCGGCATGGAGGTTTCCGTAGGCGGAAAAAGCGTCGGGCTGGATTGCAGCGACGGGGACGTTTCTTTCCTTTCCCACGCGCACGGGGACCATGTTTCTGGTTTTAGGAAAAAAGAGAGAATCATTGCGAGCGAGGAGACGCTCGCGCTCGCCGGGTTTGGGGCGGAGAAGCATACCGAGGACTGGATAGAGCTGCTGGATGCGGGGCATATTCTCGGTTCCCGGCAAATGTATGCGGAATTGGATGGGGAGAGCGTTCTTTATACCGGGGACTTTAGGGTAAAGGACGGGATATTTGGGAAAGGAGCTGCGGCGAAGGAGGCGGACCGGCTCGTGGTGGAATGCACCTATGGGGACCCAAGGTTCAAGCTTCCGGACCCTTTTGAGGTTTATTCACAAATTGGGAAATGGGCGAGGGAGAATTCGGGAAGCATAATGCTCATTGGGGCTTACAATCTGGGAAAGGCGCAGGAGATTATACGGGTGTTGAATTCGTATTGCTCTGTTGTTCCTATTGTGATGCCGGAGAGCGAGCGGTTCAGCTCTGTGTATGCGAAGTATGGGGTTGGGCTGGAGAGGGCGGTGGTCGGGACGCCGGAGGCGGAGGAGATAATGAGGGGGGGATTTGTGGCTATTGTGCCCCCGAAATTGGCGAACCGGGGGTTTGCGAGGAAATTGTCGGATGCTTTCGGGAGGCGTGCTTTGTGCGCCGTTGCGACGGGATGGGTGATGAGCATGAGGCATAATGTGGATGCCGCCTTTCCCTTGAGCGACCACGCGGACTTCTATGATATAGTAGAGTATATGGACGCGGTGAACCCCAAAAGGGTTGATTTCGTGCACGGGGACGGGACTCATCTTGAGAAAAAATTGCAGCAGAAGTTAGGAAAGTAATTAAAAAGGGTTTTGCGGCTTTTACTATTGCGAAAGCAGGCAGAACCATTGTTCTGTCTTGATTCGGCCACGATGGTGTAGCGGCAGCACGGGGGCCTGTGGAGCCCTTAGCCCGAGTTCGAATCTCGGTCGTGGCCCTAGAATCTCATTCTCATCTTTTTGTAATCCCTGGCCATTTGCGCCACTAGGAAATTGACGAATGGCTGGAAATCGCCAAAATGGGCCTTTTCCTGTGTTGCGAAATATTCGTCCCTCCTCTCGTATGGAATATCAATAAACGGGAAACCGTTCTTCTGGAGTATGTAATTCATCAGGAGCCGAGCCATCCTTCCGTTCCCGTCTGCGAATGGATGTATCGTAACCAGCATTGCATGGAACCTGGCTGCGAGCTCCATGGGATGCATTTTGCCGCTGTTTGAGGAATGCCATTTAAGCAACTTGTACATCAGGCCCGGGACATTTTTCCAGTGGGGAAACTCGTATCTGCTGGTCCTTATGAAGACGTTTACCGTCCTCCACACGCCGCCATGCTCCTCATAGCCCGGGATGGCCTTAAGCAGCGCCAGATGCAGCCTGAGGAGCATTTTTTCATCTATTTCCGCCCCTTTCCGCAGGTATTGGTCGTAAAGGGAGAGGCAATCTTCCATATTAAGGACTTCAAGTTCATCCTTGTCCGCTTCGTACGTCCTTCGCAACTTCAGCAGCTTCTCCGTCTGGTCAAGCGTTATCCTGCTCCCTTCTATGGCGTTGGTATTTGTTATGAACTGGGCCCGTTGCCTTTCTATGAATGCTGCCCTGTTGGCCTTGTCCATGCTGTTGAGCAGATTTGCGTGGGAATTCTTTATGCGCTCAAGCTTCATGGCGGTTTTGGCATCTAGGAATTGAGTATTCGGCCCCACAATTTCTTTTTTTATGTAATCGCTGACTTTCTTTTGAAGCTTCTTCTTAAGCGAGGCGAGTTCCTTTCCGGAGGGCCTCTTTGTGCCGACATATAGATAAACTTTTTTCCATTTCTTCTCTCCGACGCGCATTGTCCTCTCAAGATAGAGATATGCCCTCCCCTTTATCTTTCTCTGCACTAGTTTCATGGAGTTATAACCACGCTAATGTTTAAAAAATGTGGTTATAACTTGCAACCACAAAACAGCCTGTAAAATGTGGTTATAACCCTCTATTTCTTCAATCTCTTGTCCCCGTCATTGAACTTAATAACGGTGTGCGTCCCGTCGCAGAACGGCTTGTTGTGGGAACGGCCGCACCTGCAGAGCGTTACGCGGTTGCGGATTTCGTATGCCTTCCCGTCCGCGGAGACCACGGGCACGCCTCCTTTTACCCAGAGGGGTCCGCTTGACCTGGCCTGTGGATCCTCCACTATGCTGATGGAGGGCTTGAGTTTCTTTTCCATGGGCTTCCGGGTTTTGCGGTCCCAGATTACCAATCTACCTGAGGGGCAATCGTGCGCCTCCTGGATTGCGAGCTTTTTTGATTTGGGGTTTTTGGACTCGTAGGCGAGCTTCCAGACGCCTCCTGCACGCTCGCAGAAGCGGGCGAGGGCGCAGAGCGGCGGGACATCGGTGAGGACGATGTTGCCTCCGGCTGTCTTTTCGGATTGGGGAAAGTATTTTTTGCGGGTTGCGGCCTCGGTGCCCACGAAGCCGAATTCGGAATGCTTGCCGGTGCAATAGGGCTTGTTCGTGGAATGGCCGCAGCGGCAGAGGGCGTAGGCTTCCTTCTTGGGATATTTTTCTCCCTTCTGCCATTTGTAGGGATAGCCGCTGCTGTCCGGGATGATAATTTCCTTCTGGAGGGGAAGGCTGCCCGAAACAAGGTAGGGGCCGTCCTTCGTGATTTGGATTTTGGGCTTGGATTTTTTCTTGGATATTTTTGCTTTTGCCATGTGCTTCACCTTATTCCAGTATCAACATCCATGTTTAGCGTCGTGGTTTGCCCGGAGGAGATTGAAACTTCCTGGAGGGGATAGTCCCCTATCCCTCCTGGGCGGATGGTGACGAAATATGTGCCTGGCGGAAGCCCTATCTGGTAATTGCCCCCGGCGGGAATGCTGGTTTGGCTGGCGATTGTGCTCCGGTCCTGCGCATAGACGATTATGGAGCGGGAGGTATATGCCTGGCCTATCTGCTCCTGCGTGAGATGGCATGGCTCCACGGGGCAGAGGGGGCCGATGGTTATTTTTCCAGAGAGGGTGCCGTTTGCCTGGGAAGCGCAGCCGAAAAGGAGTAGCGCAAGCAGGGCAGATGCGAGTATTTTTTGCATGCGCGGATTGCTCGGGCAGGTATTTTTAACCTTCTTTTTTCGGGCTCCGTGAAAATAAGATTATTAATCTAATTACATATGCTCTAGCATGAAATTCACGGTGGACTATTCTTTCAGGAGGAGGGACGGGAAAACCGAAGGCGACGAGGAAGTGCCGCTTGAGCTGGATGAGAAAAGCATCAAGGTTTTCCCCAGGTCCGGGGCGGCGCTGAGGTTCACGATACGGGAGATAAGCGGCATCGCCGTGGAGGGGTACCGCATCAAGGTGGCGCTGGGGTCCGGCGAGCTTCTGGAAATCTTCAACGCGGGCCACGAGTTTGAGGATATAGTGCGGGTTATGAAAAAATTCAGGACCACCATCAGCATCAAGGACAGCCTGATGAACGAGGCGGTGAAGAAGGCGAACCTGCACGCGGATTTCTCCTATATCGGGGCGGACGGGAAGGAGGGCGCGAAGGGGGAATGCGAGTTCCGCATATACGAAACAGGTATTGTGGTGATTCCAGAGGGCGGGCAGCCCATGAGGATAGACTACAGCACCATCTCAAACATAGAGGAGAAGGGGCATGACATAACCATAACCCGGGAAAGCGGGGAGAAGCTTACGCTCTTCAGGCTCGGGGAGCAGTTCAGCCTGGTGAGGAACACAATCTCAGGAGCGCTGAACGCGCTGTCTGCCGCGCTGCAGGAGATGCTCGGCGAGATGCTGCCTTCTGCCGACCCCGCGATAATCAGGCAGGCGTCAAAACTGATGAAGGACGGGAAGGCGGTGCCGAAAGCGGAGCTGGACAAGGTTTCGCCGGAATTCTGGCTGAACCTGGAGAAGAAAATAAACAAAATGGGGATAAAACAGGAATATGAATTCCTGAAAAGCATAAGCCAGAAGGACAGGATGTGCGTGGGGATAAAGAGGGGGCTGATGGGCGGCTTCACGGGCGAATACCTGTGGCTTCTCGTCCCGGTTTATAGTACGGACCCGAAAAAGCCGGGGAATGCGGTCATCATGGAATCCATAACCACGGCGGAGGAAGCGGCGGCGAGGGGTGCCGGGGCAGCCGCTGCAGCCGCGCCCGGGACATCGGGCAAGGCAACTTACTTTTTCAGGATTTGCGGCAGGAGGGAATACGCGGAAAAGAGGGGCATGAAGGAACTAGACGGGATGTGCGACGCCTTCATAAAAAAGCTGAACGCGTGCATGATTGCCACGAACTTCAGGCGCGAGCCGATTTACCTCACGGACAAGAAATTGGAGGACAGCAAATATGATAGTTATAGGGAGGCGATAGCGCGGTCGCAGGACCTGCAGATGCTGAGGAAGCATTTCATAGGGAAGGTCGCCCACAACGCGCCGGACACGTGGAAGGAGAGTGTGATGGGCGTGCTGGCTTTTAACGTAAGCGTTGAGGACGACCTGCTGAGATGGAGCAGGAAGGGCGCGGTCATCGGTGAGGAAGCCGGCGAGGAGGAGCAGGTGGCCTCGGAGAGGGACATGGCTGTGGAGTCCAGCGAGAACGACGAGGACATAGTGCAAAAGGATGAGTAGGCCGGGGAAAAACCGGCCGCCCTTCCGCCCCAGGCATCGGTTTAAAAAAATTGTATTCCTACCCTATCCATGAAACCTATGGATGGGAAACGTGGGTTGGCGCTTCTTTTGTCGGTGCTGGTTCTTGCCAGCGTCGCGCATGCAGCACAGAATGTTACTGGGGCCGCGGCAAGCAGCGCGGCGCAGCAGCCGATAGACCCGTGGCTGGTCGTAATCATCATAGTGGTGATTGCCGCGATAATCTACTTATGGTACACGAGAAGCAGGCCGACGGAGGAGAAGATGGGTTATTACTCCGGGACGGACGAGGCGAACAGGGTGATAATAGGATATAAGCACCCATGCAGGTACTGCGGAAAGCTCATCCCCCCGAACTCCAATGTGTGCCCGTTCTGCGCAAAGGACAATCCACTGGGGCCGCTCAGGTGCCCGAGGTGCATGAACCCGATTGACAAGGAATGGAAGAAATGCAGCGGGTGCGGCCAGGAGCTGAGCGTGAAGTGCCCCTTCTGCGGGGAGAACACGTTCTTCGCGGACTACTGCGAAAAATGCGGGGCGAGGCTTGTGGTGAAGTGCCCGAGCTGCCTGAAGGAGCAGCCGCCGCTAGGCGAGAAATGCATAAAATGCGGGAAATTGCTGCCAACGAAGCAGCCGAATAAAAAGGCTTAAGGAGATGGGGAAATATGACAATGCAGGCATTTACGAAAAATTTCGCGGACAATTCTACGGAAGCGGGATTCCAGTTCACTTTTTACTGCGACAACTGCAGGGACGGATACAAGACGAAGTTTGTGGCATCCAGCACTTATGGGAAAGGCCGGCTGCTGAAGGACATAGGCAGGCTCATTGGCGCGGGGGCGAGCCTGGCCGGGAAATACAACATCGGGTCGGGCGTGGAGCGCGGCACCGAAGTCATAGGGGAAAGGTTCACGGGCATGTCGCCCGAATGGCACAAGGAGCACGAGAAGGCGTTCGAGCTAGCCCAGAACGAGGGCAGGGCCCATTTCCAGCGGTGCCCGAAATGCACCAACTGGGTGTGCGAGAACTGCTGGAACGAGGAGGAGGCGATGTGCACGAGTTGCGCGCCCCGCGAGGCGACTGAGGTCGCGGCGGCACGGGCAAGCAAGCGCACGAAGGACATCCAGGACAAGGCCGCCGTCACACAGGTTTTCACGGGCGAGATTGAGGCGAAGCAGGTCATCTGCCCTGCATGCGGGAAACCGGCGGGTAAGGGGAAGTTCTGCAGCAATTGCGGAGCCAGCCTCAAGATGGCCAAATGCAAGGAGTGCGGCGCAAAGAACCTGGCAGGGACCAAGTTCTGCAGCGAGTGCGGGAAGAAGCTGTAGGTTTGGATTCGGAATGGCGCCTGTGCATGCACGCCCGCAGCCCTGCAAAGAATTTAATAGTGTCCCGGCTAATCAACAGCAAGGTGTCTGATCGAAGAAGTTTTTGCTGGACAGGGCGCATTTCATAGCCGAACTGCTCATATCCGTGGTAATCATAGGGCTGCTCCTTTATTCCAAAAAATTCCTCAAATTGTTCTGCTTCATGGAGGGGTAGCCGGTCCTGTCCGGGATTATGGTTTCCTTCTGGAGGGGGACGTTGCCGGAAACGAGGTAGGGGCCGTCCCTGGTTATTTGGATTTTGGGCTTTGGTTTTCCCTTTGATTTCCTCATGTGCATCCCCTATTTTCCATCCGGTTTGCGTATCCAGGCGAAATAGATGTGGAGTATGAGCAGTATTATGAAGGGAAGTGCGAGGGACATGTGTATCTGCTGGGAGAGGGCCTTTGGGAGAAGGCCGAGGGTGAGCGGCTGCACTATCTGGTAATTGGTTATGCCGAAGCCGGTGAGCAGGTAAAGGAGTATGCATAATGTTATGAGGATATGGACAGCTTTTTGCGCCATGGGTTTTTTCATGGAATGCACCTATCCGAACCTGGAGCCGTTCGGTCGCCGTTCTGGTTGTAGCCGCGGCTTTCCCAGTAGCCGCGGTAGTTTGGATCGTCGCTTACCTCTATCCTGGTGACCCACTTGGCCCATTTGTAGCCCCACTTGTCCTCCGCGACCACCTGGAACGGGAAGCCGCGCTCGGGCGGGATGGTGACGTTGTTCATCCTGTAGGCGAGAAGGATGCTCCTGTCCCGGATGTAGTCCAGGGGGAGGGTGGTGGAATAGCCGTCATATGCATGGAAGACTACGGTGTTGGCTCCGGGCTGGACCCCCGCCTGGTCAAGGAGGTCGCTTATGAGGACGCCTTCCCAGAGGATGGTGGCGCTCCAGCCCTCCACGCAGTCGAGGGTGACCACTTTTGAGTATTTGGGGCGGTTGAGCGCTTCCTCATAAGTGAGGTTCTGGGGATGCTCAACGAGGCCGGATATTTCCAGATGGTAAGTGCTTATGTTTATGTATTGGGGGCCCTGGATGGAATTCTCCCTGAAATCGTTTATGGAGGAAAGGTCCTGGCCCGAATAGTTGCGGACCTCCACGTGCCCCAGGTCTGCGACATAATCCGGCTTTGCCGTGCAGCCGAAAAGGAGCAGCGCAAGCAAGAGGAACGGGAATGCGGTGCGGCGCATCATGGGGCTGTTGCTCCGGCAAGTATTATTAACCCCGTGCATATAATGAAAAATAAGGTGCCTTCTTGAAGAAATTTCTGCTGGACAGGGCGCATTTCATAGCCGAACTGCTCATATCCATCATAATCATAGGGCTGCTGCTGCATTTTGCGGGATTTGAAGAGTTCATCGGGTACGTGGAGAACATAAATTTGTGGTGGCTCGCGTTATCCGTCATACTGCTCATACTCATGTACTTCGGCATGGTGCTGAGGATACGCATAATGCTGGCGGAGATGGGGGTAAAGCTGGGATGGATGGACACATTCAGGGCGAACCTCAGCGGCATGCTGGTGGCGGATTTGACGCCTGCGCGTAGCGGCTACATGACCACGGCGCTGGTGCTGCACAAGAAGTATGGGGTGGCGAGCGAGAAGGCGATGGTCTCCATACTCGGGCCGCAGATGTGCGACTTCATAGTGAAGGTGGGCGCCGGGGGAATTGCGCTCTTCTACCTGCTCAGCGAGGTGCTGAAGACCGAAAGCGGGTGGATAATGTACCTGGGCGTGTTCGGGATTTCGGCGATGCTCGCGGTGATGGCGCTGCTCCTTTTCTCCAAAAAATTCCTCAAATTGTTCGGTTTTATGGAGGGCTGGCCGGTTTTGGGCGAGGTGCTCGCGATGTTCCACAGGATGCAGGCGCATTCCGGAGTGGTCATAAAGAAGGCGCCGGAGATAATCGGGCTGCAGGCAGTCACCTGGTCGCTGAAGGCGTTTTCATGGTGGGCGGCGGCCGAGAGCGTGGGCATACACATAGATTTCCCAATCCACGGGGCGCTGTTCTTCTATTTCTTCCAGCCTCTGATTACGATGCTGGAATTCATACCCACCCCTACTCTTGCGGGGATGGGATTGAGCGAAACCGGGGGTGCGCTTGTGCTCGGGCTGATGGGGGTTCCGGTGGCGCAGGCGACGGCGTTCATGCTCGTGGTGAGGTTCAAGACTTTTGCTGTGAATATACCTGGGTATAAGTATGCGATGGATGCGCTGAAAGGACTTGGGAAAAAAGAACAGGGTGCGGGCAAGTACAGGTATGCCCGGGGCGGGAAAAGATAGCCATCCATCCTAGAGCCGGAGCAAGAAAGTAGTGCGGTAGAGGCGCTTCCCCTGCTTCAGGCCGTGGAGCGTCCTTGAGATAACCACTTTCATTCCCAATTCACGGAGAAGGGCGACGACCGCCTTGGAATTCCCTACGTACAAGTCCTTGCCCTCCTTCTTTTTCTCGGTCTTGGAGATGAACGTGACTTTGGAGAGTTCGGTGGTGAGGAGCTTCTCGTATTTTGCAATCCTCTCTGGGCGGCCCCTGAGCTGGATTATCGCCTCAAAATAGCCTGAGGACCTGCGTGAGCAGTCGGGGCAGAGGTTCTTCAGGGGCTTGAACTCCACGTCGCGGCTTATCTTGATGATGTTGTTGTCCTTGTTTATGAAGAAGGTGGCTTTTTCTGTATAGGGGTCGTACTCCATCTTCTCTATGTTCCCCTTGCATTTCCTGCGCAGGAGCTTCTCTATTATGGAAATGTCCAGTTTTATCCAGTCGCGGGCTATGCGCATCCTTCTGCACTTCGGGCACAGCTCTATGGAGAACTCCTTGGGGCATTCCAGCTTGAACGGTGCGCAGTCCAGGCAGAAGGGGCCCATGAACTGGGTTTTTTCGTTCGTGGCGCCGCATCTCGGGCAGACTAGGTAGTGCATATGATAGTATATGGGGTGCAGGTTATTTATATTACTAATTGGGAGATGAATGCATGGAAGGGAAGGAGGCGGAAAAGGAAAGGATGTTCCGGTTCCTCAGGGAAACTGGTTTTCTGAAAACTGAAAAAGTGGAGAAGGCGCTGCGGAGGGTGGATAGGGGCTACTTCGTGCCCGCGAATGAGAAAGGATTTGCATACTATGATACGGCTATTCCGATAGGGCACGGGCAGACCATCTCCGCGCCCGCGGTGGTGGCATTCATGCTTGAGGCGCTGGACGTGCGGGAAGGGATGAAGGTTTTGGAGGTGGGGACGGGCAGCGGGTATAACTGCGCCCTTCTTTCCGTGCTTGTGGGGGCGAAGGGGAAGGTGGTGAGCGTGGAGAGGGTGCCGGAGCTGGCGGAATTGGCGAGGGCGAATATTGCTTCTGCGGGCATTAGATTGGATAATATAGAAATAATGGTGGGAGACGGGAGCGAAGGGTATGCGCCGGATGCGCCTTATGACAGGATAATTGTAACCGCTGCGCTTCCCTCTTTGGATTTGAAGCATCCGCTCGTTGCGCAATTGAAGGGGGATGGGAAATTGGTCGCGCCGGTGGGGAGCTATGTGCAGGATTTGGTGCTTTTTGAGAAGAAGGGCGGGAAGATGGGCAGGATATTGCCGGTAATGTTTGTTCCTCTTGTTGGGAAGTACGGATTCGGGGAGAGAGTATAGATTTTTAAATTCTGGAAAAGGAAACTCCTGCCTATGGATAACGAAGCGGGCAGGCACACCCAGATGGAGAAGGCGGTGGGGCTGACCAAGTATTTCGTTTCATTGCCGCGGGCGAGGGTGCTTGCGGCGTCCATGCTGGTTGTGGCGGTGGTGTTCGGGATTGCGCTTGCGGCGCTCACTCCGGACAACATATTTGAGGCGGGGCTCACCTCCTTCTACGTGCTGGCGGTGCCTGGGTTCATTTCCATCATAATCGGGAAAGCAATGATGATGAAGGTGCCGATAAGGAGGATTACCGCCGTCGCATTGATTGGGGAACTCATCTATGCGACGGCGGTAATCCTCCTTATCG
>Ga0265297_10012059_pt1 | contig 10456 bp, 8 predicted proteins | sample Munlanlwell13791_FD_192502 | JGI IMG/M metagenome (GOLD analysis project Ga0265297, IMG submission 192502) | Leachate microbial communities from a municipal landfill in Southern Ontario, Canada - Leachate well 137-91 | ecosystem: Engineered > Solid waste > Landfill > Unclassified | place...
AATCGTTGATGGTCCTGGAACCGGTGCCGCCGCCGGTAATCAAGATGACCGGCAGATCTTTTTTTAAATTGAAAATCTTCCGACTTTGCTCTTTGTCACAATCATGGAATTCGGCCCGCAAAGGATTGCCGGTTAACAGAACCTTAGCAGCGGAAAAATCAGGCAAAGACACATCAAAGGAAACTGTGATCTTGCTGGCGGCGTTAGCCATCAGCTTATTCGCTAAGCCGGTCTCGATATCCTGCTGATGTACCAAAACCGGCACGCCTAGAAATTTTCCGGCCCAAGCGACCGGCACGCCCACAAAAGCGCCGGCTACCATGATCGCATCCGGGCTGAATTTCCGGATAATGCCGAATGATTGGATGAACCCCAAGATAATCCGGAAAGGATCGCTGAAATTGCGCCAATCGAAATACCGCCGCAGCTTACCGGAGGCGATCGCCTGGAAAGGGATCTTATAGCTTTCAACCGCGGCTTTTTCCGGTCCGCGCTCGGTGCCGACAAACAGAAATTCCACCGGCTGGCCGCCGCTTTTCAATTCCGAGTAAACCGCCAACAGCGGACTGACCGAACCCATCGTCCCGCCGCCGGATAATAGTATTTTTTTCGTTTTGATATTGGACATTTGATTATGATCGGTTATTTTCGGTTTTTTCCACAGCAGCATCTACGCCAGCCGTAAATTCATCAATTGATTCTGAATTAAGAAGCAATTGGGTCACGATGCCGAAATCCAATCGATCCTCGGCGATAAGTGCCCAACGCCTGATTCTGTCCGCCGATTGCCTGGCTGCGGCCTTATCAATACCCCAATATTCGATATAATTATCTAAATAATTTTTGAAAAATAAATCCAAAGGATTGAGTCTTCTTTTGTTAAAGCCGCGCCTGATAATTTCTCCATCAATGCGGAATGCGACTAATTCCGTCAATAATCTATTCTCATCGACTCTTTTACTCCTAAAAAAATCAACGGTATGTATGCTTTCATGCCTGGTTGAATTTAATATCTCCGAGTTTTTTCTGCCCCCCAAGACCAGATTCAGGCCTAATGACGAAAAAATACTGCTATCAACAAAATCTTGGCCATTAAAACTATAGCCGCCAATATCGGTACAAAATCTTTCAACATCCTCATCAAAATAATTATCTTCCGGAAAAATCTTGAGCCAATTTTCTTCCGGCAACACTAAAATAACCGGCAGCAACTCAGGAATCCCTAATTTTTCTGCGCCAAAAATAGGATTGGCCTCACCAAATCCCGGCCGTTCTTTCGGCGCAAAAAAATAAGCGCCCCGATCAACCGAATCAGCCAATAAGGCCAGATTGATCCCCCCAGAATAGCCATTGGAAATCAAAGAAATCACTCGCGTCATGATTTCTTTTCTTTTGGGAATATTCTCCTGATTTTCTGAGTTATAACCGTTGATTTCAGCGGCTCGTATCGGCGCAATGATTTCTTGGAGTTTGGCGTAATCCATTTCCGCTTTTTTCAAGGCAGACCAATAAGCTTCTTTGGTTATGAAAGGATGGCTTTCCTTAAGAATTTCAATTTGCTGATCAATCTCAGCTTCAGCTGCTGTTTTTTCCGGTTGTTTTTTTAATTCTGGATTCATAAAATTATATTCTTGTCTGTTTGGAAATATTGGCCAGGATGCCGGCGGCGGCGAGCGACATCATCATCGAAGTGCCGCCGTAAGAAACGAAGGGCAGGGTAACGCCGGTTAGTGGCATAACGCCGATAATCGCGCCGATATTGACGAGGGCCTGGGCGGTCAGCCAAGTCACGATGCCCACCGCCAACAATCGGGCGAAAGGATCGCGGCATTTAGCCGCCAATTTGAGGCCGCGAACGGCAATAAAAACATATAAAGCGATCAGCGCGGCTGACAGAAAAAAACCGAACTCTTCGGCAGTAACGGCAAAAATAGAGTCCCCGACCGGTTCCGGCAAATAGGCGAATTTTTGGCGCGAATGGCCATAACCCAACCCAAACCAGCCGCCGGTACCGACGGCGAGCAGGGCTTGATTAATATGATAGCCGCGGCCCTGTGGATCAAGCTCGGGGTGCAAAAAAGTCGTCATACGCGCCAAGCGGTAAGGCGCCAAACGAATTATCAGCCACAAACCGGCGATGCCGGCCAAACCCAGCCAGCTCAAATGCAGCAGGCGGCCGCCGGCGGTAAAATACACTGCCAGCGAAACAGCCGCAATAATCATCATTGTGCCGGTATCGGGCTCAGCCACCAGCAAAGCAATAATAATCGTCAAAATTATGGCGAAAGGAATCAATCCCTCGCCGATATCCTTAAAATGGCGTTCTTCCTTGCGCGCCAACCAAGCCGTCAAATAGATTAAAAACGTCAATTTGACAATTTCCGAAGGTTGCAGGGAATAACCGAAAATATCCAACCAAGATCGCGACGTTCCCCAATCTGCTCCGATGCCGGGAATCAGCACCAAAACCAATAAGCCGATCGAGACATAAAGCATCGGCGCGGCCAGCTTTTCCAGCTTCTTATAATCAAAAAACCAGAAAAAAATAAACAGCAAAGATCCCGGCAAAATGCCGAATAATAATTGGTGCTTCAAAAACCAATAAGCGTCCTGATACTTTTGCCAGCCCAGAGCCACGCCAGCCGAGGAAATGATGATTATCCCGATAACCACTAAAAGCCAAATAGCGCCGATCAGATACCAGTCAACGTCGGAATTTTTCTGCTGCCTGACGAACTGGGAAATTTTATGTTTTAGGCCTAATTTATGCATTTATTTTTATCTAAATTTAGATAAATTATTTAATCCGCCGGCTGGCGGAGTGGATAAAGGTCTTGACAAAGCATTTATTATTTGCTAAGCTGGAAGTCGAAGGATCCGGGGTTGGCGGTAGTAGAGGACGCTCACACTGTCGTGCCCCGAGATCGCAAGGTTGGAGTTTTGCCTAACACCCGCAACGGGCAGGTACTGCAGACGTGCAGTATATCGGTGTTAGGACCTCCAACCTTCTTTCCAAGTACATTCTTTCAGGGATATGGCGTTCGCGCGTTGAACGGCCAGGTGCCCTGATTTGAAGGATGAGTCGTACGGCTCATTCCTTTTTTTATTTCAATTTTTTGACTACACCTTTGAATTGATTACCGCGATCGAATTCATTTTTGAATAAGCCGAAAGACGCGCAGGCCGGGGACAACAAAATTATATCGCCGCGGCGCGTAAAACTTTTTGCCAACCCGACGGCATCAGCCATGTTGCCGGCCAAAGCCAATGGCAATTTATCAGAACTGATCAGCGGCTGCAACCTCTTAGTGCCGGAATCCAGAAATAACACCGCGGCCCGGCAAGTCCTTTTTATTTCCTTCGCCAAGGCCCTGAAATCCAAGCCCTTATCTGAGCCGCCGGCGATCAAAATTATATTTTTAACTTTTGATTCTTGGCCGGCTAATGCCTGCAAAGCCGCTAAAGTCGCTTCGGGCGTAGTGGAAGTGGTGTCATTATAATATTTGACTCCGCCGGCTTCTTTCAAAAATTCCAACCGATCGGGAAGGCCCTGAAAATTTTTCAAGACGGCGCGAATGGCTGCGGGTTTGACGCCGGCAACCATGGCCGCCGCGATGGCCGCCAGAACATTGGCCAGATTATGCTCGCCCGGCAGACGCAAAATACTGACTGAACAAATTATTTGTTCACGTCCATTGCTTCGAAAGATTATCCGGCCGTCGGAAATAAAACAGCCGTTTTCCTCCTTGAATTCCTTCAAAGAAAACCAATACCTCTGCCCGATGACTTCCTGCCCCATTTTTCTGGTATAGCCGTTATCACGATTCAAAATAACGTAATCTTGAGGCGTCTGGAATTTAAAGATATTCTTCTTGGCCTCGGCGTAATCATCGATGCCGGAGTAAGTGTTCAGATGATCCGGATAGATATTGGTGAAAACGGCGATATGGGGCGACTGTTTGATCGGCTCCAAACTTTCCAGCAGCCACGACGATAATTCCAAAATCACTTCGCCGCCTTTCTTGACTTGCGCCAGTTGCGCCAGCGGCGATTGCTTGATGTTGCCGCCCAGCACGGCCGGCCGGCCCGAGGCCTTGATGAATTCATAAATCAAAGTCGCGGTAGTGGATTTGCCGCGGGTGCCGGTAACGCCGATAAGCCGAAGTCGATCGCACAATTGAAAGAACAAAGAGACGTCGGTTTCAATCGGTATTTTATTTTTTCGAGCAATCGCCAAATATTTTGAGCCCCGGGACACGCCAGGATTCTTAACGATCAAATCGACATTTTTGAAATCGGCCTCCCGATGCCGCCCCAAAACCCAGCGGATCCGCTCCGCCGGCCGGCCCAATCGCTTGATCTGATCTTGCAGTTGTTCTTCGGTCTTCAAATCAGTCACTGTCACTTTGGCGCCTTGGGACAATAAAAATTTGGTCGCGGAAATGCCGCTCCCCTCTTCATACAATCCCAAACCCATGACCGTCACTTTTTTATTTTTTAGATTGAACATATTCGCCCCGCTGCTCCCCTTTTTAGATTATCAATCTCTTTTTTAACATCCTTGATGTGTTTTTCCGGTTCTAAATTTTCCGGCATTTCACCGCCGATATCCCTAATGGTTTGGCGAACCTTGCCGCCGACCATATTATGAATTTTAGTCGCTTGCGATCCGTTAGTAATATCGTCTTTCTTTAATTTTTCATCCGTCTGAGTAATCCGAAAAAGATTAGCCGCTAATTCAGTTGAACCGGCTCGATCCAATAATTCACCTTTTTTAATACCCTTCTTTTTTTCGACTTCGCTTAAAGACATGCCGTAAAGCCCGCGATAACCAGCATCATTAAAAAATCCAAATCCCTTAGCATTAACACCGGCGGACTTAGCAGTGCTGAATAATTTTTTATTATGGGCAGAAACCTCATCTCTGATAAAAACCCTTTTCTCCTTATCATTCAGCTGCTGAAAAATCTCTTGATTTCTTGTCTGGACTGCAAAATATGTTTGAGCCAGAGCAATTTCCGGTTTACTGGAATCGCCATTTTGCGCGACTAAATAACAGGCATACCGGTCAAGTTTCCAATCTTTAATCGGTCTGACCGTGTTTGAGCCAATTTTGACCATTTTGGTAAACCCAACAAAATGGTTATCCACATCTTGCCCGCTTTCCATGCAAGCGCGAGCTGCCCTAGCTATAACCTCCTCAAAATTTCTCCAATCACTATATTCCAATAGCAGCATCAACTCACGAGCCAGCCAATACTCTGTCTCATTTTCATCAATTTTTTTAAAATCCTCAAATGTCTTATTTTGGCCAATTGGCGTTATGTTATTTTCCATAATTCTTAATTCGTAATTCTTAATTCATAATTCGTAATTGCCTTAACTCCACGCCCCCTTATCCAGCAAAAACACCACCAGTCCGATAATGGCGAAAACCCCGGCGACCACCCAAAAGCGCATGACAACTTTGCTTTCCGGCCAACCTAGCGCCTCGAAATGATGGTGGATCGGAGTCGATAAGAAAATCTTTTTGCCCTGCCGCAACTTCTTAGACCCGACTTGCAGAATGACAGATAACGATTCGATAACAAATAAGAAGCCGATGACTGGCAACAGCAGAATCGAATTGGTCAGAATGGCGATGACCGCCAAAGTAACGCCTAAAGACATCGCCCCGGTATCGCCCATAAAAAATCTGGCCGGCGGGATATTGAACCAAAGGAAAGCCAAGAGCGCTCCAACGATCGCGCCGCAAAAAGCGGTCAAATCGAATTTGCCTTGCGCAAAAGCAATAGCGCCGAAAGAAACAAAAGCGGCTAGAAGAGTGCCGCCGGACAACCCGTCCAACCCGTCGATCTCATTGACGGAAAAAGCCGTCGACACGATCGTGAAAACCACCACCGGGATGAACCACCAGCCGATATTGAAATTGCCGACGAACGGCACGCGGATCAGATCCCAATCCAATCGGAAATAGAACCAAAAGGCCGCCACCATGGCAATAATAGTATAAACCAGCAGGCGATGCTTGACCGACAAGCCGCCGCCGTAAGGACCGATTTTCCTGACATTGAGATAATCATCCAGCAAACCGGCCAAAGCCGCCGCCGCCAAGCAGCCGAGCGGCAGCAAGGTCTGCGGCCGAGTCAAAAAATTCAAAAAAGTGAAATAATTGTCGAACCATTGCGCCAAATAATAAATCACGACTGACAAAACCAGCACCGTCAGCCAGATCAAAATGCCGCCCATAGTCGGCGTGCCGGATTTTTGGGCGTGCAGTTTGGAAAAAATCGGCGCTCGAACGCTGTCGCGGATCTGCTTGCCCAGCCGATACTTGTACAAGAAATGCGTCAAAAAAGGCGTCCACGCCATTGCCAGCGCGAAAGAAATGAAAGTAATGAAAAATATCTTAATGACGACGGAATCAATCGGCATAAACTATAAATTAAATATTCAAGTAAATAATCAAGATAACGGCAGTCAGAATAATCAACTGGAAGGCAACGGCTCCGGCCGCCAAAGACAAGCTGAGCGCCCTTTCTTTCAAATACAGATAAAAAGCCAGCGAAAAATTAATAGCGCCGACCAATAACCCGCTTAAAGGCAACAGGAATAACATTAACCAATGGCCAAGCGAAGAAATGCCGAAATAAATATTATATTGCAAAACCACGAATTCTTTGGATCGGCCCAGAAACAGCGGGATTAAAATCCAGGCCAGCGCATTAACCAGACCGGACAAAACCAAAGAAACAAAAATCAGCCGGTCGCGCCTGGCCGGGCTGATTCCCACCGCTTCGCTGATTTTGAAAAAAATACTGTTTAACAGCATATTTTAAAATGCCTATTTAATGCTATTATAACTTATAGCAAGGCAACTTGTCCAATTACCAAAACACAATCAACTGCCAAATGTCAATGACCAAAAAAACTCCAAGTTTCATTAAAATCTTATAAACTGTCCGCGGTATTGACAAAACTACGGCGATGTGATATAATTATTGATTATAAATCAAATATTCACCGTTAGAAGTTATTTACCTAAAATTAGCTAAATATGAACCAAAATAAACTCTTTTCTGCCAAAAATGCCTTAACTGTCGGTTTTATCGCCCTATTGATCGCCTTAGCCGCTTTTTCTTTCAGCATTTGGCAAACTCCTAATTATAAATCGACGGCTAAACTGCTCGCCGTCTTTAACCAATCCAATATCGACACTTACACCGCCTCTAAAACCGCCAATTACATTACCGGCATTTTGAGCGAAGTGGCCTATTCGGATTCCTTCATTAACAGTGTTTACGAAAGCGATGCCAACCTGATTGACAACTTAGGCCAAGGTTCGGAAAAAAGGCAAAAAAACTGGAAAAAAACCGTCAAGACCAAAATTCTTGACAACAAGGGCATTATCATTATCGATGTTTACGGCAATGACCAGCGCCAAGTCAATCTTTTGGCCGCGGCCATCGGCAACACCGTCATCAGCCAACACGGGCTTTATGACGGTTCGCAAGACCGAGTCGCCATCAAGATGATCGATACGCCGTCAATCTATGAGGGCTGGTCCAGCTTAAAAGTCATCAGCGATACCGGCCTGGGATTATTGGCCGGCCTCTTAATCGGCTTCACCTTGATTATTATTTTTCCCAACCATGGCTTGTTCGAATTCAAGAATAAAGAACGAAAGAATAAACTGTCAAATGGATTTTCTCAATCAACCGGGCAACTAGCTGTTGATACGACTGCTGATATTAAACAATCGGTGATCGCAACTCCATCAAAAATCGAAGGATCGCGGCCGATAATTGATTTGCCGACTGACGCCTCTGCCGCCAAGGCCTCCAATCCTTGGCTCAACCAATACTACGAGGAAAACTTGCAGGATTCTTTCAATCGCAACGATAATTAAGAACAGAGCCGCTGTTTTCGCAAGAGAAGAGCGGTTTTTTGGGCAACTATGCATCAAATTATTCCGCCAATCAATCAAAAAGCCGCCGCCAGACCAATAATTGCTCGGCGGACTCAGCCGATCGTAATCGGTCTTTTCGCTGGCTTATATTTATCATTGCTGATTATCGCCATGATCATCAACGGCCCGTCGCTCGGCTTATACTTGCTATTCGCTTTGCTGGCCGCCGTCTTTATTCTGCCCGATCATGACTTTCTGGGCCTGGCTCTGATTATTCTCCTCACGATGATTTTTGAACGTTACTTCGCGCTTCAGGGACTGATAATCGATCAGGCGGTTTACAAATTCTATCTGCTGGATATCGTCATCTGCCTGGCCGGCCTGGCTCTAGTTGTCAAAAATAAACTGCGCCCGACGGCCGCCCGATTGCCGGCTTTCGCCTGGAGCGAAAAACTCTTGGTATTATGGCTGGCTTTGGTCGGTTTGGGCCTGATCCGCGGCCTCTTCGACATTAATGCTGATTTCAATCTGGCTTTTTCTTCTTTCAAAAATTATTTCTTTTATCCCCTGTTGTATTTTTTCGTCATCTATACTGTTGATAGCCGCCAAAAATTAAAAAACGCCGTCCAATTGATTTTGCTGGGAGCGGTCGGCATTATCGCTTTCATCTTTATCGGCGCGATCCGCGGCGCCGGCCTGTGGACGGAATTTACGCCGCTGTCGACCGTCGGCGTCAGATACTTGGCCGGCACTCATGCTTTTTATCTGGCTTTGGCTTTAGCTTTAATTTTACCGCTGTTATTTTATAAGCGCCTCCGCAGCCCGGCCTTGGCCGTAATCATCATTGGTCTTTGGACGCTGGGAATTGCCGGCTCTTTAATGCGGCATTTATGGCTGGCGGCCGGCGCCGGCTTGGCCTCGATTATGGTCTTGCTTGAACATGATTTGAAAAAAACCTATCTGTCATTCTTGACCCAAGCCGGATTATTTTTAATCGCTACCGCCGTTCTGATATTACTAATGGCCAATCTGCTTTATTTCCAGGGCTCGGCTGATAAGATCTATCAGGACTTTTCAACCTTCGCTTCGCGCCTTGCGACTGTCGTTGATCTAAATTCCGATTCCTCGGCTGTTTGGCGGCAAAATGCCTGGTCTGGCGCCGCCAAAATCTGGAGCGCCAACCCGCTCTTCGGCGCCGGCTTCGGCCGCACGATGCTGTTAGACAACGGCGACAGCCAAGGACTCGAAGAGATCAGAAACATCCATAACTCGCCGCTGGCCATCGCCGTCCAAATGGGCTTCGTCGGATTGCTGGCTTGGCTGGCTTTCATTCTGGCAGTCATAATTTCTGCCGTCAAAGCCGCCTACCGCCGCGAGGACCTCAAACCCTACTATCTCGGTTTGATCGCGACTGTTATAATTTATTTGACTGCTTGCCTATTCCAACCCTATCTGGAAACAAACATGATGGGGCTTTGGCTCTGGCTATTGCTGGGACTGCTGCGGACCGCTTCGATTTTCGACAAACAAACTTATGAAGATTCTGCAAATCAATAAATTCTTACACCGGCAGGGCGGAACAGAAACCTATCTGCTGGCCTTGATTGATCTCCTGAAACGCCAAGGTCAGGACGTGATTTGCTTTTCTCAAAAAAATCGGCTGAATTTACCGACCGAGGAAGAGCCCTACTTCATCGATAATCTTGATTTGTCCGGCTTTTCTTTCCAGACCTTATGGCGCCTGCCGCGGCTATTCTGGTCGTTCAAAGCGCGCCGCCTGGTCAAAAAATTGATCGCTGATCAAAAACCCGACCTCGTCCATATCCATAATATCTACCATCAGATTTCGCCGTCGATCCTGCCGATCTTCAAACAAGCCGGGATTCCCGTCGTGATGACCGTCCATGATTTCAAATTGATCACTCCCGCCTATACTTTGCGCGCCGACGGGGCTGAATTAAAACACAAAAATTCGCGCTTAGCCGACTTCATTTTAAAATTGGAATTCGCTTGGCAGCAATGGCTGGACATTTACCGCCGTAACATTGATCTGTACATCGCCCCATCAAATTTTGTCAAAAATAAATTAATCGAAGCGGGGTTTGAAGCGTCTAAAATCATGGTTATCGGCCACTTTTTGCCGACGGAATTCGCCGCTAACGGCCGAGCCGCTGAAAAACAGCCGGCCAAGGCCGATAAATATCTTTTGGCTTACGGCCGCTTAGATGAAAGCAAGGGTTTTGATGATTTAATCGCGGCCTACGCCGAACTTAATGTCTCCGGTTTGAAATTGAAAATCGCCGGCAGCGGACCGGAACAAAAAACCTTAGAAAAATTAATTGGCGATCTGCATTTAGCCGGCCGCGTCGAGCTCTTGGGCCAAAAAACCCGCGCCGAAATCATTGATTTGATCAAGGGGGCCAAAGCCATTGTCAATTGTTCCAAAGTGCACGAAACCTTCGGCTTGACGATCTTGGAGGCCATGGCTCTGGGCAAACCGATCCTCGCTTCCAAGGTCGGAGCTATCCCCGAGCTGATCAAAGACGG
>Ga0265297_10012060_pt1 | contig 10456 bp, 5 predicted proteins | sample Munlanlwell13791_FD_192502 | JGI IMG/M metagenome (GOLD analysis project Ga0265297, IMG submission 192502) | Leachate microbial communities from a municipal landfill in Southern Ontario, Canada - Leachate well 137-91 | ecosystem: Engineered > Solid waste > Landfill > Unclassified | place...
TGGGCCCGAAGCCGCGTTTCATCAGCCGCAGGTTGCGATCAAGCCACGGCTGGAACGCCGTTGGCAGCCAGCGATAGCTCAGCGCATCGCGCCCCTTGTTGAACCACGCTTTCTGCGGCGTGCCGTCCGCGTTGAAGATGATGTGGTCGTAGGAATAGCCTTCGGCGTCGGGATAGAAATCAATGTAGTTGTCGTGAGGACAGAACAGGATGCCGTTGCGCTTGCACGCCGTGACCATGGCCATGAAATCGTCCTGATTCCCCGCAGGTGGGCAGATGTCCGGCAGACGGTAATCGTAACCCCAGCGCTGCCAGACGTGCTTCACGAACACCGCGTCGGTCAGCCCATAGCGCGCAGCCTGTTCAATGCCATTCGCGGCTTCGCGATAGTCGCCACCCCACTGGTCGAGGCAGATGCGTCCCTGAATCTTCGCGACGCCACCGGCCGGCTTGAAGTTGGCGATGGCGCGATACACCCGCGCCGCCGCGAACGCGCCATGCTGTGACGGCACCAGCGAGAACGTCGCGTCATGGTGCGTCACCAGCGAGCAACGCCGCGTCTCCGGGTCCACTCGGAAGAAGTCGGGGAAAATGTCCACCGCCTGCACCAGCGACAGCCCGCCGGCAAAATCCGCGCCGACATGCCGCGTCGAAAGCGTGAAGCCGCCACCGCGCAGATCGAACTTGCCGGGATCCTGAATCACGTTGCCGAAACCGGCGTAGACGCGCCGCACCTTCTCCGACGCCGGGCCGAGCATCAGTTGGGTAAATCGTGGCTCGCCGCGTTTGTCGCGCTTCACGCCCGGCATCGAGAACATCACGCGTAGCGCTCCCTTCTCTGTCCAAAGCTTCGCCCGCGCGCGCACCGGCTGGTCGCCCTTGAGCAGGTAATGATCAAGCACGCCTCTGCCATCGCTGAAACTGTCCTCGACGCGATCGCAGATCAGGCTGGCGCGGCTCGTCGCAATCGGCAGACCGTCAACCTCGAACGTGAAGCCGTCGAAGACCACTTCGCGCTTGTCGTCCACGAATGCGATGAACGCGTCCGCCAGCCCGTTCGGCCCGGCCACGACCGCGGCACCCACCGTGGCCGCTTCATTCGTCAGCTTCCACGCCCAATCAATGGCGTCACCCGTCAGCACCGCCCGCGCCGCACGCACCGCCGCCTGCCGTCGGGCCGCCCGCCGGTCTTCCGGTTCCGCCGCGACCGGCGCGCCGACCCATACCGTCGGCTCGGCCCAGAACGACGAGTCACACGATGTGTTGGGCGCCGGGCCGGGGCCGGTGAACAACCGCAGCGTGATCTCACGACCCGCGTAATCGGAAAGATCCACGCGCGCCGGCTCCCAGCTTTTGGCGGCGGAGAACCTCGCAAAAACCTGCTTGAACTCCCCACCGTCGCTAACGAGCACACGGAAATCCACGCCGTCGCTCGCGCCCTCGCGTTTCGCGTTGCTGTCGCGGATGGCGGTGGCAAAGTCCAGATGAACCGGCTTCTGTTTCGGCAGCGCGACGCGAAAATCCATCAGCGCGTCGCCCCAGCCGCCGCGATACGGCGGATGCACGTTGAATGTGTGCCGTGTTTCACCACGATCGGCGCTGGAGATTCCCACGCTGCAACCGGTCGCGGTGTCAGAACCTTGCCAGCCCGCTGGTTTGACCATCGGCGGTTTGCCGTTCACGGCGATGGTTGTCTGGAAAGTCTTCACCGCGAGCAGGCTTAACGGGCCGCGCTGCGGCGCGCGCGCCACCGCTGGCGTCTCCGCCTTCTTCTCCGCCGCCAATGCCTCGCGCGCCACTGACAGGATCAGGATGGCGTGCGCGGTCTGTGGCTTGCCTTTTGCGGCGCGAAACTCGACACGCGCATGGACCGGGTAGAGCGCCGCGTAAGTGCCCGCGCCGGCGACGACTGAAAACGGCAGCGTCTGCGTCGAGTTCGGCGCGAGCGTAAACTTGCGCGCCCGCTCGCTCTCGACACGCCAGTCGTCCGTCACCGACACGCGCACGACACCGGAGATCGGCGTGTCACCGGCGTTGGCAAGCGTCACCGGCACGGCGATGGATTTCTCCAAGGCCTTCACCTCGCCGGGATCAGCGATGCTGACGGTGAGCGGCCCGGCCGTATCGCGTGGCGGCGTGAATGCCAGTGCAAGCGCGGAGACAGTCAGAAAAGCGGTGATTCCAAATAACGAACGGAGCGAGCACAATGTTTTCATGGCGGTTTTCCTGATGCCGAATCTTAGCGGCCCCGTTTCCGCCAAGTCACGCTCGAATGCGCCGTGTGGCGGGTGATGCAGTTCATCGAGCGTTTGTTTTTTTCCAGCGCCTCCGGTATCCTTCCAGCCTGTGGAACAAGGTATGAAAACCGCAATGAGACGCCTGGAATACGTGATGTGCATTGGCTTGATGGCGATGCTGGCGTGCGGCTGCTCGATGCGCCGGATGGCGACACTGCAAGTCGCCGACGCGCTGGCGGCTTCGGGCAGCACGTTCTCATCGGACGACGATCCGGAATTGGTGCGCGAGGCGATTCCGTTCGGACTGAAAACGATGGAAAGCCTGCTGGCGGACCTGCCGGAACACCGCGGCCTGTTGCTGGCGCTCGCTTCCGGTTTCACCGAATACGCCTTCGCGTTCGTGCAAATGGACGCCGATGAAATCGAATCACAAAACCTAACCAAGGCCACCGCGATGCGGACGCGCGCCCGCAAACTCTACCTGCGAGCGCGCGACTACGGTCTGCGCGGGCTGGAGGTGACGCACCGGGATTTCGGCCGGTTGTTGCGCGACAACCCGCAGAACGCGGTGAAAGCCGCCACGCGCGAAGACGTGCCGTTGCTTTACTGGACAGGCGCGGCGTGGGCCGCGGCAATCTCGACGGCGAAGAGCGACTCAAAGTTGATGGCCGAGCTGCCCGCGGCGGCGGCGATGGCGCAGCGCGCGTTGGAACTGGACGAGTCGTGGGACAACGGCTCGCTGCACGAGTTCTTCATCGCCTACGACGGCGGCCGGTCGGCGGCGATGGGCGGCTCGATCGAGCGGGCGCGCAAACATTTCGCGCGCGCGGTGGAATTGAGCGGCGGGCTGCGGGCATCGGCCTACGTTGGCCTGGCCGAAACGGTGTGCGTCGCCGAACAGAAGAAAGCCGAGTTCCACCAGATGCTGGACAAAGCGCTGGCGGTGGACCCGGACAAGAAACCGGAGTGGCGGCTGTTGAACCTGGTGACGCAGCGCCGGGCGCGCTGGTTGAAGGAGCACACGGACGATTTGTTCCCGTGAGTCGGCGCCGACAGTCTGAATGTTTCTTGTGAATGGCGCGTTATATTTGGCCGATGGCCACGCCTGATTGCTAGTCGAAGCTGATTTTTAGAAAGAAATTCATGAGTCTCAATATTTTCGTTTCATCCGCGTTGCGACTGTTGCTCGCGGCTGTCGTGTTGCTGGCAGCGATGCCCGCCGGACACGCGCAGAATGTCGTCATCAAGCTGGCCACGCTCGCGCCGGAAGGCTCGTCGTGGCACCTCACCCTCAAGGAAATGGGCGAGGAGTGGAAGAAAGTTTCCAACGGCCGCGTGACGCTGAGGATTTATCCCGGTGGCGTCGTGGGCGACGAGGCGGAAATGATCAGCAAGATTCGCCTCGGCACCATCCACTCCGCGGCGGTGACGACGATGGGATTGAGCGAAATTGACCGCGGCGTGCAGGCGTTGTGCATCCCCATGCTCTACCGGTCGGACGCGGAACTGGACTACGTCCGCGCGAAGCTGGCGCCGAAGCTCGAAGAGCGGATGGCCGCCAAAGGTTTCATCGTGCTGACGTGGGGCGAGGCCGGCTGGGTCTATTTCTTCACCAAGACGCCCGTGACGCGGCCCGACGACCTGAAGAAGCTCAAGATGTTCTCGTGGGCCGGCGACAACTCGACGCTCGATCTCTGGAAGAACGCCGGTTTCACCGTCGTGCCGCTGGCCAGCACCGACATCATGCCAGGGCTGCAGACCGGCATGATCACCGCTTTTGCCACGGCGCCGGTGGCCGCACTTTCGTTTCAGTGGTATTCGCTCGCGCCCAACATGACCGACGTGCGCTGGGCGCCGCTGGTCGGCGCGACCATCCTCGACAAGCGCGCGTGGGAACGCATCCCCGCCGACGCGCGCGATGCCATCAAGACTGCCGCGCGCAAGGCCGGCGAGAAAATCCAGACCGACGTGCGCAAGGGCGCCCTTGAAGCCGTGAACGCGATGAAGGAGCACAAGCTGAACGTCGTGCCCGTGGCGGCCGACGCGCTGGCCGCGTGGCGTTCGGCCGCCGAAGGCGTCTATCCGAAACTCGTCGGCCCATTCGTGCCGGCGGACATGTTCGAGGAGGCGAAGAAGCTCGTCGAGGAATTCCGCGCCAAGGGCGGTGCCGGTGCAAACTGAGCCGCCAACCCTGATTCCCCACGGTCAAGCCGCGCCAGCGCGGCAGGGGCCGCTGCGCAGTTTTGAAAACTCGCTGGCCATTCTCGCACTCGTGGCAATGTCGTTGCTGCCGCTGATCGAGATCGTCACGCGCAAGTTCTTCAACTGGGGCGTGCCCGGCTCCTCGATTATCGTCCAACATCTGACGCTGGTCATCGCGTTCCTCGGCGCGGCACTGGCGGCACGTGAGGGCCGGCTTCTGAAGCTTGCCACCGGCGAGGCGCTCGCGCATGGCCGCCTCCAGCACGTCGTCAGCGCATTTGGCGCGGCAGTGGGCGCGTGTGTCACGGCGGCGCTCTGCTACGCAAGCCTGCAACTCGTGCTCTCTGAACGTGGCGCAGGGCTGGAAATCGTTCCCGGTGTGAAACGCTGGGCTGTGGAGGCGGTGATGCCGCTGACGCTGGCGCTGGTAACGCTTCGGCAGGTGTGGCGCGCGTCGGATCGCTGGCCGGGACGCGTCATTGCGGCGCTCGGCGTTTTCGCGGCGGCGGGGTTCATGTTTCTGCCGGATAGCGCGGGCAGTTTCCTATTCTGGCCGCTGATGATCCTGTTGATCGTCGGCACGGCGGTGGGCGCGCCGATCTTCGCGATGATCGGCGGCGCGGCGTTATTGCTGTTCTGGAGCGAGGCGACGCCGGTGTCGTCCGTGGCGGTGGAAGCCTACCGGCTGACGGTGTCGCCGATGCTGCCGACGATCCCGCTGTTCACGCTGGCGGGCTACATCCTCGCCGAAGGCGGCACGAGCAAGCGGCTGGTGAGGCTGTTCAATGCATGGTGCGGCTGGTTTCCCGGCGGCATGGCAGTGGTGGCAGCGCTGGTGTGCGCGTTTTTTACGACGTTCACCGGCGGCAGCGGCGTGACGATTCTTGCCGTGGGCGGGCTGCTGCTGCCGATGCTGCTGCAAGCAAAGTATTCGGACCGGTTCTCTGTCGGCTTGCTGACAACCGCCGGCTCGCTGGGACTGCTGTTTCCGCCGAGCCTGCCTGTAATCCTCTACGCGATCGTGGCCCAGCAACAGCACGTGAACGTGGACATCAAGGACCTGTTCATCGCAGGTTTCGTGCCGGGCTGCCTGATGGTCGCCGCGTGCGCGGCTTGGGCGATGTATCAAGGCACCAAGAGCGGCGCGGGCCGGACGAAATTCGAGTGGACCGAGGCGCGGGCGGCGTTATGGGCGGCGAAGTGGGAGGTCGTGCTGCCGATCGTGGTGATGGCGTTCATCTTCGGCGGGTTCGCGACGCTGGTGGAGGCGGCGGCGTTGACGGTGCTCTACGCGTTCTTCATCGAGTGCGTCATCCACCGCGACCTGAAGATCAGCCGCGACATGCCGCGGACGGTGACGGAGTGCGCCACACTGCTCGGCGGCGTGATGATTATCCTCTGCGTGGCGCTGGGCCTGACGAGCTACCTGGTGGACGCGGAGGTGCCGAAGCATATGGCGACCTGGGTTCGCAGTCACGTCGAGTCGCAGTTCCTGTTTCTGCTTGGCCTGAACATCATGCTGATCTTCGTGGGCGGGCTGATGGACATCTTCCCGGCCATTGTCGTGGTGGTGCCGTTGATCACGCCGATGGGCACGGCGTTCGGCGTGGACCCGGTGCATCTGGGTATCATCTTTTTGGCGAACATGGAGTTTGGTTTCCTGGCGCCACCGGTGGGCCTGAACCTGCTGCTGGCATCGTATCGCTTCAACCGCCCGCTGCCGCAGATTTACCGCAACGCGCTGCCCGGCATGTTCATCATGTTCGCCTGCGTGCTGATCATCACCTACCTGCCAATGATGACGACGGGTGTGTTGCGGCTGGTCGGACGATAGGACAGCCTCTTACTTGTCCGGTCTTCGCGAATGATCATTGGACAGGCGGGACGCCTGTCCTACTTTGAACTGTGACACCTGCCGAAATTCGCTTCGCCGCCGACGGCATGCTGCAATCGCTGGCCACGTGGTTGCGCGCGCTCGGTTACGATTGTCTGGCGGGACGCGAGCGGTTCGGGCGACGGCTGCTGGAGCAGGCGGTAGCCGAGGAGCGCGTGTTCCTGACGCGCAACACTCATCTCAACGACTGGCCGCGCGTGCTCGTGGAACGAGCGCGAATTCTTCACGTGTCCGGGGAGCAGTTCCCGCAACAGTTGCGCGAGATCGTGGAGAAATTTTCGCTCGATTGGCAACGATTCCTCTTCACGCGCTGTCTGGAATGCAACGAGCCGTTGCGTGTCGTTGACAAATCAGAGGCATTGCCGCATCTGCCACCGCGGGTGGCCGCGCGCGAGGACAATTTCTGGCAATGCGGGCGATGTGGGCGTTATTTCTGGCACGGCAGCCACGTGCAAAACAGCATGGCGCGACTGCGGCGATGGATGGAAAGGTGAGCGGCCCGGCCGCCGTCCGTCACTGGCTTAGAAATTCAGGCCGAAGAACTTCTTAAAGAATCCTTGCGCAGGCGGCTCCTGACCGGGCAGCAACGGCGGCTGGTTCTGATCTATCCAAAGGCTGAGCGCAGCGGCGACGCCTTCGGGCGAGAGATGGGTGCTGACGATGCGTTGCAGTCCCGGCTCGATCAGGAACCGCATCGGCGCGGTGTCCGCGCCGAACTGCTGGCAGACGGGGCCTTGGTATCCCTGGCCATCCCAGTAAACCGGCCACGGCAGCGGATGCTGCATTTGGAGGATGTCCATCGCTTCGCGGCTCTGGTCCACGCAGATGGTGTAGATCTCAAACCCTTTCGAGTGATAGCGGAGGTAAAGCTGGACCAATTTCGCGGTGTCCTCCAGCACGTTCTTGGACTTTGCCGACCAGAACTCGATGAGGAGTGTCTGGCCTTTGAGCGCCTCCGTGTTCATTTTTTCGCCGCGCAAACCGGTGAGTTTTACCGGCTCGCACGGGTTATTCAGCAGATCGCACTGCTTGATGAGCGACCGCGCGTTGAAGGCAAAATCGCTTTCGGGGAATCGCTTGAGCAAGTCCTCAGCCGCCTGCTTGGCGGCGTTCAACATGCCCTGCCGGCGGCGAAACTGTGCGTGCATCAACATCGCCGCAGCCGCTTCGCGACGATGAGGAAAGTCCTTGACGATGCGCTTGGCGACAGCGACGCCTTGTTCAGGATGGTCGGGCCACGTGGCATTGAGCAGGAGGAACTCCGCGCGGATGGCGTCATCTTCGTTCGGCTTGTGCGCGAGCACTTCGTGCGCAGCGCGCTCGGCGCGCGCCTGCTGGGCATGATCCTTGTTCATCTGGAACAGGAGGAGCCGGCATCGCGCCTCGTTGATGCGCACCAGGTTGACGTGGGAGCTGTTCGGAAAATCCTTGATGAACTGCTGGCAACGATCCGCCACGTCTTGATACCAAACCATGCTGCCCTCGGCGCTGGCGGGTTTCTTGGTGGTGAAAAGCGATTCCAATTCCGACCACGAGACCAGTTCTTCCTCGGATTTGAGAATCCGCTTTGCCGCGTCCATCAGAGCGGCCTTGCGGTCGGACTCCGAGATGTCTGGCATCGTCGCAAGGCTCTCGGCGATGTCGGTTTTGAGTTTCGATTTCGCGCTCGAAGAACCGTAACCTGGCCGCGTTTTGGGCGGCGTTGGCCGGGGCGTCGCGACACTGGCGGGTTTCTTGGAGGCAACGACGGTTGGCGGGCTGTGTTTCGCCGGCTTCTCGTCACTGGATCGCTTTGCCGCGGGTGGCGTCGGCTTGGTCGCGGTAACGACAGCCGGCGGCTTGGCGGCGGCAACCACGATCGGCGTTGTGACCTTCGCGGCCGGTTGGGTGGTCTCGGCCGGAGGAGCATTGGTCGCCGAACTCAACGGCTTGGCGTAAAGCGTGCCACCGATTTCGATCTGCGCCGGTTGTGGCGCCGGCAGCGGCGGCGCGGGTGGTGTCGGCCGGGGCGTCTCCTCGCTATCGGGCTTCTTGGAGACAACGACGGTTGGCCGGTTGTGCTTCGCCGGCTTCTCGTCACTGGATCGCTTTGCCGCGGGTGGCGTCGGCGTGGCCGGCTCGCTGGGAGCGATCACTGCCGGCCGGCTGAGCTTCGCTGGCTTCTCCACGCTGGCAAACGGTTTCGCTACCGGCGACGGTGGCTTGGCGACGGCAACCATAATCGGAGTGGTGACCTTCACGGCCGGTTTGGTGGTCTCGACCGGAAGGGCATTGGTCGCCGAACTCAACGGTTTGGCGTAGAGAACGCCGCCAATTTCAATGTGCGTCGGTTGCGGCGCCGGCGCCGGCGGCGCGGGTGGCCTTGGCCGGGGCGTCGGCTCGCTGTCAGGCTTCTTGGAGGCAACGACAGTTGGCCGGTCGAGTTTCACCGGTTTCTCGTCACCGGATCGCTTTGCCACGAGCGGCACCGGCTTGGTCCCGGTAACGACAGCCGGTGGCTTGGCGACGGCAACCATAGTCGGCGCTGTGACCTCCACGGCCGGTTGGGTGGTCTTGACCGGAAGGGCATGGGTCGCCGAACTCAACGGTTTGGCGTAGAGAACGCCGCCAATTTCAATGTGCGTCGGCTGCGGCGCCGGCAGCGGCGGCGCTGGCACCGGCATAGGTGACGGCGGGGCGGGCGCGATGGCTGCTTGTGTCGTCGACGGAGGAGCCGTCGGCTTCGATGGATGTTTCGCGGCAGCGACGTTGCGCTTCTCGGGCGCCAACGTCCTGACCGCATCAGGCTTGGGTGTTTCTCTCTTGCTGACAACCAGCGGTTTTCTCGCGGCGGTGCGAACGGCCGGCTTGACCGGTGCGCCGGACTTCGGGGGCGGAACAGCCGACGACGCGAGCGCGCCGATGGATTGCCACCGCTTCATCAGGGGTTCGATCTCCGTCGGATGCACTGCGACGCGCGCTACGAGGCCGAACGGATCCACAAGCAACCGCGTGGGCGCAACCATCGACGGAAAAACCTCGATCAGTTTCGCGTTGGCCGGGTCGTTGGCGAATACTTGCGGCCACGGTGTCGGACATGCGGCGTTGGCCTTGTCGAATGCCGCGCGATCGGTGTCGAGGTTAATGCCAACGATGAGCAGGCCGCTGTCGTGGCGGACCTCGAACAACCGGCGCAACACGTCCGTGTTCTCGCTCGCCGGCAACGTGGCGGCGGTCCAGAAATCCAGCACCAGCGCCTGGCCGCGCAGCTCGTCGAGATCGAGTGTTTTGCCATCCGTGGTGGTCACGGTCACCAGCGGCGCCGGTCGCGCTACGAGGCCAAGCTGGCGGAGCAAAGTGCGCGCCTGCACCGCTTCGGGCGAATTTGGAAACGCGCCGAAGAGTCCGATGGCCGCCTCGCGCACCGCGCGTTCGTCACCCTTGCGCTGCTGCGCGCGCACCAGCAGCCAGAATGCCTCGGCGGCAAAAGACTGGTCGGAGAAATCGCGGATGATCAACCGTGTCTGTTCAATGACAATCCCCAGATCCTCCGGCCAGGCCACGCGGGCCAGCACCAGTCGCGCGCGAGCCGCGCCGGGGCCGCGGTCATTTTTGGCGAGCGCCTGGCGGGCAAGCTGCAAAGCCTTGTCACGCTCGGCGCGATCGTTGGTCAGCACGGACAGCTCCATCCGGCACTGCGCGTCCAACGCGCGCAGCTCGGCAATATGCGAACTGCGGGGTTGGTCGGTGAGGAATTGTTCGCAACGAACCACGACGGTCACGAGCCAGTCGCGCAAGGCGTCGCCGCTGTCATCGGCCGGCCGCCTGGCAAGCATGTTCTGGATGCGACGCAGGCCGAGGACCTCGCTGGCCGAATCTTTCGGATTGGGCACAAACACAACGTCGGCGGAGGACGCCGTCGCTTCGCGTGATGGCGCGTTCGTGCTGTCGGCGGCGCGAAGCTCCGCCCCTGCAATCAACGCCACCAACATGCACACCCATCGTTTCATGCAATAAGTTGAGCCACCAGATCGCCCACTTCTGTTGTAGTATAACCCATCCTGCCGGCAGCAAGCGATTTCAATTTCGTGTTCACGACCTGGATGACGGAGTTCTCAATGGCCTTCGCGGCGACACCCTCACCG
>Ga0265297_10012061_pt1 | contig 10455 bp, 1 predicted proteins | sample Munlanlwell13791_FD_192502 | JGI IMG/M metagenome (GOLD analysis project Ga0265297, IMG submission 192502) | Leachate microbial communities from a municipal landfill in Southern Ontario, Canada - Leachate well 137-91 | ecosystem: Engineered > Solid waste > Landfill > Unclassified | place...
ATTATGCTCTTCATTAGTGGTTTCGCGCCAACGGCCGTTCTCCATCGCATAGGAGGACGTCGCCGCCCAGTGGCGCGTACTCTTATTGAGTTCCGCAATCTGGCTACCTAAACCATACGCTTCTTGTTCGGAGAAGCCGGCATAGTTCTTGTGGCCTTCAGTGGAGAACTGTCTCATCAAATCCTTCAAGCCGATATGGTCCGTTCGGCCAGCCAAAGGCCGTAGAAACTCATTATCATTAGCGTCTTTAGTCATCTTCAAAGTAACTGCCTTAACGAGGGTCCGGTCATGACTGCTTATCGCATCCTTCAAGATGCGGAGTAATTCGGTCGGATCAGTTATGTCCTTAATCTTTGACATCTCCTGTGACACCACATGCTGTTCGGCAGAGCGCGCTTCAAAATTATATTCGGGAATATTATTTTCTGCCCGTCCCTCAATCTTCTCGACATCTTGCTTCTTAGCGCTAATCTTTTGCTCAATATTCCTCTTTTCGGTATTGGTATATACCTTGTTAACGTCATTCTTCAAATCACCGTTCTCGTCTTTCTCTTCGAAAAAGCGTCGCTTCTCCTGGAGCGCTTCCCCCATCTTCCGCAACTTGTTGATATTATTTTGGCGTACGTCCCTCTCTTTCTGCAGGCTCGCAATCTTCTCTTCATCCTTGAACTCAGGTCCCTTAAATTCCTCCGACTTCAGCTGATTGTCTATATCAACAATCTTATTTCTCTCCTCGCTGATTTTCCGCGCCGTATGACCACGATCGCCCTCTACCTTGGCTTTGATCTCCGCCCTCTTCTCTGGCGTAGATTTGATCCAGTCTTTCTCAAACTCCAAACCAATCAAATCCTTATCAGCCTGTCTCTTATCCCCTTGAGCTTTAGCCAAATTTTCTCTCATCTTCTTACCCCCCTTGAGTCTCTTACCAATGCCTCTTAGGGAAGTAGACTGCTCCCAGGCGTCGCCGGGATTACCAGTCATGGCCAAGATACCGTGTATTCTTCCACCTTCCTCCATAACGCGACCGGCTGCAATCTGGCCTTCGGCATATCTTTTTTCTCGTATCTCTTTCCTTTTCCCTTGGACTACACCCCACGCCCTTTTCAGATTGAAATCAATTCCCGATGCTTGGTGCAATTTATCAGTCCCATAGCTGGCCAATTCTTTAGTCCCCTTCCAGGCCCCCTTCACGGGCAAAAGAGCGGCCCCTAAACTGGCCCCAACCGCTAGGCTCTTCCCTTTCTGTAGGGCGCTCATTCCCTTCCCGGCCATACTACCGGCTACTCCACCAATTTGCTGCGAAACCATCAGTCCACCCACCAGCATGCCGATACCAATAAAAAATTTGATAAGTGCGCCCGGCTGGCCGGCCTTGGTTGGTAATTCTCCTTTGTCTTCATTATCCTCCAGGCTGTAACCACTGCCGATCGCGTTCAATTCAGCACTGATATTGGCGTCTTTTCCCAGATTCGCGATGTTAGTATCGGCGGTAAGCGCGGCCAGCGACAGCCAAATAAAGAAAGCCAGGACCGGACCGACAATCAGGTTCTTAATGAATTCGTCCCACCACTGTGAAGCGTATTTTTGCCCACCCGGCACCGCCGAAAGCAAATAAGCGGCCGGCGACAAGACAACGTATATCCAGATCATAACCAGGCGCATCGCCAGAATCATCGCCATGGTGACAAGAACGACGATTGCCACCAGTAAATAGATGAGTCCAAGAACATAGGCGCCGACAATAGTCCAGAAGTCGGGATCGCCGCCCCCTTCTTCCAGGGTAACTATCTCGGTAATACCAAGCATCTGAGTCATGTTCGCGCCACCAATATCCTTAAAAGCGTTGACGAAAGTTAACATGACCACCTGGGTGACGTCGATCAGAAGCCCACAAATCGTCTTAGAAAAATTGATGAGGACAGCAAACAGTATCAGTTTCGGCAGCCATTTTTTATAGCTATAATCAGGGATATTGAGTATTGTGCCAAAAGCGATGACCATCAGAATCACGACAAAGAACATATTGCAGACGTCACGGACGATCACCCAGCCCAAAATGACCGCTTGGGAATCGATAAAATGCTGATAAGAAGCGATCAGAATCAAGCCCTGGATCACCAGCACTAAAATGAGGCCCAGGGCGCTAATTATTATACTGAGCAAACCGGTCAATATATCCGCTGCCCAGTCGGCTCTGGCACTCGGCGCGAATATAAAACTACCGGCCGCCAAGACCAGGGGCAATATGATCAGGGATAGTTTTTTATTGGCTCGTAATTTCATGCTGTATTTATATTTTCTCGGTTTATTTCCCGGTGATTCCCGAACCGGTTACCCAGGCCCAGGCGAAACTGGCTAAGGAATCTAAGTTATCAAGCGGATTAGCCACAACAGCCAGGATCATCGCGAATATCCCCAAAATACTGATGATTAAAAATAATAGCACCGCATCAACAAAACCTACGCCCATCTTTTCAACGATTCCGGCTCTCCTCTTGGCGGCTTCCAATTTTGGATTATTCGTCTCCTTGGAAGATATGTCGGCCCATTCGTGTCCTAATTTGCAAAAAAATTTATTACCCAACACGACACTCAGGAAGACATGGACGTTAACCCAGATGAAGGTCGCCCCACAACTGTCGATTAGGTTGAACCAGGCTTGGCGCAGTAGACGGCTCATAGCTCTACGGAATGGTGTCGCAGCAGCGGCCATTAACCTTTCTTTTCCGTCGCTTTTTTCCTTAGCGGCTTTCTCTCTTCTTGCAGCGATTACCGCCTCCCGCGGGCTCTGTGCCCTCTCTTCTTCACGCTGTTGGATAAGGGTCTTCTTTCCATCTAATAAAGATTTCTTTCCATCCAACAAAGTTTTTCTGCCGTCCACCAATCTCCGCCGCGATTCAATCAGGCGACCCGCTCGGCCGGCTGCTTCCTCACCAGATTTCGATAGAAGGTGTTCATCAAGGTTCATAGCCGTTTTGCGGGCCTGGACCGGCCCTAGATATTGCTGTCTTTACCATAAATTATATACCAAAGGTCGAGGAAAAGCAAAAACTATAAGGACCGGCCGTAACGGCCAGTCCTTATCGACATCTCAAGATAATTAATACCTCAATCCGGGAAACGTCTCGCCTATATCTCTTTAAAATAATTCCAGTTATCTTGGGCCTTAACTTTTATCGTCTTCAGTCCAGTCTGGTTATAATAATGATAGAAGACGTGCGGACTGTCAGGCGGGGGCAGGTGATCCTGATTAGTGATCGTCTGAGTATAGCCGTCACCCCAATCGATCGTCACGCTCTTAAGTGGCTGCTGCTCAGTATCCACGGTAGTATTGAACTCCAAGCGATAGATTCCTTTCTGCTTAACATCATAAGAGGCGGTCGATCCCAGCTCCAGCTGATTATCATTGAAGAAAAGCTTAAGGTTCTCGACTTTAGGCAATATATAACAATAAGCATCTAGTGGCATCCTCACCCCGTTGAGGCAGGCCGATGGTGCGTCCGCTCTACCACTGGTATAGTTATAATTAATTGAATCATCTTTTGTATAGGTCGTCCCGTCCCGTTTCAAGCCATTAATGCCGGTCAGGAAGATATTCTTTAATATTGTTTTGGCACTGATACTAAGCCAATTCGTATTAAATAATGGTTCGCAAATCCCATTCCCGACACCACAAGTAGCAGTATCTAAAGCCGCATCAGTCGTTGATGTCGCTAGACAAAAGAGGCTAGAAGAAGCAGAACAAGTGCCCACCAACTTACAGTTGCCTCCTGTTCCGTTAGTACAGCCATAGGGCCGTCCAGCAAGAGGTTCTGTCGTAATATCGCCCAGGGTGATAACGCTGCTACCGTTATTAACGTTGACAATCAAGCCGCCAAATGGTGCGCTGACCATATCCTGTTTGTAATAATCCTTGAAGAGTGACGAGCCCAAGTTATAAGTGGAAAGAGTACTCACTCTGTCCACCCAAGCGGCATTAACGCCGCTCGGATTAACGGCTTGCACCAGCTGATTACAGGTGAAGTGGAAATATTTAACATTGTCGCCGACTACTGGCCAAGTACCCGGGATTATCTTGAGGTCGCCGACCGTGGTAAATACTGAACTATAATCGCGGATCTTCAAATTGGGGTTAGGGTCGGGGTTGGAGGGTTCCGGTTGATAGCCGGACACGGCCGAACCAGCTTCATAACCTTCAAAGCCATTAAATACTGCGTAACCAGTAGAGTATGTATAATTTTGACAAATCTCCCAATTACCAAGACTAGCGGAATTACCGTTGTTGGCATTCGGATTATCAATCATCGAAGTCCCATTGCGGTCTACTAACAGATTGACTTTCGGTACACACAGAAAATTCCGGTGCAATTTATAATCCCATGCATCGCCTGTTTTCTTCTCCGACACCCAAATATTATAATCAACCGGACAGCCAAAATTTTGATCAAAAATATTAGAATTTAGCTGACGACAACGGGTCGGATGGTTATCATCAGGATCCTCTTCTAGGTGATAGCCTAACCAATACCCCCTCCGCCTCTCTACCAGATCAAAATCGCCGCTCACTTGTGTGCAATAATTTAGAGGGAAATTCCCGTTATATCCCAGCTTGGATATCGCTGGCAGGGGAATGTTATCCATCGGATACCAGAGCAGGCAAACATCCTTATTAAGAGGATCTTTTTCCAGACAATATCCGTTCAAACCGTTAGAGACGACGTTCTCATTCTTGCTAAGACAGCCCAGGCTATCAGTCGTCGGGTAAAGCCGGCACTCCGGAACCGAATAGGTACTACTCGCGGTCTTAAGGACCGGCTGAACACTCACATCATCAAAATACACATCGCCGGCCGCGCCTGCCTTCAATCTTATCGTCACTTCTTTCTTGCCGGGACTGATCGTAAAACGCCGAACTTTCCTTTCCCAACCAGTTTCCGCTTTCTCCTCGATCCTTTCGATTATATTGTCATACCTGATCTCGATAATACCGGAAGACCCACCGCTACCTTTGGTATTTAAAAGATAATTGATAAAGTATTCATCAGTCGCGACGGAGCTAACGGAAAAGGACCCCGGGAATTCGTAGTGGTTTTCCTTCTTTACCTCGAGATAGCCTTTGCCGTCGGCCGGATAATCGGTAGGCGCATCATCTGGATTGCCGATTATACAATAATAACCATTAGGATCGCAATAAGATTCTCTATCGAAATCACCTATAAGCTCTTCTATGCTCTTGCCGGCCAGGGACATATTACTCAAATTGAACCGATTTATCAGTGTGTAACCGGTGGCATTTTGATTGGCTTGCGGGACAAAATTCTGGCTTGATCCTAAATTAATGAAATTAGCGCACTCACCCTTATCGTCAAGGCGATCGCATTCAGCAAAGGCATAACAGGTTTTCTTCTTAGTAAAAGGATCTTGGACATAGCTGATACAATCCAACCATTTACCACAGACGCGATCCGGACGAACTTTAATTAACTGATTAGCGGCGCAACCGGAAGAACCGACGACGCAATTCTGCGGCGGCTGCCGATCGGCTGTCTGGTAAGGATCCCAGGCGCTCGTCAGGTCGGCCAGTCCACTGGCACCGCTTACACTACGCTCGTTAAACAGTACACAACCGTTATTGAAATCAACTAGGCCGTTACAACTTTGCTTATCCAAACCTTTTTGGAGCTGATAACCGATGAGCAGCTCTTTTACCTCAATAGACTTCAGGGTGTCCGCTCCGCTAACTAGCGCAAAATCATTATGTAAAGAATTAAAGATGAGCGGCTGATTGCTGGCGGTGACGGCCAGATTCGTCACACCACCTCCTAGTTTATTATTAAGGAGGAGCGGCTTAACGGAATTTTGGAAATTGAGACCGACGGTGCCGGTCGGGAGGCCAGAAGACGCCGGTTTATAAGACAGGCTATAGATCGTGTTGGGTCTGACCCTAATAAACTGCTCGGTTGAAGTAGCGGTTACGCCTGACCACCCGGACATCGAGTTTTTCCCCCAGCCTTCCTGGCGATCATTGCTCCCGTCTTGATCATTAGTAGTAACATAAGTCGGATTAAGCACTAAATTAGAGGCAGCCCGACTGACCGGATCAATGTATTCAGTACAACTGGAAGCGCCTACCTCACAGAGAGCGGCCTGCTGGTCTGGAACAGGGATCTGATTATTAGCGCCGCCGTAACCGAAAGTCTTTTCATAAGTGAAGGAACAGGGATAATCATTCTTATCTTCGATACATTTGCGGCTGTTAGCGCAATCTCCATCGGAGAGACAGGTTGGGCCGTTCTGCTCTAAAGATCCAGAAACACTTCCGTCATTGTTAAGGTCGCAACGTTTAACCGGAATACGGTACCAGTTCTTGCCCGGAACGGTCACATCGCTTGACGCTCGATAGATACAGGTCCCCGCTCCGGGATCTTTAAAGTAACTAGTCTCGCCATTATCGCTATTTTTCCAAGCTTCACAACCCGCGCTATCTGAGCCACAAAGGGTCTGGGCATACTGATCAGGGTTATTTTTCTTGAAGGTGTCTACCCAGCCAATCAAACTCGCTCCTCCCTGCCCCTGGCCGAGGCGGCTGCAGCCTTGGTCGGAAGCTCCGCACAGTTTCGATGAATTAAAGACGGCATAAATCGCGCTGTCTCCCGGAACCAGCAGACAATCGGGATCGCTGGTCAAACACGTAGAAGTGGCTATTCCTTCATACCAATAACCAGGCCCATAAGGAGTATAGTCCTGAGTATCAATCATCTGTTCACAGCCAACGGCTGAGTCTGAGCAGAGTCCGGAAAAACGATGCAGGTTATGTTTGAGCCCGCTAGGATCCGTATACTGGGCGCAACCGAGATTATACTCGGCGCCCTGGTAATTATTTAAGCTATCGTAATAACATATACTGGGCACAAGGCTGGAATTGCGGATCAGATAATAACGATCGGTAATCTCAGACAGCCGGAAGTCATCAAGGTAGAAGTCCCCGTTGGCCGTCAAACCAATTATCTCATTCAGACCAACAGCATGATCAAGATTATCAAGGTTGGCTTGATAAATATTCCACTCGTTTCCGCCTTTTACCGTTACTGGCGCGGCGGCGTTGAAATCGCTTCGCTCGCCGGTGTCGGGATTTAAGAAAAATATCTTAATAGCGCTGTTAGAGGAGGCCCGGGCTAGGAACCGAACGGTATAAGCCGAGCCCTGCCGAACAAGACCGTAGACCTTGAGTTGGGCCGCCAAATTATCATCGGCCAGCAAACTCTCGATCAGGGGACGACGGGAAACGGTAGTGTTAATTAACTGACCACAGGAGATGCCATTATTATATTGGAGCGAATGACCATTATTGCTGTTAGCCACCGTACTCAAGCTGATTCCTCCGGAGCAGTTCGAAGTCCACCCTCCTAGCCCATTTTCGAAATCATCAGCGACCGCCAGTCTAATATTAGCACCGCGCGATCCGTTATACTCGCGACAACCGTTTTCTACCGCTTGGCAGGTCTGGCCCTCGCCGGGGATAGCCTGGTAGATACACGCGCCACGGGCATTATCCCAGATACCACCGTTAAGACAGACATTACAGGATGAGGAGGCGCCATCCCAATGCTTATCCGCGTCGACACATTGGCTCTGGGTCAGGCCTTTATCAACATTCTTTTCCGTCATTCGATAAGCATGACAATTATCAGAACAGGTAATCGTCCGGCTGGCCAGATGATAAGCGACCTGACCGGCAGAATTATAGTATTCGCGGCAATCTGGATTATAACCGGAATCCGTTACCGGTAATTTATATATGGCGGCGCTACACAGAGTGCTGTCATTCGAGGTCACAGCAGGCAAGTTGGTGGCATTTTTCTTGAGAGTGAATGAACGAAGTTGATAACCGCTGCCTGTGCCCTCCCAACTGTAAAAAGTGGCGCAATCGCTCGCAGACGGCTTAACGCATTGCTTGAGGGTGCTGTAGTACTCCTTCTGTTCCCCGCCCTGGATCAAGTTATCAAGATTAGTAAATTCGCTACAACCGGCGGCGGCGGCGCTACAGACAGTAGCCGTATTCGGAATAAGATTATCAGCGCTGGGCGAGGAGAAATAACTGCCTCTCGCGATGTAAACATCATAACCGAGACATGCACCGGAACAGTAATCGTTGCTAGTTACCTGCGCCGGAACGCTAAATCCGTCTAATACAGAAGCGTAAGATTCGCAGCCGACCTCCGACTTATTGCACTTGCGAGCAAAGTTGGCACAAACAGCCGGGGCGTCGGTCTTCAAACGGTAATCGGCGTTTGCGGCATCGATATAGCAGGTCTGTTCCAGATAAGGGGGAAGGAGCTTTTCATATACCTTATAAGAACCATAAGGGCTGTAACCAGTATCCCAATTGCTCATTTCAAATTTAATGTTCTTGACATAGAAAACTGCCTGCCCAGCGGTGCTCTGACCAGTTATATAAAACTCCGCCGTATTGTAAGCGACTGTCGCGGGACGGGTGACTGAAAGACGTTGCCAGTTATTCTTAACTGTCATCGACTTAACATATCCCTCCGAAACATTAGCTCCGGCCACTAGGCGGACACTATCTCCAGTCTTTAAGTAGACATCAGCACTAACCGTATAGGCTTGCCCCGGAATCGTCTGAAAATTGACAGGCAAGAGAGAATCTACCCCGGAGGAATATACTCCTCCAGCCGGACCATTCGTCGTCAATTTTATCGCCTTACCAGCCAAACCGCCCGGTTCTTCGGCTGCACTCACGATGACTCCTTGGCTACTATTAAGTGGCCAATCATTAAGACGGCCGGAAGCGGCCGAGTCACCAACTTGATCATTTTCAAAATTTGCATTCATCACCAGATTCGAGCCCCAGGTAGGTTTGACGCGCAATAATCCAGTACATCCTTCGTTGCGGCTATCACAACCGCTCAAATTATTGTTGAAATAGGCGCTAGCTACATTGCTCCAGGAAACCTTTCCCGTCGCGGCCGCATAAGATCCGGTGAGAGCATACTGGCGACAGCCGGAATTTTCCGGATTACAACTACTATAGTCTAGGGTGTTCTGTAAATAAGCGACGGTCGCGCCAACCGAAGAAGTAAAGGACTGACAGGTGTTGTTGATCGGCTGGCAGGAATCGGATCCGAAATTCCAGGTCCTTTTCTCTTCATTACAATATCCGTAAGCTTCACAGCTTCCGTCCACCCGCTCTTTGATACAGGTCTGGTTGTCGGCGCAATAGTTTCCCGCCCGGACAATATTAATCTCGCTTGGCGTCCCCGTAGCATTGGACTCACCCGGTGTCCCCGGGATTATAGTCTTACTGAGAATTTGCCCACCTATACCCTCCTGACGGCAATAATTAAGAGGCGCTTTGAGAACCCAGTTGGGGTCAACCAGGCCTTCGCACCAGTTCTGGTCCCGCTGATCAAATTCCGTGCTGAAATCATTATACCGGTCCGTCTTGTCGAAACAAGAAACGAGATCCTTCAGGGTCGCCTTCTTGGGCGGGTTGACGGCCACGATCTTCTGGATCGCTAATTCCCAGCCGGCCGGCACGATACGATACTTCCGGAGAATTGAAATATTCCGCAAAGAATAAGTGGAAGGATTGTTTTCGTTCGTCAGCTGCCACTCGCCGTGCAAATAACCGCCCTCCAACGCTTCAGCGACAGTCTTCTTCTCGCTGATTGCCTGCATAAACTGATTATCAATCACGCAGTTATCGGGACCGGGGTTTTTAGCATCAGGACAAATTACCAGCGAAGATAGGATATTATAGTCAGCCCGAACGCCAAAATCTGGCTGCAGTAGCTTAGTCGTCGCCTCCTTGAGCGATGAGACACCATAATAGGCGCTCGGATCACTCTGAGGATTTCTGAGGCCGGCCAGGGCACCGCCAGAGCTGCCCCGCTTTGTCTTATCGGACAAACTGCGCATCAATTCATTAAAGGCGGATATGGCGTATTGATTTATAAAAACGTTAGCGGCATCCACAAAAGCGTCGCCCGTGATCGTGCCGATATTTGTCTCCTGGGATCTTTTCGCGCTTTCCAATTCCCGGGCCGCCGTGCCGGGGGGAGCGGCGGAATCGCCGGCGATATTACGAACGTCTAGCCAGCCGCCACCGGTTTCAAAGAGAAGTTTTTCCGTAGCTAACCTTTCCCCTTTCGCATTGGACATATCGGCCTGAGCTGATACATATATACCCAGGTCATTAGCCCGCGGATCGAAAAATGCCGAAAAATGCCGAAGGTATTCATTGCCAGTCAGACCGGTACCGCCCAGTCCCGCCGCTCTCATCAACGAATCGGTCGACCAATTCCTCACAATTTCTGACAAAGTACAATTGGGACCCTGCGGTCGACTTTGTTGCACTAATCCCAAACCGATCTTGAGCTTGGCCGATAACGACGACGGCGCGCAGACATTGAATGAGGGAGTAGCGTTTATCGT
>Ga0265297_10012062_pt1 | contig 10455 bp, 8 predicted proteins | sample Munlanlwell13791_FD_192502 | JGI IMG/M metagenome (GOLD analysis project Ga0265297, IMG submission 192502) | Leachate microbial communities from a municipal landfill in Southern Ontario, Canada - Leachate well 137-91 | ecosystem: Engineered > Solid waste > Landfill > Unclassified | place...
CAGCTCTCTCATAATGCTTTGAGCAAAAAAACCAACAACGCTCTGATAATTAGGCTCTATATTGCTTTCCAGAATAGTCGTATGGTGAATCTTTTCTTCAACTACATGCCTAAAAACTATCTCCCGCTGTTCCTGCTCATTAAACTGTTTCACTTTTATTTTCGCATGCTTAAATCCTGAAACATTTAGATCTGATAAATTCTTATATTCCCTTTGAATCCTCGGTGTCAAAATTGGAAGCTCAATATCTAACTTGCGAATATCTTTCTTTGGATTGTCATGATCAATTTCAATAACTGTTGGCGTAACCGCTTTTGTCGTGCTATCCATCTTTCGCTTTTCTAACTCAACGCCTTCCGCTTTAATTGACTCAACAAAATCCATAAATGCTGGTGTGCCGACAACGCTTACATATTCTTGCACATCTTCCCGGCCAAAAAACATTCGCCTTAACCCTCGACCAAGCGTTTGTTCAGGTAAAATGTTTGACGCCGCAACATACGCCCTTAATCCTACAATCGTAGTTACATTTTTAACATCCCAACCTTCTTTAAGCATTAAAACTGAAACAATTACCTGAAAATGACTTTCCAAACTATCAATCTCATTAGCTTGTTTTCTTAACCGATCTAATTCTTCTTTAGCTTTTCCAGTTACCTTTTCCGATAAATCACCACTTTTATTCGTATGAATCGTTAAAACTCTACCATTTAAAGCAGAATAATTCTTTTCTAAATATGCCTGCACCTCATCACAGTTTTTTGTATCATCCGTCATAATAAACAAAATAGCTTTCTTTCCGGTCGGCTCAAGCTCCTTAGAAGTCTTTTTCCATTCTTCAATACCAAGATTGATATAATCTTCGTATTTCTCAGTGAATATCGCACTTTGTTTTTCCTGTAATTTGGCCCGGCTTGCCTGATCTGGAAGCACAGGGGTCTTAACAACACCCTGATGGATTGCCTCAACAAGCGGATAATCAGAAATAGTTTGCACAAAGATTGATCCATTATCATGTTTAGGCGTTGCCGTACAGTCTATCTGTAAAGAAATCTTTTTGCCTTTTTGCACCATTTTATTATTTATGTCCTGGATTGACTTAAACCATGCCATCTTGGGATCGTGAATATGATGAGCTTCATCATTAAAGACAACAATTTCATCTAAATCTCTTACAATATTACTAAGCTCAACCAAAGACTCATTTGTTCTTGAAACAGGCTTTTCTCCTAAGAAATAATCCGTTAAATCCCCATCACTGAAAGATGAATCCTTAATATCGCTTTCATAAACACGGTGAATATTGGTAAGAAAGATATTTCCGGTAGGAGAAATTGCGGTCAAATCGTCTTGTAAATGTAATGTTATCTGAAAATCATCTTGCCAGTTTCTGCCTTCATATCCGTTATCCGGTAAAATGGGGTCTTGATAGAATATTTTCAACCCGTCAAAATCGGATTTTATTCGCTCAAGCACGATAATATTTGGAGTAATTAAAAGAAAATTGCGGGAAAGCTCTGAATCCGACTCATAGAGTTTATGAAAATACGACCATGCAAGGAGCAGGCTTATTACCTTTGTTTTACCGCTTCCGGTTGCCATCTTAATCACCAACCGAAGCCAGTCCTCATCAAACATATTGGGGCTTACGCGCCCCAAAGAATCAAACGGCAGAAGGTCATATTTGTTTCTTATCCCAGCAACATCATATAACCAAATGATAGTTTCAACTGCCTCGCGCTGAGCGAAATAATACTGGAACGAAAACGCATTGCCGTCCGCCCCATAAGCAAGATGTTCTTCTTTGAACCACCAATTCAAAAGAACTTTTGATGTCGCGCGTGCTCCCTCGTAATTCTTGGCTCTCCACTCCCTAACCCGTTTCCTTAACTCAGGCACAAACGGCGGAAGCAGCTTTTCATACCCCTGCTCACGCAACGCCTCATCTGCCGGAAACCAACGAATCTCCGGCTCCAAAATAGCAAACTTATCTTTAGGGAAATTTTTATGAAGTGCCATTATGGAATATTAACCTCAATAACTCTTGTCGTATCATTACCAAAAATATCAACTACCTTAATGGCAATCTTACGGCGTCCTTTTGAAACCTCTTTTTCGGCTGAAACAAGCTCAAGTTTTCTATCTTTTTTCATCCTAAATGACTGCCACTCATTTTCAAAAATATATCCACCAGTCCATTCTTCTTTTTCTTCCTGCGTCTTAGGATCAACCAAATGGATAATTTCTTTTCTACTCTCCATATTAAAATCAACCGACCAGTAATCTACCCAATCCGTCCATTTTTTAGTTAAAATTTCTTTAGTTACAACTGCTGACTTTTTGTCTTTAGACAACTTTATGATTTGTCCATTTTCAATAACAATCTTATTTGAACCATCTTTGAGAGAGTTTTCTGCTTCTTCAACGCTGTCCTGATTATAAAAAACACTAAAATCACATAATTCAACCGCAATCGTTTTATAATTTGCACGCCCTTTTATGATTGGCTTAACTTCTATATAAGCAACATCATAGAATTTCACATGCCCCCTTTCAACGGCGCGACGATCAAACACCTCCCGAGGAATCACTTTAAACTGCACATCGACGCCCTGACGGCTAAGCTCTGCAAAATCAATACCCATCTCATAATCAAAACCTAAAACATCAAATTTTGTAATTCCTTTTTCCCGAGCTTCCTTTATCGCCTTGTCAACAAAAACAGATGATACCGGCGTATTGACAGGACCAATCGCAACAAGCCTGTCGCGTTTCTTACCCACAAATGAATTGTAAGAATCCACAGCTTGAGCACTGTAGGCAGAAAGAATCAGTTCAATAAACTGCTTTTCTTTGTTTTCCAGAATTTGCTGTTTTTCCTGCTCCCGAATATCAACATCCACATTGATATAATGTTCTCGCTCATACCGACCGAGGTTAAGTATCTCAAATGCCCTGAAATTCTTACCCTCTTTTTTCATCTCCCCCTGAACCTGAATAAGACGCTTACGAGATGTGTGAACCGCAAACCGTCCGATATCAGAACCAATCCATTTACGCCCTAACTTTTCAGCCACCGCCAAGGTCGTACCAGAACCACAAAAGAAATCAGCTACAAGATCGCCTTCGTTTGAAGACTCCAAAACTATTCTCTCAATTACGGATTCCGGCTTCTGAGTTGGATAGTTTACGGCTTCCCTGCTTGCTGCTTGTAGTCCAGATACACCTTTGTCAATCCAAAGACTTTGGAGAGGAGTGCCCTTTACTTCATCAATATAGTATTTATAATGAACAGCGTTGTTTTTAGAAATATAAATAAGATTTTTTTTCAACGAATCATTAATTCTATCTTGCCCCCATCTCCAATGACAACCTGTCGGTGGTGCAATAACTTTATCACCAAATTTTCGAGAATCACCTTGACCTGAAGCTGTCAGCGTAACTAATCTGTATTTTCTACCATCTCCATCATCTTTATTAAAAAATTTATCGAGATAATCTTGTTCAGATGGAGTGTATTGGACATTAAAATTATACTCACTGCTTTTTGTATAAAAGAAAATAGTATCGTGAATATTTGCCAGCTTTTTGTCTAAATGCCCATGAGGATTACTTCTTTTCCATATAATTTCATTCTGAAAATAATTCTTACCAAAAACCTCATCTAATATTAAACGAATATTCGAGTTAACCTTATAGTCACAATGAACATAAATACTACCATCATCCGCTAAAAGTCCGTGCATGAGCTTTAACCGCTCATAAATCATAGCAATAAAACTATCCGCCCCTTTGCCCCAAGTATCTCGATAAGCAATTTCTTCTATGACCGATGGCTCTTTGGTAAACGACTCATCCCCGATTTCAACCTCCATTGAAAAATCCGCTCCAACATCAAACGGCGGATCAATATAGATGAGTTTTAAACCACCCTGTTTTTCAATTTCTCGCCTCATTGGCCCATTCTTTAAAGACGATAAAATCAGCTTGTTATCGCCCCAAATGAGCTTATTGGTCCACCCTTTAATTTGCCTACCGGATGTATCAAAAAGATCATACTGCTTTTCCTTTGCAATTCGCTCCCCTCTGGGCTCATCAATTTGTTCAATGGTCTGAAAGGGCAAAACCAAATTGCAGACTTCCTGCGTCTTGCCATTCCACGCAAGCTCAACTTCCCGGTCATCGGCAAATAAAAGAAACCTGTATTTATCCGGTAGGGGTTTACCTTCCTGAAGAAACTTTATCGCATCTCTTTTTTCATTATCCGTTAAACGCATTTTTTACTCCTAAAAACAAAAACCTCGCTATGGTTGATCAGGGCTTCAATTATTTTCTACCTACCAATTCATCAATACTAATTTTAAAAGCGTCTGCTATCTTTATCATTGTCTGGATAGTTGGCTTTGTAGCAGCTCCTTGTTCAATCTTAGTAATTGTATTATAAGAAAGGCCGGCTTTCTCAGCTAGTTTTTGCTGAGACCAACCAGCCTTATTTCTTAGTTCTCTTAATCTTTTTGCTATCATTTTAACTTGACAATATAGTATAATTATACTACTATAAGCTCAATGGTTAACTTTCACTACGATTAAGCTGTATTCTACCACTAAAAACGCTCTTTTCAAACCAATTTCCATCCCTTGAAAGGAATAATATGGAGAGATATTTTAGATTCTACGAAGAAAGAATTGCGACGGGGATAATTATATCTTTAATTCTATTTGTTATATTCCTTGTAATTGAATTGCTCAAGTAGATATCCCTTCTTCATTCTCTTCTATGCTTTGGCCTAAAAGGATAGGTCAGGCAAAATTTTGCCCGCACCAAAATTTTGCCAGTAGGCTTTAAAGTGTTGGCCGCAAGAGGCACAGCAATGCCGCGTTTGAGTATATTTTAGGAAGTAATAGCGGCATAGCGGCCGAACCCTTATAAACTTTCGTTTTTTCTTATAATAACTGCTTAGTGAGGACGCTGGATGCTGCAGCCGCCCCCACCCGGCTGCAGCATCCAGCTGCGCCGCACACGCATTACATTAGCAAGAAGGCCGCCGGCCCAGGCGGCCGCCAAGTGACCCCGAGCCCCAGCGAGGGGAAACGGTGCACGGGAGATGTGGGAGCGCCGACAGGCGCGGTGGATTAAACAAAGATCGTTCGAACAGTATCAAAGAACCACCGAAATATTTTGTACTCAGTTTTTCACTTAACTACTAAAATATATTATAATAGATCGTTCCATCTTTTGAGTGAGTTAATCCTCTTGAAGTTTAGATACTTATAAAACTATAAATACATTAAAGGTGCATACATGGAGAACTTTAGAACGTTTAGAATTATTTCCGTTGGTGTTTTATTTTTTACCCAGCTTGCCTTTGCCCAAGATTTTTATGATTTAAAATCAGAAGTTTATTCTAAGATTAGAGATAAGAATTGCATCGCTACAGGTTCGCTCGATCAATGCGTCTGTCCAGAAGCAAAAGCTATGAAAGAATACATAGAGATACTTTATAAAGTTGGTGTATCTAAGGACGAGATTTTTTTAAAAGTGGCGAAGGAATTTCCAGAGAGCGTAATCACGGATGAACAAATAAGGACAAAAGTTGAAAAGAAACTGGTCGAAGAATCGCTCAGTAAGCGTCAATAGTGAAGGATGGATTCAGGTGCTTTTAATCTCGGCTAAGTTTTCTAAGACATAAGGAATAGCTATCCATATTTTTAAGATTAACAATAAGGACAAGTTAGTTTAATAATTTAATTGTTTTGTATACGACATCGGTCGGCCTTACTACCGAATGAGGATAATAAGTTTATGATTACTTGTGTCCAAAAAGTGCCCATCTAAGTGAAAGCAATTTGAGAAAACTGTATAATTACTGTATGCCAAAGCAGTTGCGTAGTCATAACATCCTGAATATAATGACATTGGGGAAGGGCGGGCTTAATTCTCCCTGCCTCTCCGTTGTTTTTTAAGCCCAGATTTACAGTTTTGCCTTGGGCAGATTCAGCCATTCTTGGCGGGAAAAGATTTACAAATTAAAGAGGGGATATGGGTTACTCCTGGGTACTTCTTCCTGTAGGAATAGGGATGATTATTTACGCGTTATATCACTTGATAATTTACGGCAGTAAACAGGCAATAAGCCAAGAACAGTTGCAGCCAAAATTACCTCAACCACAGTTTGTCCTCCTGGGTGACTCTGAATCAAAAGAAGCCTGGTCACCCAAAAGCATTATAAAGGAATTTAATCTTACGAAACAAAGCATTACCGATATAAGCCAGCCTCAGATACAACCAGAAAAAACGGAAGGCCTCAAAAGCTATTTTAGTTATCTTATTAAAGCCTGGAAGCTGACATTACAGGAAAAGGAGATTATTACTTTCGCCTTTCTTCAATTAGCTTCTATCGCGATAGGTTATTATCTTTGGGTGCAGATGTTACGTTGGATTCCTCCGGAGGTATGGAGAAGCGCTGAACATTCACGCCATGCATCCTGGCCGGATTTGATTCTTTTATTATGGTCTTTCGTTTGCGTGGGGGTAGCTGCTTTACCTTTGAGTATTTTCTCCGCATGTATCGGCGTAGTGTATTTTTTACGCAGGCAGGGTTATCCTTCAACAATAGCCGCTTGCTTGAAGATTGTTTTGACTCAAGTATGGCCATTGTGGATTTTTCAATGGATGGATGGGTGGATTACCGTTAATCAGATTCTGGAGCGGCTTCCTAAAAAGAACAACCGCAAAACTCCTGCCAGTAGAATATTGAGTGAAGCGCTTTATTTTGCCTGGAAATTGGGCACCATTGGAATCATGCCTGCCGTAATTACCGGCAGGGGATTAGTGGAGTCTTGCCGGGGCTCAATTTCGGTTGTTAAAACCAAATTTATCGATGCCGCTAAACTGCGGATGGGATACTCTTTCTTATGCTGGATTGTTGGCATTAGCGCGTATATAGGAACAATCCTCCTTTTTACTTACGGTCATTTTATCCCCCCTCATGCTGAAATTTATGGTTTTATTTATACGTTTTATTTCTGGGCAGGGGTTCCATTGTTAGTGGCGGCTGCTTTAATTGGACTATTCTTGAGGCCGGCATATATTATCGGATCCTGTGAACTCTACGCTCAGTATTTAACCGAGAATAATAAAACTATTATCCTGCCCCAGCCTCCTTCTAAGGGTATTTCCGCCTTTGTTTTCTTTGTAATTTTATGTGCATTAGTGGCAATTGTTTTTCTATATCGCGGGCCATTAGGTATTAATGCCGCATTGTCTGTGCCTTATAAATAGCTATGAGAAAAATTATTTTATTTTCAGCGGGGTTATTTTTAATCTTTTTGCAATGCGTGTATGCATTAGACAAAGACAAAAAGGTTGATTTTGATGGAGAGGCGTACTATTTAGCTTTTTCTGATAAAATTCCATCAGGTGGTTATTTGAATCAGTACGTAAGGGAGGGGGAAGATCTAAATAATTGCAAGAAACTTATCGGTGTTTATCACTTTCCTAACCTTAGCGGCCCAAAACAGGCAGTGATTAATTTGAGCGCCGTGATCGCGAAAGGCGATAACCAAGAAAAATATAAGATAATTACGGGAGATAAAGGCGAGGAAGCATTAATTGACTATTTTACATGGGCAGAGAAAGAGCCCTTAATCGCGGAATTTAATATTTTCCGCTATGTTAAGCGTAAGGATAAGCAGGGGGTAATTGCGTTTCAGTTTTGTTTTAGAAATTATGGGCCGTTAACCGCAGAATATAACAATGCCTTTAATAAAAATAGGCTAAGATGGATTGAGCTAATGGAAGGCGCTGAAATACCCGGTTTACTTGAATATTCCTATAAAACAGGAAATTAACCTTTGATTTAAACATGCGGATACTCAGGAGATTGGCAAAAAGAAAATGAAGAAGGCTTGTTTTTTGGTTATTTGTTTATTTGTCTTATCCGGTGTTTCTTTTGCTTTGACTCTTGATGACAATGGTTATACCTGGAACGTCGCAAGTTATGAAGAGAAGGTAGCTGCTTGTAAAGAATTATCAAAAACAAACGGGAAGGATTACTTTTACTGGATTGACATGCTCAATGCTTTTTACAGTATTGACAATTGGAACATTCTATCAACAAAAATTAAAGAAGTAGCAGCTCAGATACCATTGTCTGAATAGTCCAGGCAAATCCAGATAAAACTAAAGAATTGAATTAGATAAATTATACCGAACAATTCGCCCGCGATGATAAAAAGGATATTAGCAGCTGTTTTTTGGCAGAAAAAACCCGTTCATCTGATCCTTCACGTTACTCATAGGTGTAATTTAAGGTGCAAAACCTGTTTTGTTGATTTTGAGAAAACAGAACAGGGTGAGCTTACCTTGGCAAAGATAGAAGAAATAGCCTCCTATCTTAATAAGCTGATATGGCTTAATATAGGCGGAGGGGAACCGTTTTTAAGGCAAGACCTTCCTCGGATATGCGCGGCCTTTGATACCAAATCACTGTCAATTCCCACAAACGGATTTGATCCCCACTTGATAAAGGAGATGGTTAAAGAGATAAAGGCAAGGATAAAAGCTGAGCTAACCATTGCTTTATCTATAGACGGCTTCGAGAATACAAACGATGCAATAAGGGAACGCGGTTCTTTTAAGAAGGCGATTAAGACCCTGGAATCGTTAAAGACCGTAAAGGGTATACATATTAAATTGAATACCGTCTTATGTGAAAGAAATTACAATGAGCTTATAGAATTCATGAAATTTATCCGGAAATTTGACCTGGATTTCCATTCTATTATATTCCGGCGCGGATCCAAGAACGCCGCGCATTCTTTTGAGAGGCCTGCTTATGAAAAATTATGCAGGATAAAAGGCGATATTTTTGGAATATGGGATACTTATGATTATGGAGTTAAGAATATAAAGAAGGAAATACTGAAAGAATACCAGAGGTTGATGTATGAAGCAAGCCTTCAGGTTATAAAAGAAAACAGGCAGATACCGGATTGCCTGGCGAATAAATTCCATCTTGTCATTTGGCCAAACGGTGATACTTCCTGCTGTGAGACGCTCAAACCATTCGGCAATATTTGCGACGAAAAGATAAGCTTGTTGTTAAAATCAAATAACGCCAAGGCCCAGCGTAATTTTATTAAGGCAAAAAGATGTTATTGCCATCATAACTGTAATCTTGTCGATAATTTCTTCTTAAATCCTCTTCAATACCCAAGATTATTAAGCGGTGCGTGCAAATGATTAAAGCCAGCGTAATAATCCCCGCATTTAACGCCGAAAGGACAATTTATAAATGCCTTGAGTCGGTATTGAATAACGACTATGGAAGTTTTGAAGTCATCGTTGTTAATGATAACTCAAACGATAATACTCAAGACACAATCAAAGGTTTTGTTGATAATCGGTTGAGGATTTTTACCGAAAAAACCAACTCAGGGCCGGCTTTTGTTAGAAACCGCGGAATAAGGGAATCTATCGGAGAGATATTATTGTTGTTGGATGCCGATTCTTTCGTAGAGAAAGACTGGATAGGCAGGCATGTCAAACTGCATAAAGATATGGATGCCGATATCATAGGAGGCGGTATCGAAGGCGTACATAACACCATATACGGAAAATGTGACGCGATATGTAATTGGTGGACCTCTATACCTTATAGCAGAAACTATTATCTGAAGAAATTGCACCTGCCCACTAATAACATGTCTATAAAAAGAGAGATTTTTAACAAGATAGGTTATTTTGACGAAGGGTTACGTTTTGGCGAAGACGCGGAGTTTTGTTACCGGGCATTGAAGAAGCAGGTCAAGATATACTTTAGATGCGATTTAGTAATATCCCATTATGAGAGGGATAATCTTAACGAATTCCTTGCGCATCAAAGAAGAAAGGGGGAGCAGGTTATCGCAATGCGGAAGAAAAGAAAGCTGGATTTTCACTATTTAATACCGAAATCGCATCTTTTGGCCTATCTATATGCCTTGCCTTTATCTATACTGCTTACGCTTTTTATAACTGCAAAATGGACAAAATACAGGGGTTCAGTTATACTTTATTTTCCTATTATATTTATAGGAAAATTAATGCATGCCAGTGCGATAAAGAATTAGTCCTATTGAGAAGTCAAGTAATTTACTTTTTTAGGTAAGTAAATCTGGTAATTCTTATTAGTTTTTGTTATAACGGTGTTTACTATGCAAATAAAAACAATCGGTAAATTAAGAAGCCTTGCCGCCGCTGTGTTGCTTAAATACGGCATGAGCAGGTATGATGATAACAAGATATCCTCTAGGCTGATTAAAGCGATATTCCGTAAGCTGATGGGCAGCGGTTTATTGATCCATTTAAAACTCGATCTTACGGAGAGATGCAACAGAAGATGCGAATATTGCTATTCTAAAAGAAGGGATATTGAGCCGTCACTGCCTGAGATCAAAAAATTATTTTCGGAA
>Ga0265297_10012063_pt1 | contig 10455 bp, 9 predicted proteins | sample Munlanlwell13791_FD_192502 | JGI IMG/M metagenome (GOLD analysis project Ga0265297, IMG submission 192502) | Leachate microbial communities from a municipal landfill in Southern Ontario, Canada - Leachate well 137-91 | ecosystem: Engineered > Solid waste > Landfill > Unclassified | place...
AACTCTAGGATACCGTCTTTAATTGCGTAGAGTGTATCATCTCGGCCGATTTTTACATTTTGACCGGGTACGAATTTAGTTCCGCGTTGCCGGACTAAGATCATTCCGGTTTTGACTGTTTGTCCACCAAAAATCTTGACTCCTAGCCTTTGAGCCTGTGAGTCACGAGTATTACCGGTTGCTTTTTTAGAAGTTTTCTTTGACATATTTCTACAATAACGATCCAATTATAGTTTAATCATTGACTTTTGTCTAGTTAGCAATGAAAAAAGAAAATCAATTTTCATTTCCAACCAAGATTAAATTTGATTCTGATAAGTTCAAGATCGGTGTTTTAGTCTTTCTTTTGTTTGTTTTATCTTTTGGATTAGGTTATCTAACGGCCTGTTATCAGAAGCAAGAACCCTTAGAACTAATTGAGGGTTTTCAATCTACTGATCGCTGATTTTAGCCCCTCCGTGAAAACGGCGATGTAGATCACGTAAGCGCTTATTAGTAACGTGAGTATAAATTTGAGTAGTCGATATATTTTGGTGTCCCAAAAACTCTTGAACGGTTCTTAAATCTGCTCCTTGATTAAGCAAATCAGTAGCAAAAGAATGCCTTAAAGTATGAGGTGTAGTGCTGGCGGGCAGGCCAACCATTAAGGCATATTTTTTAATAATCTGTTCGATTGAGCGAGCACTTAGGCGTTTACTAGTTTTTTTAGGAGATCTAAAGTTAAGAAAGAGGGGAGAGTCGTGGTCTCCCGGACCAGCCAACCGATCTCGAGATTCTAGATATCGCTTTAACCACCGAACAGATCGTTGAGACAGATAGACTGTTCGAGGATAGCTGCCTTTGCCGACAATGCTCAATTCAATTGCTTCATTTAATTGACTGTCTTTAAACTGTTGACGATCTAAAGCGACTAATTCACTAATTCTCAAACCGGTTGAAAAAAACACTTCCATTATTGTTCGATCCCGGAGGCCAATGAAGGTACTAGTGTTAGGAGCTTGAAGCAACTTAGCCACTTGTTCTAACTTTAGAAAATTAACTTTCTTTTCTTTTTTTTGCTTAGCCAACTCAACTTTTTCCGCCGGGAGAGATTTAATGTCTCGAGCCGCGAAAAAATTAAATAGAGCTCGTAAGGCGATGAGATAATAGTTCTGAGTGGTCTTTTTTAGAGGTTGTTTATTCTGGCCACTGGTGGCACGAGCTAAGAAGACTCGATATTTCCAAATGTGATCAGAATCAATCTGGTGGGGCTTTAGATGCTGTAGGTTATTATCTATTAACCATCGAGTAAATTTTCCCAGAAAGCGATCATAGTTTTCCTGAGTCTTGTTTGACAATCCTTTTTCAACATCAATCCAATCTAAAAAGTCTGGAATGTGCTCAATAATGGTTTTAGAGCTTTCTTGCATATCTTAGTTCGGTTAATCTACATTATGCGAACTTTAATCTTTACTGACAGATTACTTCCCTCGTTCAATTTTGTCAAACAATAAATTCCGAGAAATCTCTCAGCTAGACATTAGAGAAGTTTGGAAGCTTTCTCGAGTCGCTCGAGAGTTTTTTGGGCACCCAAGACATAGGCGACATCAAAGGGACTCGCTGAATTTTCTTTTCCAGTTAGGGCTGCTCGTACTGGCCAGAGAATTGTTCCCCGGTCCCCTATCTCGTCAGCAGCCTGAATAAGGGCTTCATTTATCTTTTCCAGGCTCCAGTCCCTTTTCAGGTTAGAAAGACCCTTAATCGCGCGATTAAGGGCGTTCTTGATCTCTTTTTTATCCTTGTCCTTCCAAATTAACAGTTCTGGCTGATATTTAAGCTCTTTTTTGAAGAAATAATCGACTAGCTCGGGAATTTCAGAAACAACTTTTAATCTTTCCTGATAAAGACCGATAATTTTTTCCAAGTAGCCTAAAGAGACAATTTCTTTGGTCTCTTTAATTTGATACTTTTTGGAGCCATTCGGAACTTCTACTAAATAGTTGTTCTTGATTAGGTAAGGAATACACATCCTTGTCAATACCGGTAGTGATTCTTGTCGGATGTAATATCCATTCATCCAAGTTAGTCTTTTAGAGTCAAAAATGCCTCCTGACCGCTGAACTTTCTCTAAGGTAAATCTATCAATTAATTCCTCTAAAGAATATATTTCTCGGTCAGCTCCTTCATTCCAGCCGAGTAAAATAATAAAGTTCATTAGTGCTTGTGGCAGATAACCCTGATTTCGATAGTCGCTCACAGCAACCACCTCTTCCCTCTTGCTCAATTTTCGACGATTTGGACTTAAAACAAGTGGCAAATGAGCGTACTCAGGTTGAGGCAGATCTAGGGCTTTAGCAATTAAAATCTGCTTAGGGGTATTGGAAATATGATCCGCTCCTCGAATAACGTGACTGATCTTCATCAAAAAGTCATCAATAACCACTGCTAGGTTATAGAGAGGCTCATCTAAGTTCTTGGCAATAATAAAATCACCCAGCTCAGAAGTGTTGAAATCAGTTTTTCCACAAATTTGATCCTTAAAAGAAACTATTTGATCAGTTGGTGTTTTTAATCTAATAACGGCCGGTTCGCCTTTTTTCACTCGTTGACTTGCCTCTTCGGGGTCAATTTGGCGACAGTGACCAGTATAACGAGGCGGCTCTCCGATACTAGCTTGATACTCTTTTTGTGCAGTTAGATCTTCTTTGGTGCAAAAACAATAATAAGCTTTTTCTTCTTTGAGTAGACGCTCGATGTATGGTCGATACAATTCAATTCTTTGGCTTTGGCGATAAGGAGCAAAAGGCCCACCTTTATCGGGACCTTCATCCCAGTTTAAACCTAGCCAAGCCAAGTTCTCTAATATGTCCTTTTCCCATTTTTTCTTCGATCGCTGACGGTCAGTGTCCTCAACTCTAAGGACAAAAGACCCTCGATTTTGACGAGCAAATAAGTAATTAAAGAGAGCGGTGCGGGCAGTGCCAATATGGAGTGGCCCCGTCGGCGACGGAGCGAGTCTTACTCGAGGACGATCAGGCGCTGATAATTCTAATTTCTGATCAATCATTTTAATAATAGATAACTGACTAAATATTCAGCGATGATTCGAGCGGATCGAGGGCGGCTAAATTTACGAGCCGCCTCTCCCCTTCTCTTCATCGCTTCAGGATTGTTAAAAGTATTTTGAACTGACTTTAAGAAAAAGTGAGGAGTAAAGTTATTCTCTTCAATTACCTGTGCTCCATAATCTTGAAAAACATAGGCATTTTTAATTTGATGGTTTGCAGCTGAATTAGCTAAGGGAATAATAATGCTCGGCTTGCCCAGAGCGGCAATTTCGAAAATAGTTCCAGATCCGGCTCGAGCAATGATTAAATCGGCGGCTTGATAAGCATTAATTGTCTCCCACTCTTCAAGAAAAGGATAAGGATGATAGGACCGCCAGAATTTTTGATCAACGGCAATTTTAGCCATTGTCCGAATCTGATCAAAATGCTTCTGACCACAATGATGAATAACCTCAAATTGTTCCAATAATGGTTGGAGAACCTCTAAAACAACGCTATTAATCTGTTGTGCCCCCTGTGAGCCACCGAGAATCAAGATCACTGGTTTGTTAGACAAGATACCTAAAGCCTTGCGACTGACCTCTTTTTCTCCTTCTAAAATATTGGTTCGGATGGGATTACCAACATTAATGTATCGTTTTTGACTATCCTTGGATGACGGGAATGAAGTAAACACTTCAAGAGCCCACCTGGCCCCAAAACGATTTGCTTTACCCATCACCATGTCTGATTCATGAACAAAAAGCGGAATCTGCATCAACAAACTCCAAACTACGGTTGGGAAAGAGCCAAAACCGCCTTTACTAAACACCAGGTCGGGAGAAGTAAAGAAAAGGTAAAAAAAGGATAAAATAAAGCTAGCTGGAATGCGGAAAAAAATATCAACAATATTCCAAATTGAAAAATAACGCCTAATTTTTCCACCCAGAGTGGTCAACATCTTGACCCCTTCTTTCGGAAGATAAGACAGAGCTAAAGCGTCTCGTGGACCAATATAATAATAGACAAATCTATTATCTTGATCAATCTTTTTCATTTGGCGAATGATAGCGACTAACGGAAAGATATGTCCCCCGCTTCCTCCGCCGGTGAAAACAATCTTAAATTTTTTCTTTTTATTTCTTCGACGCATTTAATAAAAATCCTAATCCGATCAACTGAGCGGTTAAGGCTGATCCGCCATAGCTAATAAAAGGTAAAGGCATTCCAGTCAGAGGCATTAAGCCAACATTAGCCGCAATATGAACAAAAGCCTGGGCCACAATCCAAACGGTAACACCAACAATAACCAGCTGGCGAAATTGATCTTTCTGATTCAGAGCCAGGCGGATGCCCAACCATCCTAGTATTACAAAAAGAGTCACTAGAATAACTGCTCCAATAAAACCTGTCTCTTCAGCTATTATAGCAAAGATTGAATCGCTTATGGAGTGGGGTAAGAATCCAAACTTCTGCCGACTCAACCCCAGGCCCAATCCGGCTAAACCACCCGAGCCAATTGCATAAAGCATTTGTTTAAATTGATACCCCGCCGCGAGAGATGATTCTCCAGGATTTAAAAAGGTTTCCAGTCGGGCTAATCGATAATCAGAAAAGCGTGTTAACAACCAAAAAGATAATCCAACCAAGGAAAACAAGAGGCAGATATTTCCAAAAGGCATTCCGACGGCAATATAAATTGAGAAGCCGGTAATTACAATCACTCCTAAAGTGCTTAAGTCCGGCTGCAGAATCAACAAAACTCCAATCGTGAGCATTAATCCGAGGAAGATCAAGAATATCTTTCGGTATTGTTTTTTGTAAGCAAAAGTAGCTGCCAAATGAGCAAAATAAAGAATAAAAGCCACTTTTAGCAACTCTGCTGGTTGAAAGGAAATAGATCCAATTTGTAGCCAACGTCGACTACCACCAAAGACTTGACCAAAGTAAGGGACTAAAAGTAAAACCATCAAAAGTAAATTAGCTCCAAATAGATAAGGAATTGTTTTGCGGAATCGATCAAGCGGTAACATGTAAGCGATAAATCCTAAAATCATTCCTGGTAAAACGCCATGCATCAATTGCTTTTTAAAATAGTAAAAACTATTTCCAAAACGCGTTAGAGCGCTGGGAGCAGAAGTAGTCGTTAAGAAAAAAAGGCCGATCGCCAGAAGAATCAAAGCGATAATAGCCACTCCCCAGCGAATATTATTTTGATCAACGGCTGTTTTGATCATAACGCTGCCCTATTTTTTGAGCCCATTCTCTAAAAGCATCTCCTCGAACTTGATAATTCTTAAAATTGCTAAAACTAGCCGAGGCTGGTGAAAGTAAGCAAGCTTTTTGAGGAGCGGTTAACTGAAAGGCCCACTCGATAGCCTCTTTCATAGTCGTCGTCTCTCTAATTTGGGGAAGGGGTTTCTTATTAAGCTCAGCTTCTTCTTTGATTAAATTAATTATTTGTTTACCCGTAACCGGAAAAGCAATTAAATTTGAAACTCCAGTTTTCAAAATTTCTTGAGCTAATTCTCGAAAATCACTCCCCTTCTCCGAACCACCAACAATTAAAGTATCAACCGGTTCGTCAATTAAACGAAGGGCGGAAATGGTAGCGGCCGGGATGGTGGCGGCTGAATCGTTGTAAAAAGATATATCATGCCATTGACCAACCAATTCGAGTCGGTGAGCAGGCGGTCTAAAAGTTGCCAGCCCTTGTTTAATCTGCTGATTACTGAGCTGATAAATTTTAGCTAAAATAACAGCTGGTATCATATTCAGTTTAATGGCTGGATGAAGACCCGCGACCTCTTTCCAGGTCAGAATTACTTCAATTTGACTATCCTCTGCCGATTGATAAATAAGCTGCTCGGACTCCCAGAAACAAACACTATTAGTCTTAGCTGATTGACTATAGGGTTTCTTAATCGCTTTAGAAAAAGAGGCAGCTTTAGTAACATTTGGATCCAGCTGATTATAAATTAGCAAATCGTCCGCTTCTTGATGAAGAACTAGATTTCCCTTCGCTTGATAGTAAAAATCTAGTCCTGGGAAATAATCAAGATGATCGGGCATTAGATTCAGAAAAATAGCTTGATGGGGACTGATTTTTAGGCCATCTAATTGATGAGATGACATTTCATAGACAAATAAATTCTCTGGGCGATCAGTCATCGACCAATTGTCCAAAGACGGCTGCCCCATGTTACCCACCAGAAAAACTTTCTGCTTCAATTGAAGCAGATGATGGATTAAAGCAGCCGTGGTGCTTTTTCCCTTAGTTCCGGTAATGCCAATAATCTGACGACGTGCTTTTTCTAAAAATATTTCGGTTTGGGAAGTAATTAGTGTTTCTGGACCAACTGTTCCGGCTTCCTTAATCTGGTAAAGAGAAATACCGGGTGATCGAATTACCACTTGATAGTTATTTATTGTCTTTAAGTAGTTCGGTCCAAGTAAAAATTCAACCCTCTTGTCGGTTTGAGAAACCTTTAACCAAAAATCGTTTAAATCATGAAGCTGATTCTGATCAGCTAGAACTAAATTCTTTTCTGGCCAAAAACGACGCAATAAGCGATAAGTCGATTCTCCTTCTCGACCCAGACCCAGAATTAATATTTTTTTATCAATAAATTTTTCAATCACGGTTAAGAATCTTTGGCTTGATGGATTGTCCTAAGCAGAGTTGGCTAATGGTCTGAATTTGATAAGGTTGGGCACTGAAATAAAATTGATGATCTGAACCAGTTTTAACTTTTGTTTCTAAGGTTGGGTTGTCAGCCAGAAAATTCTTTAATTCTCGAACAGTTGCTCGGGCTGGATCAACAATCGTTACCGCCGGTCCAATAATTTCCTGAATTAATTCTCTGATCAAAGGATAATGAGTGCAACCTAGTACCAGTACATCAACTTTAGCTTCAATCAGAGGCTTTAAGTACTCAGTTGTTATTTCACGAGTTCCAGGATGCCCAATCCAGTTTTCTTCAATAATCGGGACCAATAAAGGACATGGCTGAAGATATAATTCGATTGATTGCTGAAGCTCCTTAATTCTCCGTTGATAAATTTGGCTTTTAATCGTTCCGGGAGTGGCAATAACACCAATTCGACCACTTTGAGTTTGCCTGAGAGCCTCTTTAATGCCTGGAGTAATTACATTAAAAATAGGTTGACGAAATTGTGTTTTGACCAAATCAAAAGCCCAAGCTGAAGCTGTGTGACAGGCAATAATTACCACTTCAGCACCATGGTCAAATAACCATCTAATGTTTTCTTCAGACCAGTGCTGAATTAATTCCGCCTGTTTAGTACCATACGGTAGACGGGCAGTATCTCCTAAATAAAGGATCTGATAGCCTGGTAATTGTTGCCAAACTTCTTTTACAACCGTCAATCCACCAAGGCCTGAGTCGAAAAGCCCGATCATCTTAGGCTAATAGTCTAATTGCTACTCCAATTAAAGCCATGACGGCTCCAATAATCCAAAATCGCATCGTTACTTTGTAATGAGGCCATCCTTTAGCTTCAAAGTGATGATGAATCGGAGCCGCTAAAAACAGTTTTCTCTTTTTAAATTTTTTGTAGGAAAGCTGAAGAATCACCGATCCTGATTCTAAAAAAAGTAAAAAGCCAATCACGGGCAGAACAATTAAAGAGTCGGTAAAAAATGTAATGACAGTTAAGGCGGCGCAGAGACCCATAACTCCAGTTTCTCCAAGGTAGAAACGAGCTGGTGGAATATTAAACCACAGAAAAGCTAAGGTTGCTCCAACGACGACTAAACAAAAAGCCGCTAATTGATATTGAAGGTTGAATAGAGAAATGACAGCAAAAGCACTAAAGATAACGGCAAAAGTACCACCGGCCAATCCGTCTAAGCCATCAATAATGCTGCCGCTATAAGTAGCAATCATCGTGATAATGAAGATTGGAATTAGCCACCAACCAACAGAGAGTGCTCCAAAGCCAGGAATACCGATTGTAGTCACCCCGAGTTTAGCGTAAAACCACCAGCCTCCGATTAACCCGATTAAACCAACAATTGCGATTCGCCAAGAAAGCTTTAGTCCCCCGCCGATATATTTCCCCTGACCTCTAATTTGAAGCAAGTCGTCTGCTAAACCGAGCAAAGCAGCCGCCACTAGTGCAAAAAGCGGGAGCCATGTTTGAGAGCGATGAATAAAATTTAATTCTGATAAGAGTCCCCCATTAATTAGACTCAGCAAATAAAAGATAGTAGCGACTAACAAAGGAACCATCCAGACAATGAGACCGCCGACTCGCGGAACTCGGGTTCCCTCTCCTCCGTGAAATTTAGTGAAAACCTTAAGCTTATGACCATCAATACTTTTATCTTTTTCTTTTTTTCGCCAAAGCTGATGCCGATACATAAAATCGGTAAACTTGGGAATAATAGCTAAAGCAAAAACAAAAGAAAAAGCTCCTAGACTAAAAGCTCGAATAACTTGCCAAATAATATATGAATCAACCTCAAAGACCATAATTAAATGAATAAAGATAAGCTTCAGGAATCCATTCGACTACTCTTTTAGTGTCTTCGAATCGATGATCTGAGCCTAGTACAACCACTATTAAATAATTTTCTTCGGTTGGCTTTTGAAAAACTGAAACGAGGCATTCACCGGCCGATGGTAGATAGCCGGTCTTGCTCCCGACTAAATTATTGTATTCTCCCAATAACTGATTATTGTTAACGGCTCGATAATAAAAAGCTCCTGTCCCGTCATATATTGCATAATCATCTGTACCTAAAGCCTGACGAATAATCTCATATTTTGGCTGTTGCCAAAGATGAGCAACCATTTCAGTGATCTCACTGGCGGTTGAATAATTGTCGACTCGATTAATTCCCGTTAATCCAGTAGGTGTATAAAACCGAGTTTGGGTTAAGTTCAGAGAAGCAGCTTTATCATTCATCCGTTGAACAAAGTCCGAGACACCTTTAATTTCAGCTAAAGCATAAGCAGCGCTATTATTTGACTCCATTAAGGATAGATAAATCAAGTCGCGAACACTTAGTTGATCCCCCTCCTTGATTAAGGGAATATTACCGATTTGATTGGCTGCCCGACTTGAAGCAAGAATTTGATGATCGAGATCATATTGGTCAACGGCGACCATAGCCGTCATCAATTTGGTAATACTGGCAATCGGATAAGGATGATCAGAATTTTTAATCAATAAGTGACGGTTCGGTTCTCCGGGCAAAATTTCAATTGCTGCTACCGAACGAGCGGTTATCTCGGACGGGAAAGAAACCGACCAATTGCGAATAGGGCGATAAGCCTGCAAAAGGCTCTCAATTAGATTGTGATTTCGGGTTAGAGAACCTTGAACATCGACCATCTGATAATATAGATAATCTGATAAAGCAGGCTTCAAAAAGGTGAAACCAAAAATCGCTATTAAAATAGTAACGATAATCAGAGTCAATTCAGTTCGGTTGATTTTATTCCAGAAATAAATTTTCTTTTTGGAGGATCTTTTTTTAGCAGAACCCTTCTTCAAATTTCGACGATAGATCATTGATCTTTTTGAAACTCGAGCTTAATTTCTCGCATTTGATCATCTGTTATAGGAGCCGGAGCTCCAGTCATCAATTCTCGACCAGCTTCAGTTTTGGGAAAGGGAATAACCTCTCGAATATTTTTTTCATTCAGAACCATTGCTAAAAAACGATCTAAACCGACAGCAATGCCTCCGTGAGGTGGCACCCCGTACTGAAAAGCTTCAAGTAAGTGACCAAAGTTATCTTTTATTTCTTGTTCCTTATGACCCAATACTTCAAAAACTGCTTGAAGCATTTCTGGTCGATAAGTTCTCAAACTGCCACCCCCCACTTCGGATCCATTCAGAACTAGGTCGTACTGAAAGGCTTTGACTTTCCCGGGATCTTTTTTAAGTAAGTCAATATCTTCAGTTTGAGGTCGAGTAAAGGGATGATGAACCGGAGCCCATCCTTTTCTTTCAGTCTGTTGTTCAAACATTGGAAAATCAATCACGAAAGCAAAAGCTAGCTCATTCGGATCAGAACTAGTTCTTAAATCGGGACGATCACTTTGATACTTTTGCATCACGTCATCATAAAACAAACGCGGAAATGGAAATTGTTGGATCCTTTTTTCCGGAAAGACTTGTTCAACTATTTGACGAAAAAGATTTTCAATGAGTGACAGTATGTCTTCTTGTTCAATAAAAGACATCTCAATGTCTAACTGAGTAAATTCAGCCTGACGATCCGCTCTAAAATCTTCATCTCGGAAACAACGAGCAATTTGAAAATATCTCTCTAGTCCCCCCACCATCAACATCTGCTTATATTGTTGCGGACTTTGAGGCAAAGCGTAAAAGCTTCCCGGATAGGAACGAGAAGGAACAACAAAATCTCGAGCTCCTTCAGGAGTTGATCGAG
>Ga0265297_10012064_pt1 | contig 10454 bp, 12 predicted proteins | sample Munlanlwell13791_FD_192502 | JGI IMG/M metagenome (GOLD analysis project Ga0265297, IMG submission 192502) | Leachate microbial communities from a municipal landfill in Southern Ontario, Canada - Leachate well 137-91 | ecosystem: Engineered > Solid waste > Landfill > Unclassified | place...
ACTTTCCGTTGAGCTGGAACCTTCCGCAAGAGGGAGGCGCCGCCGGACGACAGCTCGTCTTCACCGGCGAAAAATTCATCCTGCCGGCGCATCTCAAAGGCTCCGCCGAAGAGTTATTCCTGTCCTGGTACAAGAAAGCCGCTTCGGACGTCCTGATGCCGACAGTAACGCATTACAGCGCCCTGATGCATGCCGTCCCCAAAAACATCAGGATATCCTCGGCCCGAAGCCGATGGGGATCCTGTTCCGCCAAAGACACACTGAACTTTTCGTGGCGCATTGCCTTCTTGCCGCAGGACATCATCGATTATATCGTCGTTCACGAACTGGCGCATCTGACGCATAAAAACCACAGCCGCGCCTTCTGGGACACCGTCGGAAACTTTATCCACGGCTACCGAACCAAAAACAAATGGCTCAGAAACTACCGCTGCCGCGGGCCTGCTTGGAAAATCAAAAAAAATTAAAATCGTCTCTTTACAAACGACCTCGCGGCGATATAATAAAAATACTTCATATCCTTTTTATCTATTATTTCATCCGTGTCTTTCCGGCTTTTCTTAACACGCCCCACGCTCGACTTAAAAGGAAAATACCATGACCCATCCTGCTATAGCCGTCTGGCTTCAAGAAGTAAGGATCGTCCTGATTCCCCTGGCGATATTCCTCGCCACTATCTTTGCCGGTGTGGCCGTCAAAAGGGTTATTTTTGTGCGCCTGAGCCGTTGGGCCCTTACCACCAAACATCAGATCGACGACATCATCATTGAAAGCATCCGCCAGCCTCTCATGATCTGGTTCGTCATGCTGGGGCTCTATCTGGCCCTGGGTGCCACAAGTCTGCCCGAACACTGGGTGCAGACGATCGGAAAGATCCTTGTCGCTCTGGGGATATTCTCGGCGACATTGGCAATAGCCGCAATTGTCGGCAAGCTGATCAGCCTCTATGCCGCCAAGATCGAAGGCGTCATGCCAGTGACCTCGCTGACCCAAAATATCAGCCGGATCATTATCTTCGGCATCGGCGTCATGATCGTCATGAACAGCCTCGGCATCTCCATCACACCGATCCTGGCAACCCTGGGCGTCGGCGGATTGGCGGTCGCCCTGGCCCTGCAGGACACCCTATCCAATCTCTTCGCGGGATTTCACACGACAATCGCCCGCCAGGTGCGCGTCGGAGACTATGTGAAGCTGGAAACAGGAGAAGAGGGATACGTTACGGATATCAACTGGCGCACGACCAAGATCCGCATGCTGCCCAATAATGTCGTCCTTGTGCCGAACGCCAAGCTCACACAAGCCATCATCGTCAATTACTATCTTCCCGACAAGGAAATGGCCGTCCTGATCAACCTGGGCGTGCACTATAACAGCGACCTCAAAAAGGTCGAGCGCGTCACCTGCGAAGTCGCCAAAGACGTCATGAAAGAAGTCCCCGGAGGCGTACCCGAATTTGATCCGTTCATCCGCTATAATAGCTTTGGCGATTTCAGCATTAATTTCACGGCCATCCTGAGAGCAAAGGAATTCACTGACCAATACCTCATCAAGCACGAATTCATCAAACGCCTGCACGAACGCTTCACCCGGGAAAACATTACCATCCCATATCCCATCCGCGCGATCAACTACGAACAGGAAGACGCGCAAAAACGGGAATAGCCATGTGGACAAAAGAGACGCTCCACCAAATCGTCGGCGAAAAACTGGGGGATTATCTTTTCATCGTCGTCTCCAACAGGGAGCCCTATGTCCATCAGTTTAAAATGGGCAAGATCGAATACATCCGCGGCGCCGGCGGTGTCATCACGGCCCTGGATCCCGTCATGCAAGCCTCAAATGGTCTATGGGTCGCCCAGGGATCCGGAGATGCCGACCGGAAAGTAACGGATAAAAGCGGCAAGCTCCGTGTGCCTCCCGACAACCCGTCCTATACGCTCAAGCGCGTCTGGCTCACCAAAGAAGAAGAAAACGGCTATTATTTCGGCTATTCCAACGAAGCCATCTGGCCCCTTTGCCACCTGGCATTCCAGCGGCCGACATTCCGCGAAGAAGACTGGAGACATTACGAACGGGTCAACCGGAAATTCGCGGATGCGATTTTAAGCGAGATCGGAGACAAGAAGGCCTTCATCTGGATCCAGGACTATCACCTCTGCCTTTTGCCTCGCTATCTCAAGGAACAGGCAGGCAACCAGCTTATCATCGCACACTTCTGGCACATCCCCTGGCCGTCGCACGAAGTCTTCCGTATCTGCCCCCAAAGAAAAGAGATCCTCGAAGGGCTCCTGGCCAATGACTTGCTTGGTTTTCACATCCGATACCATTGCGATAGCTTCCTGACGGCGATCGATAGAGAGCTGGAGAGCAAGATCGACAGAGAACGATTCTCCGTCATCAAGGGCGGCCACGAGACCCTCATCCGGCCCTATCCCATCAGCGTCGATTTTGAAGGCATCAGTTCCGCCGCCGATTCCGAAAAGGTCAAAAAAGCGCAAGAGGCCCTTATTGAAGAGTTCCACCTGGAAGACCAAGCGGTCCTCCTGGGCATCGACCGCATTGACTACACAAAAGGCATCCCCGAAAGAATGCTGGCCGTCGACCGCCTCCTGGAAAAAGAGCCGAACCTCAAGGAAAAAATCACGCTCTTTCAGGTCGGCGAGATCAGCCGTCTTCATATCCCCAGGTATAAAGCCTTAAATGACGAGATCAACGCTCTGGTCGAACAAATCAACTGGAAACATTCAACCGATAACTGGAAGCCCATTACCCTTGTACGACGCCATCTGAATCTCCAGGAACTTCTGGCCCTGCACCGTTATGCCCGCGTCTGCCTGGTAAGCTCGCTCCATGACGGCATGAACCTTGTCGCCAAGGAATTTGTTTCCAGCCGCACCGACAACAAAGGCGCCCTCGTCTTGAGCCAGTTCACCGGCGCATCGCGGGAATTAACAGATGCCATTCTCGTCAATCCCTATGACCGGCAGAATATCTCGGATGGCATCTATGTGGCCCTGAACCTTCCGGAAGACGAAGAACAAAAACGCATGATGAAAATGCGCGAGATCGTGCAGAACAACAACATCTTTCGCTGGGCAGGCAAGATCATCTCTGAATTGCTTAAGTTTGAATTCAAGGAATAATGCCCTTTTATGAAAAACCTCTTTTGCGATTGGGATCGCATCCAGCTGCTCGTCCAACAGAGGCCCTTGCTTATCTGCCTTGATTACGACGGAACCCTGAGCCCGATCGCGCCGACGCCAGGACAGGCCATCCTGCCGGGAAAAACGAAACGGATCCTTCGGGCCCTTGCTGCGTCCCCCGGCGTATTCCTCGCGGTCGTCAGCGGCCGGTCCATGCCTGACGTCAAATCCATGGTCGGCTTAAAAAATATCGTCTATTCGGGAAACCATGGCTTCGAAGCAGAAGGGAATGGCATCAGGTTCAAGCTCCGCATCCCGGCCGCCTATAACAGAATCGTTGCCCGACTCGAGAGGACGCTCAGAGATAAATATAAAACAACGCGGGGCGTCGTTATCGAGAACAAAAAACCTTTCCTGGCCGTCCATTATCGCCTGGCAGACAAAAATAATATTCCGAACATCCGGAAGATCTTCCGCCAAACCGTAAAAGAAGCGGGCGCAAAACAGCTCATCCGCACAAAAACCGGCAAGATGGTCCTGGAGATCCAGCCGTCCGTGGACTGGGACAAAGGCAAGATCGTCCAGTGGCTGCTGACAAAAAAGAGATCCATGCACGGCGGGCAAAACATCTTGCCCATCTACGTCGGAGATGATATAACGGATGAAGACGCTTTCGGCACGCTGAGAAACAAAGGGATCACCATCCTTGTGGGGCGCTCCCGGGCATCCGGCGCGCAATACTACCTTTCAGACACGGACAAAGTCCATGCGTTCCTGAAACGTATCGTATCGTTGAAATCCGCCAAGAAAACATGACAGAAGCCATCAAAGCCAAAGAGCCTTTCCGCTTTTACACCCGGTGGCACCTCTCGGAGCTCCTGGGCATCAAGGCATCCAATTTAGGACAGCTCCTGGAACACATCAAAAACGTCCCGGGCTCCTGCATCTATCATCATACCCATCGCTTCCTGCAGCAACATCAGTATCTTTCCCCCGAACCGCCGAACGATTTCGCCTACTGGGTAAGGGGAGTCCTGGGCGACGACGAGCTGGGGGAGAGGCTGGCCAGTATCGACACGATCCAGTACAAGACGATCCGCTCCCTGCGCGAAAAGATCGTCGAAACAATCGAGGAATATCTCAAAGACAACCCCAGGGCAAACCTCCGTTTTGCCAGGGAAGACGAACAATTCCATTTCATCAAATCCGTCAGCTTTATCGCCCCTACGAACGATACGGCGACAGACCTGCGGGAATTCGCCGAGGCGCTCAAGAAAGTCACGATCGATTCCATCTATTTTCACATCTTTGAGGCGCATCTCAGGCTGGAAAAGGGGACCAATGACTTCTCCAACTGGCTGGAAACATCCCTGCAGGAAAACGGATTGGCGGCAAAGATTGCCAGGCTCGATCCTTATACATACACACTGGACGGTCTAAGAAAAACAATCTTGAAGATCGTTGAAAAAAGATTGGCGGCCTGACGCATGGTCCACATCAACGACTATATCCCCATTGTTGGACAATCTACGATCGACGACCTGAAACTGCTTGCCGAACGCCTCAAGGGCAAGGTCATCCAGCATATCAACTCTACCTCCGTCGGAGGAGGTGTGGCGGAAATTCTTAACCGCATGGTGCCTCTCTTAGGAGAGCTCGGCGTCGACAGCCGCTGGGACCTCATCAAAGGCGGAGCCCAATTCTTTGACGTCACAAAGAAATTCCACAATGCCCTGCACGGCCGGCCGCAAGACATCACGGACCACGATCTGGAAATCTTCATGGAAACAACAGAGACAAACCTAGGGCTCATGAACACCTATGGCGACATCGTCTTCATCCATGATCCTCAACCGATCGGCCTCATCAAAAAGAAATCCGGGAATAAATGGTTGTGGCGCTGCCATATCGACGTTTCACATCCCCATCAAAAAGTCTGGGATTTCCTCATGTCGTTCATCCCAGGCTACGACGCCGCTGTCTTCTCGTCGCCGATCTTCTCACAGAGCCTGCCGATCCGCCAATTCCTGATCTCGCCGTCCATCGATCCATTGAGCGATAAAAACAAGGAACTCTCTCAGGACGAGATCGACGCGGCCCTTGAAAAATACAACATCGTCAGGGACAAACCCATCATTACGCAGATCTCGCGCTTTGACAGGCTCAAAGACCCTCTAGGCGTCATCGATGCCTACCTGCAGGTCAAAAAATACATCGACTGCCAACTCATCCTGGCAGGGGGGACGGCCACAGACGATCCTGAAGGCGTCCAGGTCCTGGCCGAAGTCCAGGAAAAAGCAAAAAAGGACCCGGACATCCACGTCCTTCTCTTGCCGCAAGATGACATCCTCATCAACGCCCTGCAAAGGGCCTCCGACGTCATCATCCAGAAATCCCTCAAAGAAGGATTCGGCCTGACAGTTGCCGAAGCGCTCTGGAAAGCCAAACCGATCGTCGCTTCCCACGTAGGAGGCATCTCCCTACAGGTAAAACATAAATATTCAGGACTTCTATGCCACTCCATCGAGGGAGCGGCCTTTGCCATCAAGCAGCTCCTCAATAATCCTGAGTATGCCAAAAAGCTCGGAGAGAATGGACGGGAACATATCAAAAATAATTTTCTGCTGACACGGCACCTGAAAGAATACATGCTTCTGTTCTTGTCTCTGTACCATCCAGAGGACATCGTCTACCTCTAAAAAACAAAAAAATTTTGACCCGGATACCACACAAAAGTGTGGATAGGCATCACGACGCCCCTTAATGAAATAACACCTCGACAAAACCATGTTCAATCACCAGGCGCGATGGGATAAGGAACTCCCCTTTCAAAAAGGAGATGATTACAGTACGCCTATTGCCGTGACATGTGTCATGGAAAAAGGGAAAATCACCCCGAAATCCTTTTTATGGAAAAACACAAATTTTGAAATCATGAAAACAAACTTCTCCTGGAAAGACTGCCGTGGAAAAAAAGAACTCCTTTTTTTCAGCGTCCAGACTCCCTGCGGCCATTACCAGATCGTGTTGTGTCCGGATTCTTCGACATGGTATCTGGTAAAACTCCTGGGACCGTAGAAAGCTACAAAATCAACCCATGATTACCCCAGCCCGGCCAAACGCATAAAAGAAAACAAGTTGACCTCTCCTGCAAACTCCTTTATACTCCCTTTAGTTGAAATAATATCCCCACTTAAAAGGGAGGTCGCCCCATGAAAAAGATTCTCCTGATTGCGGTTATTGTCCTCATCGCCCTGTCGGTCATCGCCGTCCTCAAGGACCAGATCATCAAGAACACCGTTACCATGGCCACAAGCCAGATCACGGGCGCGCCAACGACCATTGATAGCTTCTCTTTAGCTATCATCCAACAAACCGTCACCGTCAAAGGCTTCAAGCTCTACAACCCGCCCGGATTCCCGAAAGAGATCTTCGTCGACATACCCGCCATCCATGTCGTGTTTGTCCTGGGCGATATCCTCAAAAAAAACATCCACTTCAAAGAAATCGAGATTGCGCTCAAGGAACTGGTGATCATCAAGGACAAAGAGGGAAAGCTGAATGTGGATGCCCTCAAGGTCGCCGAAGAGCCGCAAAAACCGAAAGAGGGAACGACCCAAGAACAACCAACAGGACAAATGCCCCTGCAGATCGACCTCTTGAAACTCAGCATCGGAAAGATCATCTATAAAGATTATTCCAAGGGTGAAACGCCCAAGATCGAAGTCTATGATCTAGGTTACAAACAGAAGACGTACCAGAACATCACCAGCGCCCAACAGCTCGTCGCGCTCATCCTCTCGGAAGCCATGAAAGGTACGGCCATTAAAGGCGCCAAGATCTATGCCGCCAGCGCCATTCTGGGCGTCGGCTTTCTTCCGGCGGGCGTCGCCTTCACCTTGATGGGCAAAGACAGCGCGCAGAATGATTTCAACATCCCATTTGAAAAAACCTATACAGTGGCCCTGAACACCGTTAAAACGCTCGGCCAGGTCAAATCGGAAGACAAAAACAGCGGGACCATAAAGGTCCTCATCGACAAAGATGACGTGACTGTCAAAGTCCAAAGCGTAACGGAAAAGACAACGCGGGTCATAGTCCAGGCCAGACGCCTGCTCTTGCCCAGGCCTCAGATCGCCGGAGGGGTCCTGCAGCAGATGATCGATAAACTCAAATAAGACCCCCGGGGCAGTAGCTACGGTTATCATTTCTAACCGGAGGAGATATATGAACAAGCTCAGAATGCACATTTTTAAGATCAAGAACCGCAAAGGATATGCCGCGATTTGCTGCAACCATCTGACCGAAGGCAAGACAGCTGCCCAGGCATCTGAACGCATGGAAAAAGCCCTGCGCAGACGTAAGAAAACAGCATAAAACAGATATGGAATTAAAAAATCCTGAAATGTTCTCTGCCATTGCCCGCCGCTACGACATGCTCAACAAGATCCTGAGTTGCGGACTGGACAGGAGATGGCGCCGAAAAACGGCGCAAGCCGCCCGTCTGAGTCCCGGCAGCCGCGTCCTCGATGTCTGCACCGGCACCGCAGACCTGGCGCTGAGTTTCTCTGAGGCCCAGCCGCGCAGCTGCATCACCGGCATCGACCTGTCGCCGGCCATGCTTGAGATCGGCGCCGCAAAGATCAATGCCAAACGCTGCCGGCCGCAGATATTCCTCGGCCGCGGCAACGCGCTGGATCTCCCGTTCGAAGATTCTTCCTTCGACATCACGGCCACTGCGTTCGGCCTCAGGAACATCCCGGACTATCATAAAGGGCTCCGGGAGATGAAGCGTGTCACAAAAACAGGAGGGAGGATCCTGATCCTCGAATTCGCACCGCCCCGCAAGGGCCTCTGGGCGATCCTGCTCGGCGGCTATCTCAAACATATCGTCCCGCGGATCGGAGCGTGGCTCAACAACTCCTCTCAGGCCTATGCCTATTTGTCCTCGTCGATCTTTTCATTCCTTACGCCGACAAAATTATGCCGGGTCATGGAAGAAGCCGAGCTTGGCGAAATCACGAGCCAGCCGTTGACCGGAGGCATCGCCTATCTTTACCAAGCAAAAAAGATATAGCTATTCCACCTGAACAGGAGGAACGCATGCTGGCCATTGAAGCCCTGAAGCTCGCCCTGGAGAAAGAGAACGGCTCCATCGCGCTCTACACAAAACTTGCCAACACCCATGCGGAGATTAAAGATCTTCTTGCTGACCTGCTCAACGAAGAATACAAGCATAAAAAAAGAATTGAAGAAAAAATCCGCGAGTTGACAAAATATTAAAACCGACAGCTGCACCTCTTCCCTTGAGGCGCCAGACGTCATCACGCACAAAAACAAATACAAAGGAGTACTTGTTATGAGCGGACTCTTCGGCGTCGTTTCCACGAACGAAAACTGCAACCAGGCCCTGTTTTACGGAACAGACTACCACTCCCACCTCGGGACGGAATTCGGCGGCATGGCCGTCCTGGGTGAAAAATTCCATCACAAGATCCATGCGATCAACCAAACACAGTTCAAATCTAAATTTTTTGAAGACTATCATCAGATGAGCGGCAAAAAGGGGATAGGCGCCATCAGCGACACGGACGAACAGCCGATCTTCACGCATTCGCGCTTCGGCTCTTTCTTTATTGTGACGGCCGGCCTTATCGAAAACAAAGAAGACCTCGTGCAGGACCTCCTGGAACGGGGAATATCCTTCAGTGAACCCAGCCGCTCGGGAGTCAATACGTCCGAGCTCATCGCCAAGCTCATTACGACGGGCAACAACCTGATCCACGGCATCGAAAGCATGTTCGAAAAAATCCAGGGATCCTGTTCGCTTCTGATCCTTCACGAGGATGGCATTTATGCCGCACGCGACCGTAAAGGATACACACCACTGGCACTTGGAAAGAATGACGGCATGTGGGCGGTCGCAAGCGAAACAACCGCCTTCACGAACCTGGGCTTTGAGACCGTCAAGTTTCTCAACCCCGGAGAGATCATCCTGATCAATGAAAACAACGGGCTCGTCAGCCGCACGCCCGGGCGCTCCACACAACAGATCTGCACGTTCCTGTGGATCTATACGGGATTCCCGGCGTCCAGCTACGAAAACATAAGCGTGGAGCTCGTCCGCGAGCGTTGCGGCCAGGCGCTGGCGCGTCAAGACAAGGATATCGAAGCGGATGTCGTTTCAGGCGTGCCAGATTCTGGCGTCGGGCATGCGATCGGCTATGCGATGGAATCCGCAAAGCCTTACCGCAGGCCCCTCGTGAAATACACGGCCGGATACGGCCGCAGTTACACGCCGCCATCCCAGGAAACCCGGGACCTTGTGGCCAAGATGAAACTCATCCCGATCCGCTCGATCATCGAGGGCAACCGCATGATCGTCTGCGAAGATTCAATCGTCCGCGGCACACAATTGAAAAATTTTGCCATCCGCAAACTCTGGGATTGCGGCGCCAAAGAGGTCCATGTCCGGCCGGCCTGCCCGCCGCTCTTGTTTCCCTGCCGCTTCTGCCTGTCGACACGCACCACACAAGAACTGGTCGCGCGACGCGCCATCCGCGCCATCGAAGGCCGCGACATTGAGGACATCTCAGAATACCTGGTCCCTCATTCGGAAAAATATACCAAGATGGTAGAATGGATCGCGAGAGACCTTGAAGTGACGACATTGCGGTACCTGACCATCGACGATATGGTCAAGGCCATTGACCTGCCGAAAGAGAAGCTTTGTCTTTACTGCTGGACCGGCAAATGTCCGGATGGGCCGCCCGCGCATAAGAAAACAAGCGAATCAGACAAAGAAATAGTAAAAAAACAAAAATAAAATAGTATTTGACAAACAAACGAACCGTGCTATACTCATCCTCGTAGTAAACAAAGATTAGAAGTCTTCAGGCCGCAAGGATGAGAAATCTAACCTTGCGGTTTTTTATCTGTGTCATAATTACCCCGTTCGAGATCCTCGCAGACAGGTAAAAGTGAACAGGATTTCTAACGGGGTTTACTATAAATTTCAAGAAAAGGAGGTAGCAAGCTATGGCAAAAGGAGTTGTGAAGTGGTTCAGTAACCAGAAGGGTTACGGATTCATCACCCCCGAGAACGGCAAGGATGTCTTCGTGCATCACACCGCGATCAAGGGCGAAGGTTACAAGTCTTTGGACGAAGGTCAGCAGGTTGAGTTCGATATCGAACAAGGCCCCAAGGGCGAGCAGGCGACAAACGTCGTCAAGCTGTAATCCTTAACCACGCTTAAAGCCCGGCGTCCGCGTGATGCCGGGCTTTATTTCTTTCCTTCACATCCTGTC
>Ga0265297_10012065_pt1 | contig 10454 bp, 8 predicted proteins | sample Munlanlwell13791_FD_192502 | JGI IMG/M metagenome (GOLD analysis project Ga0265297, IMG submission 192502) | Leachate microbial communities from a municipal landfill in Southern Ontario, Canada - Leachate well 137-91 | ecosystem: Engineered > Solid waste > Landfill > Unclassified | place...
GCGGCCATGCGTTGAGCAGGTCTTTCTTGATGTGCAGCATCGTCTCGGAGAACTGAGAATCCGATAGCAGCGAGAAGTCCAAATTCCGCGCGTGTTCTTTACCTACAAGGGTTACGTGCCTTTCGGTATTGGGGCGGACACCTGCCTTATCCACGATGATGCTTGGCATCAGGTAAGAGTTCTCGTACCAGCCCTGTGTGACCAGATGCGATGTTTTTGTGATGCCTGCCTGTTGCGAAAAAGCCATAGCTGCCTGCCTGATACTGTCGAGGTTTTGCCGATGAACATTGAACACGTTGCCGAGAGTTGCGAGGAAGAACTTACCCATGTCCGCATTTTCGAACCACTTTTCATGACTGATCTCGAAAGACTTTTCGACGCCAGCCCCAGAGCAGTCCCCTGCGAATACGGCCTGAACAATTCTGCCATCATCGATGTAGGTACGTTCTTCTTTGATGTCGATGTTTACGACACAAAGAGGGGTGTACTTGGCACCGTTTCTGGAAATCTTAGCCGAGTCGTATCCGTATGGGTGGTTTTTGCGATACCAGTTGCCGTGGGTCTGAATCAGCTCTCCGTGGGCTTCAGCGTTCTTGTCGACTTCCTTCTGAGCCTCGTCACTCGCTTTGTGGAAGAGCTTTGAAAACTCGCCCGGCTTGACAATTTTTAGACCACGGACATACCCCTTGAACTCTTTTTGCTGCTCAGGGTCGAACACCTGCACGCGAAGGCAGATGGCCTCTAGTGCGGACAGCAGCTTGTCGTGGTCTTTCTCCTCCTTGAGTGCTTCGACTTCTTGCTTGAGCTGGTCGAGGAAGTCTTCTCCGGCGCCATAGGCGTAGCGGATCGGACTCGGCTCGGGCCACTGGCTTTCGGGGAGGTCTGTGCGGCGAACTGTTTGCCCCTCCACTTGGTCGATGGGAGGGCGCTTGGTGAGGCACTTGGTTCCGGGTACGCAAACAGCGCACTCTTGGAGCTTTCGGCAGGTGTCAGGGGAGTAGTTCTTCTTGAGTGAGTGCTCGAGCTGTTTGAGTTGTGACGCGTCAGTCCCCCACCCCTTGACGTTGGCGGTAAACCAGGCTAGGCCGTCGGTGGTGGACATCGCCATGCGAAAGAGAGCAAACCCCTCATGGTGTCCCAGAACCTCGCCAGCCATGACGCGGTCTCGGACCTTTCGAAGAGCCGGGCACGCGCTGAGAACCTTTTCCAAGCTGCCGCTGAGTGGTGGCTGCCAAGACCCTCGCCGACCCTTCCCCTCGAAGTTGATGGGAGCGCCGCAGCTGGTCGCTGCAGTTGCCGGGCCATCTTCGTAGACGGGGATTTCGTACTTGGCGATCAGCTCGTCGAACTGCGCGGCTGGGATACGGGGGATGGACTCGAGGTAGACCCATTGCTGGTTCGCTGGGATGAACTGGTTGTTGTCGTCAACAAACCCGTTACGTTCCTGGGCCCAGTTGGGCTCGATGCACGGCGCTTTGATTCCGTTGCCAATCCCATCAGGAGAGACGTAGCTCTGCTTGGGAAACGATTCAGGCAAAGCGCGAAGCGACTGGCGCAGCTGTTCCATGAACCCGACTCGCTCGAAGATTTCAACCATTACCGCACGGAAGCGGTTGGCCGGATACGACCCATCGAAGAACATGTAGAGATGCCAGCCGTGTCCGGTAGATCGAGCCAGTCCGTAGGGAACGCCCCACTCCCGAAGAAGCGCTGCCACCTTGGCAACGTCTTCCCAGTGGTAGTCGAGATGCTCTTTGCCCGGCTTCAACTTTTTATCAAAATCGAGAGCGCCGAAACAGATCGTCCCGTCTGGCTGCAAGACGTAGACGAGCTGGGATTCCTTGCCGTCGATGTGAAGGAGGCATGACTCATCAGACACCGCCGCGTACTGTCGCGCAGGGCAGCAGTCACACGTCGAGGTCTTGTTTCGAAGGCCGCACTTCTCAGACCACAGGGCTGTGCAAACTGGTGCGTAGCCGCTGAAGGTAGACCCGTCTTCTCGGGAGGACTCCCAACGCCGCCCATAGACGTCTTGGCGCCCAAAAAACCGTTCTCTGAAAATGCGTGCCTTGTTTTGTCGTGAAAGAGTCATGCCCCTGTACCTCATGCAGCTTGTTGTAGAAACGTCTTCAAAATGCTCGTATTCACTTCGTCCTGGTCGATGAGCTCCGCCTGGCTGTCTCCCTTTTGGCTGAGTACCAGCCACATTGCTTCATCGATCGAGTTCTTGGCGAGAAGCGCATAGACGAACATTGCGTGCTTTTGGCTGGCCCGCTCAATTCGTTTCACGCTTTGGTAGTAGCTCTCGTATGAGTAGTCGATGCTGGCAAAGATCATGTAGTGCGAGCAAGTAAGAGTAATTCCGTGTCCGGCACTTTTTGGGTGCAGTACGATGATCCGGACGGCCGGATCGTTGATGAACGTCTTGATGTTGGCGAGGTTGGTAGTCGAGGAGTTCCCGCCATACACCGACACCGTTCCTTGATCCTTATACCTGGAAACAAGCTGCTCGATCTCAGCTTGGTACTGGCCGTAAATGATGATCTTGTCTTGCGAGTCGATCTCTTCATTCACAAGCTGGTCAAGCATGTCGAGCTTTGGGTTGTCGGGAAGAAAGTGAACATTTTCTTGCTCGTCAATCAGCATGCCCGAGGTGATCTGCCTGAGTTTCATGAGCTGCGCGAGCTTGACGCTAACGCTGATGCGCTCATCGTTGATCACAGTGCTGAGTGACTCCTTCATGTTCTTGTAATGCTTAGACTGCTCGGAGGTCATGGGCATCACGCGTTTCATGACGGTCTTTTCGGGAAGGTCGTGGAGGTGATCTCGGATTTTTACTCGGTAGGTAAGAGGGGCGATGATCTTGGAAATCTCTTCCACCTTGGCTTTGGGGACGAACCACTTGCACGGTTGCTGCTTTGGTTTGGCCCCGGATGCTTCGGCTTCTTCAGCAGCTTTCTCTGCGGCGGCCGCGGCTTTCTTTCCTCCGAAGTGGACCACATCCATAAAGGTAGCTTTGAAGTCGGAGTAGCTCTTTTCGAGCAAGATTCCATCCGGGTCCAGGAAGTGAAACTGTCCCCAGAGATCTTGCGCTCCATTGGGTGCGGGCGTCCCCGACATGACAACACGCCAGCTGGCGTTCTTTGCCACGTTCATCAGTGACTTGCCGAATGCCCCGCCCTTCATGGCTCTGCCGCCTTTGAAACCCTTCAAGATAGTAGACTCATCGACGATCACGCCTTCGAAGTTTCTGTGGGTAAGCTCTTCTTCGAGCACCCGCAATCCCTCGTGGTTGATGACGTAGATGTCGGCAGGGGTGTTGAGCAGGTCGAGTAGCTTTTGCTTACGATTCTTTTTGGGCCCACACCAAAGCATGACAGGCCGGAGGTTTGTGAACTTCAGGCAGTCGTCCATCCAGCCCGTTTCGAGAGTCATGAGCTTGCCACAAACCAAGACCTTGCCTGGCTTGATGCTGAGCATAGCCATTCTCCGCTCGGCTGCGGTAAGCACGGAGTACGTTTTGCCCAAGCCACAATCAGCGAAGAGCGGCACTCGGTCAACGAAGGTGAGCAGACGGCTTGCGATGTCTTGATAGGCCCCGAGTGGAGGCAGCTTGTACTGGTAACCGTCATCATACTTCGGAAGCATGACTCCGGACTTAATCGCTTCTGCTTCTTTCGACAGCGCTGGAATCAGGCCTGACCTGGCCTTGAACGCGTCCAGACGGTAGCGGCCCTGCGTGACGTCGATACCGATCTTTGGCCTTATCGACCCGTCTTTCTGTGTCTGCGGCTTCTCGTAGTAGTTGTAGATCCTCCAGAAGTTTTGTTTGGATAGCGCAAAAATACACCCACCGAGCTTTTGGCTCCAGTGGGCGTACTCTTCGAGTGGTTCTGGAATCTGGTCTGCGGACGCAACCCCCGTGTCTTTCACGAAGATAATGTGTTCCCAGACAGCAAGGCTTGCGGACTGCACAGTGACGAGTCTCCTAGGCCCTGAGCGCTATTAGACGTCCAGGTTCTCTCGATGGATGATGGCCGCACGTAGTTTTGGTGCAACAACTACACGTATCGGATCCAGCGTAGCTTCGAAACCAAGTATCATCGTGCAGTAGCAAGCAGTGGTTGCAATAGCTGTGCAGACGATCTGTTCTTGGATGACGAAGTTCTTGAGTGCAGTGGCTAACGATACCGCACTCGGCGCACTCATTGCTCTCCCTTTTTGAAATTATCAGCGTGGTCGGGTGGATAGCTTTTCCGTTGGCCATGACACCGCGAAAAAAGGTGACGTTCTCACTTTTGATTGACTTATCCGGCCCACCTAGGGTGTCAAAGAGTTTGTAGTCACAGGTCGGGTCTCCGCTAAACGCCTCAAAGCCCAGAAGGTTGATAGCGTCGCAAGCCCCGTCTCTGGACTCGGCTACCCACTTTCGGGTTCCTGCAACGATTGCTATCAGCCAGTCTTCGGGGATCATGCCTGGGTCGATGCCCGCGTCAACGAGCTGTCGCTGTACTCCCAGAAGCATTTCCAGAGTCGGGCGGTATTGGTCCAATTTCTCGCTCATGAAGGAGTCCTCCTCCGTTCTTTACGTAGCTCTCGATTGTTTGCGCCAGGTCCCCAATTCTTTTACCAAGGTCCACCACTCTCTTGAGGTCTTCCCCAAAGGTTTTGCTGGCGACGAGGTAGCGCAGGGCATGGTAGGCGTCCATTAGCGCGTTTTTGCGGTCATCCGAGTGCATCTCAATGAGCCAGCGCTTGTAGTCTTTTTCAACCTCATCCAGGACCCTGAGATCCTCGCGTGTCGGGGCTTTGGTACCCCGCCGGCGGGTGGGGGCGAGACGCTCGCGATGCAGATCCAACTGGTAAAAAAGATACTTCGGACTCGTGAAATGCTGGCTGACTGGGCGTGTGAGGATATATCCGCAATGAGGGCAGTGGCCCTTTGGTGAGTCGTTCAAGATCTCTTGGCCGCACCCGGGACAGAAGCCAACCATACTAGTCGTTGCCATAGGATTCCTTTCTAAGTAGGATGTTCTCAGAGGTCTTATACCCGTTATTCGTCTCATCCAGTCAGGAGATACGCATGAAGCTTGACCAGGCCCCCAAACGGGGTTCCATGGGCATCCCGCCAGAAATGACCGAGGCGTTTGATAGGCAACGCGCCGCGGCCGCAGCCAAAAGAAAAGCAGAAGACAGCACAGAAGCCGGCCCCACACCAGTGGCAGATCCTGGGTTTGAAACCGACGAGCCACAGCGTGTCGACGATCCTGACGCTCCTGTGGCAGAAGAAAAGGCGGGGCTCAACCCGGAGACCCTTTTGAAAGAGATTGGTGTCGAGATCACCGATGACGACCTGCACAGGTTTGTGTTCAAGGGGTTCATCGAGAAAGACATCAAGCTGAGCTTGTTTGGCGGGCGTAAGACTGTTCTGACAACCCTCAAGACACTGACTGCCAACGAATACGATGCGGTCGGTGAGCTGCTTGGAGCTGAACTCAACGACAACACCATCATGCGAGACGAGATCCAGGTGCGCCGCAACATGTGGACGCTGTCTCTCGGGGTGACCAAGATCGAAGGCCGACAGTTGGCGAAGCCAGTGATGATGGACATCGTCAAGGACGGCAAGCCTGCTCAGAAGGTTGACATGCGTGCGAGCGCGAGGTTGTACCGAGAGGTCTTGGGGAGCCTGGCTGCTCCGGTCGTGTCGGAGATGATCACGGCACACGGTAAACTCAGCTTGGCGCTGGATCTCATGACCAAAAGCCAGGGGGCCGAAGTACTAAAAAAGTGATGGGGTCAACGCTGGGCATTGCCCGGTGTGAGCTGGCACTGCGCGGAGTCCAGTACGACCTCGGAGACATCCGTGAGACGTTTGCTTCCATTGCTGTGCAACGGAGGCAAAACATCCAATTTTTGACGACCTTATCGATCATTAGTGCTATCATGCAAGTTGGGAGAAACATCGCAGAGACGCTCGGGGCGACACCTGGCAGCAACAAAAAAGACATGCTGTCCAAGAACCTTGAGGCGCTGACAAGTGCGGTCTTCCCACACCTCGAGGACGATTCGAAGCAGCGGGCGCTTGAGGTAAGAAAAACGCTTGAAGCAGAATGCAACCGCGGCCCGATGAAGATCCAGGTGATGCAGCAGTCGGCCAAGACTCGCGGTAGAGTTCGCGTAGGCGGAGCGAAGCATGATCCAAGATGATCCGAATCAGCCCGGTTATGGGATGCCAAGCCCCGAAGGTTACGGGGACTACGAATCTGCCTACACCAACCAAAGAGCGTCCTATGGCTCGATCCCTCAAGGGATGCTGATGGGCGGATACACAGTCGGCGCTGGCGCAATGTCGGGCATGAGCAACATGATGGCCGACGTCGGTCGCATGGTGAGACCGGTCGGTTACACCCCTCCGGCACGCGTCATGTCGGGTTATGGCGGGATGTACGTCCAGCAGGGAGACTTCCTATCCGGGGTGGCGCGCTACGCGGGATTCGGGAACACTCCGCGCGGGGTGACCGAATACGAGTACAACTATCATAACGCAGCGGATGTGGGTGAGCGCGTAGCGGGGGCGGCGACCTCTGCCGCGGCTATGGCTGGGGGTTTGGCGTTTGGCGCAACCGCAGGCAGCGCGATGGCGCGCGGGGTTGGTGCATTTGCAGGTTCCGCACTTGGTCCAGTCGGGGCGAGTGTCGGCGGCGCTGTCGGCGGACTCTTCGGTGGGTACGCTCTTGGAATGTGGGCCGCCGGGCAAGTCACAGATGGCGTAGCACAGCGGCGTGAGATCCAGAACTTCCTCGAGTCGTCGAGCTTTCGGTTCGCAACGTCTGACTTCAATCAGGCCGACCCGCGCTTTGGCGCCGGGATGAATGTTGGCGCTCGCCGGCAGGTCGCCGACTACGTTCGGCAGATGGACGTCAAAGACCCCACCATGAGCACTGAAGACCTGACGCAGGTGCTTCAGCAATCCTCACAGCTTGGGCTATTTCAAGGCAGCAAAGACGTCAAGGACTTCCAAAAACAGTTCAAAGACATCGTAGAGAACGTCAAGGTAGTCACCAAGACTCTGCACCAAACTCTCGAAGAGGGCCTGAAGACGATCAAGGATCTCAAGGCCATAGGGTACGACCCGTCTCTAGCCAGCTCTCTTGTTTTGCAAGCTGACTCGTTGGGCAAGATGGCCGGGCGCACGGGAGCCGAAATGGTGGGGATGGGGTTGCAGGGTGCGGAGCTGTTCCGCGGCACCGGCATCGAGATGAAGATCGGCTACCAGTCCAACGTGATGGGCCTGGCCGCGATTCGGGCCGCGCGAGACGCGGGCGAGATATCCCAAGAAGCGATCGCCCAGGCGGGCGGAGAGGAAGCACTGGCGCAGCGGCAGACCGCGACGAGCCTGGGGTTCGCGCAGTCGGCGATGGGTCGAGGCTTCGCGGCCGCGCACTTCCGAGCGGGTCAGGGCCTGGACCAGGCCGGCTTCCAACAGATGATGCTGGGAGGCGGAGGAGACTTCGCCCAGACAGCGCTTCAGGCCGCTCGCAACCTTGGAGATCCTCGTAAGGTAGTTGAATACCAAGCCAACCAGGCCAAGTACCTGTCTGAGATGGGCAAGCAGTTTGGCGGTCAAGGTCTTGAGCTGGGGATGATGAACACGTTCATGCAGCAAGCGCGCTTCATGACTCAAAACGGAGCAGCCCCTGATATCGAGACTGGCCTTAAGTACAGCCTCTTGCAGGCTGGAGTATCCCAACCAGAAGTAGATGCGATGCTCGGACGGCTGAAGAATGCCCCACAGGAGTTCTTATCCGCGCAGCGTGCCCTACAAGCCACACACGACAAAATGGTTTACGAGCAAGCCGCCCTCAACAGCCCACTCAATCGCCTGGAAAGTAGGGTGGGGGACGTCGTCAAGGGTGCCGCAGACGTCATTGCCAGACCGATGAACGCGCTCTATGACAACATGCGCGAGGGCATCATCGATTTCAAGATGAAGCATTGGTACGGCATCCAGTCTGTGAACACGAACGACTTGACTACTGGAGGAATGGAGCGCGGAGCATTCTATCAAGCCGGTAATGCCGGAAGGGCAATTGATCTGGATGTTGGCATGTCCAGTCTTGGCGAATACGTCGCTGACGTTGCCGTAAGTGGTGCGTACGAGAGAACATTTGGTGAAAAGCTTGGTAGGAGAGGCTTTCGGCAGTCGGCAAAAGAGGGAGACGTTGTCTTAGACACCAATCGGATGATGTGGGGAGGGATGCCGGGAAGCGGAGACACATTCATCGCCTCTGAAAAAGAGTTACAAGACGCCTCGAGGAAAGCGAGGCAGATGCTTCGCCTCGAAGAGCGTTCCAAAGACGCTAAGGTTACGTCGGGGCAGCAAACGGCCGCTCACACCAACGTGCAAAAGCTGTTGATGGAAGACACTACGGGTATGAGCTACGAAGCCTTACTGACCCGGATTTCGGGTAAGGACGCGGCTTCGCTGTCGGCCGAAGAACTTGCTGCCACGTCATCAGAGATGGGAAAGATACCTGAGCTTCGAACCCGTCGTGAGGAGGGTCTGACAACCCTACGAAAGATTGCAGGGGTAGACGCCGGAGCGTACATACAGCACCAGCTTGCGGCAGAAGAGAAGCTCTCCCCAGTTATCGAGCGTATGGCCGGTACGCTGGACAGAAGCCTGGGTATTATTCAAGACGGCACTCGAGTCGATACCAAACTTGCGCGCCGATTGGCGAGCCCGATCGCCAGAGCAAAACAAGCCGAAGCTGAGGCCAAGTCCTTGCGCGCGGCGGCAACATTCGTTGCGTCAAGCCCGGAAGAAGCAAAAAAACTCGAAGATCAGGCTGTTGAGAAAGAGGCCCTTGCTAAAAGCCAGATTGAGCGTACCAACGAGATCCTAGCCGCAGAAGGCATGTCGGCCAAAGACCGACCTAAGGTCCTGGCAGCCCTGGCAAACATTTCGGCAGCAGATGCTAAAACGCTTGTTACCGAGATCGGCGGTATTGAATCGCGCCAAGCCGGGCTCGGACACACAACCAATCTGGATTTGATACGGGATGCGGTCGCCAGCAAGCTCACCGGTAACAAGGGAGCTGTCGCGGCCGCGTTCTTGTCCAAGTACCAGGCCGATCCGGTTAAGGCCATGGTCGAGAGCACTAAGGATGAGCTGAGCTCTCTTGGCGAGGCTGGCGGTGCCGCCGCCGGTATGGCAGCGACTGCAGGAAACGTCCGAGAGCTTTTGAAGGGCGGTAAGTCTCATGAAGAGGCCAAACAGCTGGTCGAGAAGATCGCTCCGCTTGGCGATCAGCGCAAGAAAGAAGAGCTGCTCTCTGCCTATGACGCGCAGTCAGCGACCCAGAAAGATCTGGTTGGGGATCTGCTAAAGCAGCAAGACTTCAAGTCTACTGGTGGTCAGGCCTCTACTGCGGCCGGGGCTGGCGGTCCTGGCGACAGCAACGCAGAAGTCGCCATGCGTACGCAGACCGAAATCAACCAGAACATCTTGATGGCCTTGAGCGCACTGGCTGTGCAGCTGGGGGGCAAACGATGAGGCTGAGTAGCGGCGGCGCTGCCCACATTATGGGCTCTGAGGGACTCAGAACAGACGCCTACTTGGATAGCGTGGGGGTGCCTACTATCGGGTGGGGGCATACCGGCCCAGAAGTCCACATGGGCCAAAAGATCAGCCGAGCTGAGGCTGAAGCGTATTTTCAAAAAGATGTCACGAAATTTGAGACGGCGGTCAACAAGCTGGTTACTGTGCCGTTGACCCAAAATCAGTACGATGCACTTGTCAGCTTTGCGTACAATACTGGCGCCGGCGCTTTGGCAAAGTCGACGTTGCTGAAAAAGCTAAATTCCGGGGATACCGCCGGAGCAGCAGCCGAATTCGATAAGTGGATCAAGGGCAAGGGCAAGGTCATCCCCGGGTTAGTGGCACGTCGGCAGCGCGAAAAAGAGATCTTCCTTGGGCAAAGAAACCCCGAGGATCTCGCGCCGGGCAACACAATTATCTCGGCCAATGACCCGACAGAGTCCGTTGTGCCCAGCCAATCCATGCAGATCAGTCAGACAACGACAACCGACGATCTTTTGGCCGAAAATCAGAGAATTGCCACTGAGCTTGCAAATTTGGCTAAAGGTTTGGGGCAGGATACCGCAAACGATATGGACAACGAAAGGTACCTCCAAGGGCTGCGCAAAGAAGGGACGGGGATCTCATGAGCAGTTTTATCTTGAGCACCCAGCTCGGTCCGGTGACAGTCGAGTTTAAAATTGAACCAAGGTACGACGTGGAAAATATCATCCGCGATCGCGCGTACTCGCAGGCAATGGCAGCTCGTCTGCTAAACAAAGGCAAAAGTCTTAATCCAAATAACCTTTCTGGGTCAAGGACGCTGTCTTCTGTGTATGCTACGACGACAGAGGAGCTTCCCACATGAATC